>Ga0153929_1000560_pt1 | contig 13971 bp, 10 predicted proteins | sample TSNJ013MetaG_FD_104689 | JGI IMG/M metagenome (GOLD analysis project Ga0153929, IMG submission 104689) | Attine ant fungus gardens microbial communities from New Jersey, USA - TSNJ013 MetaG | ecosystem: Host-associated > Fungi > Mycelium > Unclassified | place: USA: New Jersey, Wharton State...
CGCACCGATCTGCACCAGCACCGACGCCTGGTCCCAATAGATATGCTCGTTGTATAGCTTGTCGCCGCGAAAACAGATGACCGCGAGCATGGGCACTTCGAAGTATTTTCCGGTCGGCTTGAGTCCCGGCAACAGCCAGTCGATTTCCCGATCGTGCGTCGCGCAGAACACGAACTCGTCGACCACCCGATCCGCGCCGATAGTGCGCGACACCGGAATCAGGCGCGTGTCGGCCGGATTTGAATCGACGAAATGGTATTTGTAGAAACGCTTCAACTGGTCATGGCCGACACCGCCGGTCATCGTCGGAACGTGGTTGACGTAGGGCTGCGCCACCATGGTCGGCATGACGGCGTTGACGTCGCGCGTGCCGAATTCGTAGTAGCAATGCATCTCCCAAAGCTGGTTCAGGTCGTACACGGGCCCGAGCACTTTACGCAGCAGCGCCATGGTCCGCGAGTACGCCATCATGGCCGCGGGCTTGTCGAAATGCTCGCGCTCGGGCGTGGCAAATGCATGATCGCAACCCGGGTAGACATAGGTTTCAATCAACGGCTTTTGCTTCAGCGCCGCGATGATCTTTTCACGCGATGCCGTCGGCGTCATCGCGTCGTTCTCTGCGAAGTGGAAGATCATCGGACAGTGAATCGCCGGGATCTTGCTCGTGTACGCATCGAGTCCCACGCCGTAGTAGCTCACCGCGCAATCCACGTCGGTGCGCGCGGCTGCGAGCATCGCAAGACGGCCGCCCAGGCAATAACCGATCGTGCCCACCTTGCCAGCTTGCTCAGGCAATGCGCGAATCGCGGAAATGGTCGCGGCGATGTCGTTGACCGCGTTCTCTTCGTCGAGCTTTTCGTTGTAACCGAGCGCTTCCTTGAAATCCGCTTCGCCGTAGCCGAGTTCGACACCCGGCTTCATGCGCCAGAATAAATCCGGAACGAGCACCACGTAGCCTTCCTCGGCATAGCGGTCGGCCATCGACTTCATGTAGCCGTTGATGCCGAAAATCTCCTGAAGCAGCACGAGGCCGGGACCGGACCCTTGTGCCGGCTTCGCGAGATACGCCGCGAACTTGCCGCCGTCGTGCGCCGTCACCTGTATTGTCTGACCGCTCATCATCTCTCCTCCGTCGATATTCAAAGATACCCCGCGAACTGCTTCTGGACCGCATCGCGATCGGCCGCGAGACCCGCACTGACGCCTTGCGCCATCGCGCCAACATACACCTCGTCGGGACCCTCCGCGAGCGCGGCGAACACAGCGTCCACCACTTCGGTTACCGACAGCTTGGGCGGCGGAAAGTCGCGGCTCATGTCGGTATCGATCGCGCCGGGCAGCACGCCGAGCACGCGCACATGATGTTCCGCGAGTTCTGCACGCAGGCATTCCGTCATGCGCAATGCCGCCGCCTTCGACGCACACAAGGAGCCCATCATGGGCAAGCCGACGCGCGCGAGAATGGACAGCATGTTCACGACCGCGCCGCGATTGGCGATCAGCGCGGGGGTGAACGCGCGGCACATGCCGAGCGTACCGAAGTAGTTCACCTCCATTTCGGCGCGGGCTGCGGTAGCGTCGCGAGGAAGAATGGCTCGCTCGAGCCGGTTGATGCCGGCGTTGTTGATCAGCAGCGTGACATCGCCTGCTGTTGCCGCGGCTTGCGCCACCTGTGCCGGGTCCGTGATGTCGAGCGTGATCGGGATAATCCGCGAGTCGCCTGTCACGAGGGCGCTGCAATCGCGCGCAGCGGCATACACCTTGCGCGCGCCGCCTTCGAGCAGGCTCGTGACAAAGCGTGCACCTACACCACGATTGGCGCCGGACACGAAGGCGACGGAATCTTCAATCTGCATCGCATGCTCCTTGGTGGAAGGGACTCGAATCACTTGCGCTTATATTCGACCGGCAGGATATAGCCGCTATCGAAAGTCTTCACATCAATATTCGATCGGTACGCAATCGTGGTCACGGCCTGCAGCAAAGGCACGACCCACGATTTCTCCGATGCTTCCTGACTCAGCGCGCGATACCCCGCCATACGCTTGTCTTCATCGACTTCGGTCATCAGGGCCTCGACACGCGGCGCCAGCGAGTCGTCTTTCCACGCGGAAAAACGCAGGCGCGGATCGAGAATACGGCCCGTGTAGTTCTCGGGGTCGCCGGTCGAATTGGCCCAGCTATAGAGCAGCACACCGCTCATCTTGGTCGCCTGGATCTCGCCGATAACCTTGGCCATGGTGGTCTGCGTAAGGTCCGCCTGGATGCCCACGCGCTGCCACATACCAGCAATCGCGCGCGCCATGTCGTAGTCGCTCGGGAATGTGCCGTTGGTCGTAAGGAACGGCACCTTCACCGGTTTGTTCGGGCCATACCCCGACTTCGCGAGCGCCGCGATCGCGCGTTGCGGATCAAAGCCGATCTTGAAACCCGGCACGTCCGCGGGCGATCCGGGCGTGGCCGTGACGGACAACGGCACGGCTTCGCCACCGTAGAACGCCTTGGACAGCGCGGCGGTATCAATGGAGTAGTGCATGGCTGCGCGCACGTTTTCGTCGTCGAACGGCTTGACGTAGTTGGGCATGCGCAGCATGTAGATCTCGCTGTACGGATAAATCTTCGTCGTGATGCCCGGCGTCTTCGCCAGGCGCTGCGCCTCGCGCAGCGGGATCTGCACAGCCACGCCCGCGCGGCCGGATTCGACCGCGGCCACCCGCGCCGATGGTTCCGTCGTGATCTGGAACGTGACGTTCTTGATGGCCGGAACGCCACCCCAGTATTTATCGAAGGCTTCAAGCACGATCCGCGAACCGCGCTGGTAGTCGACCAGCTTGTAGGGCCCGGCGCCAATTGGCTTCGCCAGGAAACCGTCGATGCCGACCTTCTCCATGTACGCCTTCGGCACGATATAGCCGGCCAGGAACGCAAGATAGATCGGCGCGGCCGGCGTCGGTTTGGCATACACCAGCACGGCGCGCGTGGGCGAAATGATCTCGACGTCCTTCAGCGTCTGGAACATCCCGCCAACGGCCAGCTTCTTGTCGGCGGCCGGGCGATCGTGAAGACTGTATTTCAGGTCGGTGGTCGTGAGCTTCGAGCCGTCATGGAACAGGATGTCGTCGCGCAAGGTCACTTCAAGCCGCTGGTCGGTCTTGTCCTGCCACTTCCATGCCGTGATCTGGCGCGCCTCTAGCTTCAGCGTTGGCGAGTAGCGCAACGGGGAATCGAAGACGGTCTCGTAGATCGATTGCGCCTGCGGCACCGTGATCGCCGTCGGATCCCAGGTCGGCACGTCGGACATGTACGCAATGTTCAATACATCGTCGCTTGCCGAACCCTGTGCACGCGCGAAGTCCCACGGCAATATCAGGCCGGCTCCCGCGGCCAGCGAGCCCAACAACCATTGCCTGCGCTTCGCGTCGATCTCGAAACTGTCCATCGATACTCCTGTGTCCCGGCATCCCGCCGGATGAAGATGCACGAAAGCGCGCCGCGACCTGACCGACTTGACTCGCAGCACGCGCGAAGATGAATTATTGACGGTCAGAAACGATGGCGCAGCCCCAATCGCACTTCAATCTGGTTGGGCGTGCTCGAGCGCTGCAAGACCGGCGCGAGATCGGCATATTGAGCGTCACCTGCTGCGTGCATGTAAGTGGCCTGCAAGTAGGTATCGGTGCGTTTCGACAGGAAGTAGTCCACGATCGCATCGAAGTTGTGATACTTCGGCTTCTGGGAAGTCGCCGAGACCTGACCTTGCGTATAGCTGTACCCGGTGCCAAGTTGCACGGACGGCGTCACGAAGTAGCTCGCCACGACTTCAAAAATGTTGAACGTCACATGGCCGCTGATGTTGGCGCCGACCGTCGGGTCCAGTCCGAGGAATTTTGTGTTCGTATAGTCGGCGCTGATCTTTGCGTTGCCGAACGAGTACTGCCCGCTGATACCGAACGACTGGTACTTCGACGCGGCAAGGCCATAGTTGCCATCGACCGTGTTCGTTGCTGTCCACACGCCTTCGGGCACAGCTTCGGACGGGTGATCGATCGATGTGTACGCCGCTGCCAGTGCGATCGGACCGCCCGCGTATTTCACGCCGACCGACTTGACCGCGTCGCGGTTGGTCGCGCCGGCTACGTTCCCGAATCCGTACAACGCCGACGCCTGGATGCCCGAGAAGATCGGCGAGGTGTATCGGACCGCATTGTTGATACGAAAGTCGATGCCGGTGTTGTCGAGATCGCCCGGATGCGGGAACAGGATGCCCCAGTTGCCGTTCGCGGTGTACAGCCCCACGTAGTCGCCCATCATTTCGTTTTGACGGCCAAGCGTGACCGTTCCCAAAGTCTTGCTCGACAAACCCACGTAAGCGCCGCGGCCGAATTCACGGCCTTGTTGCCCGAGCTTGCCCGAATTGATGTCGAAACCGTTCTCAAGCCGGAAGATCGCCGACAACCCGCCCCCCAGATCCTCCGCCCCTTGAAGCCCCCAGCGGCTGCCCTGCGAAATGCCGCTTTGCATCTGATAGGCCTTCGCACCAAGCTGATTGTTCGAGAAGGTCAGGCCTTCGTCGATGATCCCGTACAGCGTCACGCTGCTTTGAGCGTACACGGAGCCGCTCGCGCACAACGCGGCGAGCGATGCAGCAATAAGAGGAGTTTTCACTTGGGTTCCGTTAAAGATCGTGGGTGGATGACGAGATTTCTTGATGTCGTGATTTCGTTTGTTCGTGACGTCAGACTTCGGACTTCGGGGTAGAACTCGCCGCGCCACGCAAGTCCCTGGGACGGCAGCGTCATTTCGTGAGAATGTTTTGTGTCTCTATCAACATTCTGAATTCAGATTATTTCAGTAAAAATTGGACGTCAAGAACTTGCCAAAATTGTTTTTGGGGCGAAGGTGCGCGACGAGGTGAGATGCTCAGTCGATGGAGCGAGCTTGTTCGCCCCTCGCGACGCGATCCGCATGAAACGGAACATGAGCCGCGCGGCATTCGCCAGCCGCCGGAGCGGCGTGATTGCGGCATGAATTCCATGGAACTGCTGCCCTTAAGGCATTTTTGCACCTGAACCGCGCTTGTTGAGATCAAGTGGGCTTGTTACTCTGAATGGCACGACCGGTTTTGATGCATCGAAGAATGCCGGCAAATATCGCTGCACCGCGGCGAACTTTTCTTGCGGCGCGCATGCCCCAATGCGGTCTGTTTTCGCACAAGCGCAACGCATTGCACGTGATCCTTGACACGCGATTTTTCTGAATTCAGTATTCTTCAATAATCGTCCTCGATAACCGGCGTCGATCTCAAGGAGCCTGTCTTGACCGAACTCACCGCGAATCCGATGCAACTCGCTCACGCGTTCAAGCTCGGCGTCTTTGCAGCCAACGCGGATCGCGGCCTCTCGTTCACAACGGTGCCCGAGCAATGGCGCGCGACGTGGGACGACGTGCAGCGCGCCGCCGTCGCGGCCGACGCAGGCGGCATGGACTTTTTCCTGCCCATCGCGCGATGGCGCGGCTTCAGCGGCACCACGCATGTTCGCGAATGGTCTTTCGAGACCTTCACGTTCGCCGCGGCGCTTGCCGCGGTGACGCGTCGCATTGCGTTGTTTTCGACGGTTCATGTGCCGCTCGTGCATCCGCTGTATGCAGCGAAGGCGCTGGCGACCATCGACCACATCAGTCATGGCCGCGTGGGGTTGAACATCGTGTGTGGCTGGAACCCGGACGAGTTCGACATGTTCGGCGTGAAGCTGATCCCGGAGGCCTATAAACAGGCGGCTGAATGGTCCGAGATCCTGATGAAGCTCTACACGTCGGCCGAGCCCTTTGATTTCGAGGGCGAGTTCTACCATTTGAAAGGCGCCATTTCACGGCCGGTGCCCTTGCAGGCGCCTCGTCCGGTCACCATGAACGCCGCATTTGGCGCACCGGGCCGCGACTTCGCCGCGAAGTATTGCGACTATCTGTTCACCACGTTTTCGGAACTCGACGCCGGCCGTGAACATGTCACCGATATCCGGGGCCGTGGACAAGCGGCGGGACGCGACATTGGCGTGTACACGGTGGCGCATGTGGTGTGTCGCGAGACCGGCCAGGAGGCGCAGGATTACTACCACCGCTATTCCGTGGAACACACCGACGAAGCCGCACTCGACTATCACATGAAGCAGAAGAAGGGCTTCAGCAACAGTCACGACGACCGGGCGTTCACCGAGTATCGGCAGCGTTTTGCAGCCGGAACCGGGAGCTTTCCGCTGGTCGGCACCCCGGCTCATATAGTGGATCAACTCATCAAGATTCATGAAAGCGGGTTCGCAGGCGCCGCGCTGACCTTTGTGAATTACGCCGATGAACTGCCCTTTTTCTGCGAGCAAGTCATGCCCCTGCTGCGCGAAGCGGGTTTGCGCAACGACACCGACTGACACCGACTGATCCTTTCCTTATTCGCAGCTATTTGACTACAGCGCTTTTGTTTGAACGGGCGTTACGCGCTCGTTCGGGAAACGCTCGTCCGAACGCGTTACATCACTCTTGCCTTATGACACTGACGACACTGACCTCGCCTTATCTCGCGTTCAAGCAAACCGCATTGCAGTATCCCGGCAACGACTTTCTTCATATTCCCGCCTCCGCTCGCAAGCATTACGCAACGCCCGAACCGCTGACGTTGAAATACGGAGAAACGCTGGAGCGGATCGATGAACAGGTCGAGCGCTATCGCGATGCGGGTTATCGAGCGGGCATGCGCGTGGCGTTATTGCTCGAGAACCGGCCTGAGTTCTTCGTTCATTTCTTCGCGCTCAATGCACTTGGCATCAGCGTGGTTCCGCTCAACGCCGACTCGCGTCCGCATGAAATAGCGTATGTGGCTGAACACAGCGAGATTGTGCTGGCGGTTGGAATAGATACGACGAAGCCGCTTCTGCATGCCGCGCTCCAGGACAAAGTCCCCGTTGCCGATGCGAGCGCCTCCGCGCTGCCCACGATTGAAAGCGCTGGGAGCACGGTCTCGACACCCTCCATGGACGATGAATGCGCCATTCTTTACACGTCCGGGACCACGGGCAAACCCAAAGGCTGCATTCTCGACAACCGCTATTTCTTGTCCATTGGAGAGATCTACATTACGGAAGGCGGCTTGTGCGAAGTCCGTCCGGGCGTTGAACGCCTGATCACACCGCTGCCGCTATTCCACATGAATGCGCTCGCTTGCTCGACCATGGCCATGGTGTTGTCCGCGGGCTGCGTGATCCAGCTCGACCGGTTTCATCCGCGAAGCTGGTGGGCCGATGTAGTGACAAGCGGCGCAACGATCGTCCATTATCTCGGCGTTATGCCCGCGATCTTGCTGGGCATGGAAGCGGACGCACCCGTCACGCATTCGGTGCGATTCGGCTACGGCGCGAACGTCGATCCGAAACATCAGCAGGTATTCGAACAGCGCTTCGGCTTTCCGCTCATTGAAGGGTGGGCCATGACTGAGACCGGCGGCGCCGTGGTGATCGCATCGAGCCGCGAACCGCGTCACGCAGGCACGCGATGTTTCGGCCAGCCGCGCTCGGGCATGGAAGTAAAGCTCGTCGATGCCGAGTACAACGAGGTCGCGAGCGGCGTGCCGGGCCACATGCTGGTGCGCCGGGAGGAAGCTCATCCGCGTCTCGGCTTTTTCCGCGGCTATCTGAAAGACGATGCCGCAACAGAGGCCGCATGGCAGCACGACTGGTTCCATACCGGCGATATCGTGCGTCGCGGCGACGACGGTAGTCTTCATTTCGTCGACAGGCAGAAAAACATCATCCGCCGATCGGGGGAAAATATTGCGGCGCTGGAGGTTGAGGCGTGCCTGCTCGATCATCCCGATGTGCGTCAGACCGCAGTGATTGCCGCGCCCGATTCCCTGCGCGATGAGGAAGTGATGGCCTGCGTGATCGTCTCGCCGGGAACCGTGCGTGATGAAACAACCGCACGTGCGTTGCAGGCGTGGTGCCTGGAGCGGCTCGCCTATTACAAGGCGCCCGGCTATGTTGCGTTCGTGGACGCGTTGCCGGTGACATCGACGAATAAGGTGCAGAAAACGCAGCTCGCCGCGTTCGGTTCAGACCCGTTGAACGCGCCGGAATGTCATGACTTGCGAGCGTTCAAGAAGCGTGTGAGTTAGTCGCTGAAACCAACAATGGCGCCGTCGCTTTCGAGACGCAGCGAAACGACAGCGCCCAGTGCGAGCAAGCGCTCAAGTCGCACAATGAAACGCGGTCCGGCGTGAGTCAGCACCGTCGCAATGTACGCGATATCCCCGCCCGTCTTCCCCGCCCGATGATGCAAGATCGTGACTTCTTCAACGCTGCCGGTTGAAGCAGCCACCTCGGTGAATTCATCGCGTCCGCACGACGGGCATAACAAGCGCCGGGGAAAATCGACCTGACCGCACGCGACGCAAGCGAATACATTCATTGCGCGGCTCCCCGTTCGAGCACCACGGCATTCGCACACATGCCGTATCGATACTGCACCATGCCGTAACCGCTCACCGCCGCGAAGCGCGCGTCGTCCACCTGGCGCATACCGGCCTCGTGACGCAACTGGGTGATCGCTTCGACAAGTCCATGCATGCCCGCCGCCGCCCCCGCCTGCCCCGCCGACAATTGCCCACCCGACGTATTCACAGGCAAGCGGCGTGACGCAATGCGCTCGTGAATCAGCGCGTGCAAGTCAGGCTGGTCGCCGGCGAAGCCGAGGTCATTGAGTTGCGCGAGGATCATCGACGGATAATCGTCATAGACCGAGACAAGGTTCATATCGGCTGGCTGGAGGTTCGCGTCACGCCAGAGGGAGTCGCGAATGCTCGCAAGGCCCGTGACAAGCCCGTCGCCATGCTGATGGTCGACGTTATACGCCGCACGCAGCGCACGGATGCGAACTGGTGAACGCTCAGCACAACGATGGATCGACGAGGTCAGCACAATCGCATTGGCCCCCGACACCACCGGTACGCAATCGTAGCGGCATAGGGGTTCGGCCACCGGAGCCGCGGCAAGATAGGTTTCGAGCGTCAACGGCTCACGGTAGACGGCCAGCGGATTCATCGACGCCCACTCGCGTTGCGCAATGCAGAGCGCTCCATAATCCTCGCGCGCCAATTGCGAGGCGCGCATCTGCCGTTGCGTGAGCATGGCGAACAGGGGGTTCGGCCCGCCCGTTTTCAACGGCCGGAGATGCGTTCGCGTGGTCACGTTGTAATTCTCGACGAGCGACGTGAAATCTGCCGCCTCGAAATGGTCTCCGCTGACCAGGACGATCACGCTTGCATCGCCGGCCTGAATTGCACGCGCGGCATGCTGCAACAGATTGATTCCGCTCGCGCCGCCGTGACAGTCGTCCATGCACCAGCCCACGCGCAAACCCGCGCGCCACGCAAAGTCAATCGCGTGATCGGGCGGCAAGGTGAACGATGCAACGCCAAGACCGTCGACTTCATTCGCCGATAGTTCCGCCTGCAAAAGCGCGGCCTTCAGGGCCTGAGCGAGCAAACCCGCGGTACTCGTGCCGGCCGGCGCGTGACGCGTGTACGGCACTTCGACCGCGGCCACGATCGACACGCCTGTGAAGTCGTTCATCGCGTGGAAGCGTCAGACCGCATCGTCGCTGTTGAGAAAATACTGCTGCTCGGCGTCATCGATAAAACCTTGCGTCGCCGAGCGCACTTTCATTGCATCGCGATCCACGAAGCCTTTCAGCAGCACCTGCATGCCGTCGACAATCAGCTTCATCGTGCCCGGTTTCGTCATGGTTCCGTGACGCACCTGGCGCGTGTGGTCGGCGAAACGCAGGATCGTGCCCTTCAGCCGCGTGTTCAGCACGCCTTCCAGCCAGATGGCGCGAAACTCGACATTGGCCTCGGTCATCAACCCGATGTCCTTGCGCTCGAATGCGCGGCGGCATTTACGATAAGCCGCGCCCATGCCGGCGAGTTGTTCATCGGTGAGCACGGCAGCGGCCGCTGCCGCCGCGCCCGGTTCGAGCATGCGGCGCACTTCGAAGATCTCGCGCACATCTTCGGCGGTCAGCACGGGCGTGATGAAACCGCGCGTGGTGCCGACCAGATAACCCTCGTTCACGAGGCGCAACAGCGCCTGGCGAACCGGCATGCGCGTGCACTCGAATTCCTCCGCGATCTCGTAGTCGAGCACGCGGTCATCAGGGCCAATCTGACCGCGCTGAAGGCGGCCCAGCACTTCCTGGTACACCGACTCCATCAGCGTGGCCGGGCGCAGCGCAGTTCGTCGTGGCTGCTTGATAACCGTCGGGTCGGCGGTTGCCATGGTGTTCTCCATTGTCTTGTCTCGCGATTTGGTCACGATTCGCACGATTTGCACGCCGCCGCGATGCGGCAGCGTCACTGCAATCAATAATTGTACTGGTTGGCTTCCGGCCAGCCTCTCAAAGCGCGCCACGCATGATGCGCAAGTCGCTCAAGCCGCTTCCTCAAGCTCGGCGGGCGGCCATGGTGTTCCCGCATGATCGCTCGGCACCGCGTCGATCAGCGCACGCGTGTACGGATGGCGCGGCGCGGCGAACACTTCCTCGGTCAGCCCCTGCTCGACCACTTCGCCACGACGCATCACGAGCACGCGGCTGCATAAATAGCGGACCACGGACAAATCGTGCGAGATGAGCAACAGTGCAATCTGCCGCTCGCGACGCAACTCCAGCAGCAGATTCAGTATCTGCGCCTGGACGGATACATCGAGCCCCGAGACGATTTCATCGGCGACGATCAATTGCGGCGATGCACACAGCGCCCGGCCAATATTCACGCGCTGCTTCTGACCACCGGACAACTGCGAGGGAAAGCGCGTGAGGGTATCGGCGGGAAGACCCACGTCGCGTTGCACCGACTGTGCGCGAGCAAGGCGCTCTTTCGCATCGAGCGACGCCACGCCGGCCGCCTCCAGCGCCTGCGTCAGGAGCCGTTCGACCGAGCGGCGCGGGTTCAGCGCCGACTGCGGATCCTGGAAGATTATCTGAACCTGCTCGCGGGCACGCCGCACGCGCTCAGCGCTGCCGTGCGTCAAATCTTCGCCGCCGATCATCACCCGGCCCTCGGTCGGCTGTTCGATACCCATCAACAGCCGCGCCACCGATGTCTTGCCACTGCCGCTTTCTCCCACGATCCCCACGAATTCCCCAGGGAAAATCTGCAGCGACAGCGGCTTCACCGCATGGAACGAAGTCTTGTGCTGCCCGAACACACCGCTTCGGCTCGTATATGTCAGCGCAGCCTCGCGCAGTTCCGCCACCGGTTGCGCGCCCATGACGGGCGCGGGCGGCAACAGCGGCGCCTGCGAATTGTCGATCAGCGGAGCATGCTCGCACGCTTCGCTGCACGCGACCCGGTGGCCGTTGGGCGCCACGCGAGACTGCAGCACAGCGGCACACGCGGCGCCGGCACTGGGGCAACGCGGCGCGAAACGACAACCCGCGATTCCCGCCAGCGCGGACAAGCCCGGCATTTGCTGAGCGAGCACCGGCAGGCGGCGACGAGGACCGGAGAGATCGGGCGTCGCGTATTTCAACGCACGCGTGTACGGGTGGCGCGGTTCATCGAGGACATCGCGGGCCGGGCCGTACTCGACCAGGTCGCCGGCGTACATCACGGCGACGTCGTCGCAGACATGGGCGGCGAGCCTCAGGTCGTGCGTGATCAGCAGCACGGCGGTCGAATGCACGCGCTGCTGTTCCGCGAGCATGCGCATCACGCGGGTTTGCGTAACGACATCGAGCGCGGTCGTGGGTTCGTCGGCAATCAGCAGCGCCGGGTTGCTCGCGAAGGCCATCGCGATCAGCACGCGCTGGCATTGCCCGCCTGAAAGCTGATGCGGATAGCGCTTGAGCATGGCGGCGGGCACCGGCAGCTGTACTGATTCCAGCGCCTTGCGCGCGGTTTCCCAGCGTTCGTTCGACGGTACGCCGACACGCGCGAGATGTTCATTGAAGGTATCGGCGATAGTCCACAGCGGGTTCAACGCGGTCAGCGGTTCCTGCGGGATGAACGCGATTTTCCGGCCGAGAAGTGCGCGGCGTTTGGCCTGCGGCATGGCAAGCATGTCCTGTCCGGCGAAGTGCATGCTGCCGCTCGTCACCGCAAAGCCGCTTGGCAATAAACCTGAAATCAACCGCGCCAGCATGCTCTTGCCCGCACCGGATTCACCAACCACACCCAACACGCGACCCCGGCCTATCGATAAGGTCAAATCCCGCAGCGCCGCGACCGGTGTGCCACCCAGCTTCGCGGTCAGGGTCACGCCATCCAGTTGCAGCACGACATCGGTCATTTGCGTCGCCATGATCATTCTCCCTTGCTGCGCATGCGGGGATCGAGCGCGACACGCAGGCCGTCGCCAAGAAGGTTGCAGCCAAGCACCGTGACCACGATCGCAAGCACCGGGAACAAGAGCCCGGACAACGACTCATGCATGGACACGCGCGCGTCCGCGATCATCACGCCCCACGCGGTCACATTGGCGGGCACGCTCAAGCCGATGAAACTCAGCAGCGCCTCGACCGTAATCGCAACGCCCATTTCGAGCGAGAACAGCGTGATCATCAACGGCAGCGCAGCAGGCAATATTTCGCGCAGCATGATCCGCAAATGCGTGAAATTCAGCAGTTGCGCCGCGAGCACATAGTCACGTTGACGCACGACCATCACCTCGGAGCGGACGACGCGGCAAAAGCGCGTCCAGTCCACCAGCACGATCGACAGGATCACGTTCTCTATACCAACGCCAAGACTCACCATCAGCACCAGCGACAACACGACCGGCGGAAACGACATCCACAGATCCACCAGATAGCTGATGCTGCGATCGACCCACCCGCCGAAGTAGCCGGCAAGAATTGCGAGCACGCTGCCGACAATCCCCGCGCCGAACGCGGCAATCACAGCAACCGTCAGCGCGATGCGGCTGCCATATAACAAGCGCGATAACACGTCACGGCCGAGGCTGTCCGTGCCGAGCGGAAACGCCGGGTCACCGCCGGCCATCCATGCGGGCGGCGACAACATATGCAGCAGATCCTGATCGAGCGGGTTATGCGGTGCGAGCCACGGCGCGAACACGGCGCAGAAAAATACGCCCAGCACGATCGCGCCGCCGAGCCACAGGTTGACAGCGGGTTTGCGCCGCGCGCGAGCCGATTTGCCCACGACCGGCACAAGCGGCGCAGCGGCTTCCGGCGATGGGTCGACTGAAGTGGATTCGTGCAGCATGTCAGCCTTCATATCGTGCTTCGAACTCAGCGGGGTCGTGGACATGTCGTATGTGCTCAAGCTGTTTTGCGCAGGCGCGGATTCATGATCACGTACAGCGTGTCGACGATCGCATTGATCACCAGCATCAGCGCGCAGAACACGATCGCGATGCCCTGGATCAGCACCAGGTCGTTGTTGCGCACCGCCTGCACCATTAGATTACCCACGCCCGGAAACGAGAAAATCATCTCGACGAGCAACGCGCCACCGAACAGGAAACCGAACTGCACGCCGATCATGGTCAGGGCGGGCAACGCCGCGTTCTTCAACATGTGACGCCACAGGATCCGGCTCTCCGATACCCCGCGCAACCGTGCTACGCCCACATACGATTCGTTGCACTGGTCGAGCAGGCTCGATCGCAACACGCGGATCACGAGCGGCGCAAAGCCGAAGGCCAGCGCAAGCGAGGGCAGCACCAGATGACTCACCGCGCTCAGCCAGTCGCTGAATTCTCCCTTTACCAGGAAGTCGATCAGCAGGAAACCGGTGAGATGCGGCATCGGAATGCCGTCGCCTACACGCCCGGAAAACGGCAGCACGGGCAGGTACACACCGAGCAGCGCGATCAGCAACAAGGCCCACAGGAACGACGGCACGGACTGCATCAGCACGACGCCGAAGCTGACCGGCAACTCGCCGCGGCGGTCGGTGACGGC
>Ga0153929_1000561_pt1 | contig 13953 bp, 10 predicted proteins | sample TSNJ013MetaG_FD_104689 | JGI IMG/M metagenome (GOLD analysis project Ga0153929, IMG submission 104689) | Attine ant fungus gardens microbial communities from New Jersey, USA - TSNJ013 MetaG | ecosystem: Host-associated > Fungi > Mycelium > Unclassified | place: USA: New Jersey, Wharton State...
AACCGAAATGCCTGATCACCTTCCTCCGGATTCACTGATCACGTTCAACCGGAATCCGTGATCACGTTCGCCGAAATACGCACTTGAACTATTTCCGCAACCTGTTCGCCGGCATGCATCTGGGTGCCGGTGGCTCGATGGCGCTGATGCTGGCAGACGGAACGATGCTGATGCGCCGGCCGTACGACGCGAAGATCATTGGCAGAAGCCTGATGGGTACCGCCAACTACACGCGTTTCACTCAGGCGCCCAGTGGCGATTTTTTCGGTACAGCCGCGATCGACGGTGTACAGCGATGGTATGCGTTCCGGCACATCGGCAATTTTCCGTTGGTCTTCGATGTCGCCCTTGCTACCCAGGACATTTATGCGGAGTGGCATCGTCGGGCGTGGATCATCGGCTGGCTGATTGGTGTGGTCGATGCCCTCATCCTCACGCTGGCCGCGTTGTTCGCGCAGCAACTCAAACGCCGCCTGGCCATGGAAACTGAACTTCGGTCGCTTGCCAGAACCGACGGGCTCACGAAACTCTGCAACCGCCGGGCCTTCGACGAAATCATCCAGACGGAATGGCGTCGTGCGCAGCGCGGCGATGCGCCACTGTCGCTGCTGATGATCGACGTCGATCATTTCAAAAGCTTCAACGACCTGTACGGGCACTCAGCGGGCGACGATGCACTCGCAGCAGTGGCCCGATGCATTGGCGAAAACATCCGGCGCCCGGGCGATAGCGCCGCGCGCTATGGCGGCGAAGAATTCGCCGTGGTGCTGTCCGATACTGGCCACGACGGCGCGGCCAAGGTTGCGGAGAGCATTCGGGCAGCAGTGCAGGCGCTCGGCCGCACGCATATGGCCAGCCTGCATCAGGTCGTGACGGTCAGTATTGGAATTGCGTGCATGACCGAACGCCGCTTCGACGCACTACGCGTGTTTGTCAATGCTGCGGACGGGGCACTGTATGACGCCAAAGGCGGGGGCCGCAACCGGGTCGTGTGCGAGTCCGATCTCGAAGAAGCTCAGGTCGCTGATCCAGCAACCACCCCAAAAATGGACGATCAATACGTGACGGGGCGAACGTAGCTTTCGGACGCAAACGTGCGTTAATCGAATCGCATCAAGACTTGGCGTCCGCTTCTCGCTGTCACCGTATGGTTGCGCCGTGATGTAAGTCAAGGCCCGTGAGCGACTTTGATCGTCTCAGTTCGACTCACTCCGGCCCGTCAGCTTTCTCCACTGGCTGCCACCCGTCTATTGTTGGCCGTGCCAACACGCGATCGATGTCCTGAACAAATTCGAGTGCCGTTGCTTGCCACTCTGATGAGCCGTGAGGAAAGTCGCTTGGCATATTCTTCCCTTGCGCGGTACGAATCGTAACAATGCTCTCGCATAGCGCTTTCGCCTCTTCAAAAGGAGGGATGCTGCCGTCGAACGAGCAATTGTCTTCATCCATAGCCTCTCCCGCGCTTGTGCTGTACAAACATGCGTACCCTTTTATTGCGCCCTTATGCAAACTGCACAGCTTGCTCCCGGGGCGTCAACACCGCGAAGCGCTCCGTAGCGATGTCGACTCTGTTCGGCGAATTTGTCAAAGCGGACAGCATCGCGTGATCGTCGAAGCGAAACGAACACAGCAAATGATTCGACGCGGCGAATTTCACCGCCTGAGCCACCGTAAGGTTAGCCAAAATATCGGCGACTTCCTTTGACAGACCAAGGCGTAGCATTCCGAGGGAGCGATCCTTTTGCAGCAACCGTTGTGCAAGCGTGACGTACGAGAGGTTAATCTCCCGGATCGATTCCAACGTGTCATTGAAGGGTTTCATAGCGTCTCCGCAATCAGAATCCGGACGCATCTCGTCTGTCAGACGGCAGCTAGAGAAGGCGTAACGTTTCGTTACGACTAGTAACATTTGACAGATTCTGCGGTCACCGCAAACGTTCAACAAGCGTTTTTTCGAAGTAATTCCCTATGTTGTTAAAGCATCACGGCAAAAATTACGCTTTCTGAAGTCGATCCGTATTGACAATCGGTATCGCGCTTTTTGGCTCTGCGAACTGCCTCATTCGAATACCACCACCTGGCGAATCGCTTTGCCTTCGTGTAGCAGGTCGAAACCGAGATTGATCTCATCGAGCTTAAGGCGCCCTGTGAGCAGCTTGTTCACCGGCAGACGACCCTGCAAATACAGATCGATGTAGCGTGGGATATCACGCGACGGCACGCATGTGCCGATATAGCTACCCTTCAAGGTGCGTTCTTCGGCAACAAGGCTGACTGCGGGCAGCGGCCAAAGCGCGGTTGACGGGGGCAGCCCGGCCGTTACGGTCGAACCACCGCGACGCGTAATGCGGTAAGCCAGATCCAGCGCGTTGATCGAACCGGCGAACTCAAAAGCGAACTCGACGCCGCCGGAACTGAGCGTGCGGACGTGCTCGACAGCATCGGCCCGACCGGCGTTGACCGTGTGCGTGGCGCCGAGGGCGCGCGCCTGCTCGAGCTTGGCGTCGGACAAGTCGATTGCCACGATCTGCCGGGCGCCAGCCGCCTGCGCGCCAATGAGCGCCGCCAGGCCAACACCGCCAAGGCCGACCACCGCAACGGATGCGCCGACTCTGACCTGCGCCGTGTTGACCACCGCGCCGACACCCGTCAGCACGGCGCACCCGAATAGCGCGGCTTCGTCCAGCGGAACTGCGGGATCTATCTTGACGACAGAGCGGCGCGACACGGTCGCGTACTCGGCAAACACCGAACATCCAAGATGATGGTTCAAGGCCTCGCCACCGCGCGTGAGACGACGGGCACCAGAGAGCAACGTGCCGGCACCGTTGGCCGCGGCGCCGGGTTCACACAAGGCCGGGCGGCCTTCGGCGCATGGCGCACAGTGGCCACAGCTCGGCACGAACACGACGACGACGTGGTCGCCAACCTTGAGGTCGGTCACGCCAGCCCCCAGTTCCTCGACAACACCAGCGGCCTCATGGCCGAGCGCCATTGGCATCGGACGTGGCCGGTCGCCGTTGATCACGGACAGGTCGGAGTGACACAGGCCGGCGGCGGCGATCTTGATCAGCACTTCATCGGCGCCTGGCGGCGCCAGGTCGATCTCTTCAATATGCAAAGGGTGGGAGACGGCGTAGGGCGGTGTTGCGCCCATTGCCTGCAGGACTGCGGCCTTGATCTTCATTGTGCGACCTCCATGACCCGGTTTTTGAGTTCCTCGACGAGTACGCGGGTGTTCTCCGAGTAGTCGACCGGAACGATGACCAACTGCGCGCCGCCTTCGCGGAATGCCGCTTCCAGTGTTGGCGCCAGCGCTTCGGCCGACTCAACGCGCCGTCCTTTAGCGCCATAGGCATCCGCATACTTGACGAAATCGGGGTTGCCGAAAGTGAGACCCCAGTCCGCGAAGTTGTCGACGGCCTGTTTCCATCGGATCATTCCGTACGCGTCGTCCTGGATGATCAGTACAACGAGGTTAAGCTTCAGCCGGACGGCGGTTTCGAGCTCCTGCGAGTTCATCATGAAGCCACCGTCGCCGCATACCGCCATCACGCGCCGGGCAGGGTAGAGCAGGGCCGCCATCATGGCCGACGGCAGGCCGGCGCCCATCGTCGCCAATGCGTTGTCGAGCAGCAGCGTGTTGGCGTTGCGTGTGCGGTAGCAGCGCGCGAACCAGATCTTGTACATGCCGTTATCGAGTGCGACGATACCGTCGACCGGCATGACCTCGCGCACGTCGTGGACGATGCGCTGCGGCGTCAGCGGGAAGCGTGATTCCTGCGCCCGGTCCAGCGTGCGTCTCAAGATGCCTTCGCGCAGCGGCGCCAGTGCAGCCGCATTCGGAAGCTTGCCTTGAACGTGATCGGCAAGCCGCGCCAGGCTCAGGCCGAGGTCTCCCACCACTTCAGCATGCGGGAAGAACACCTGTTCGACGTGCGCCGGCGTATAACCCACATGAATGACCTTGGGTCCCTTGGGTCCCATGATGAATGGAGGTTTTTCGACCGTGTCATGCCCGATTGCGAGGATCAAGTCGGCGCGATCGATCGCCTCGTGCAAATAGTCGCGCGCGCTGAGTGCGGCTGTTCCCATCCAGAGCTCGGAGGCCTCATCATGGCCGACGGCGGCAACCGTACCCTTGCCCATCTGGGTGTTGAAGAACGGGATACCGGTGCGTCGGATGAACTCGGTCAATTGACCTGCGAGCCGCGGCCGGTTGCTGGCGGCACCGAACATGACCAACGGTCGCTCGGCTCTCGTCAGCAAATCCGCGGCCCGTTCGATGGCAGCCTCTTGCGCCACCGGGAGCTCGACGGGATGCAGCGGAACGAGCGCCACGTCATCGCTTACCTCCACGGCAGCCACGTCTTCAGGCAACTCGAGATGGACCGGCCCAGGTCGCTCGTCCGCGGCGAGCCGGAACGCTTCGCGCACCACGCTCGGGATGCTGGTCCCGCTGACTATTTGCCGGGACGCCTTGGTCAGTGGTTTCATCGTGGCGACAATGTCGACTATCTGGAACCGCGCCTGGTGTGCCGTCATGATGGCTTTCTGCCCGGTAATGAGCACCATCGGCATGGCGCCAAGATTCGCGTAGGCCGCACCAGTGACCAGATTCAGCGCGCCGGGACCGAGTGTCGCCATGCAGACGCCGGGCCTTCCCGTCAGGCGGCCGTGGGTCGCTGCCATGAAGGCGGCAGACTGTTCATGGCGGGTCACGATCAGCTCGATGCTGGAGCGCCGCAGCGACTCGACGACGTCGAGATTTTCTTCGCCTGGAACGGCGAAAATGCGATCGACGCCCTCATTTTCCAATGCCTTGACGAACAGGTCGGATGCTTTCATGGAGAGTCACCTTGTTTCTTTAAGCCACAGCTAATCGTGGGTTGAATGAATGGACGTGTTGGGGGTAGCGGGTTGTCACCTGCTCGCGCCGGGCTCACCGGTCGGGCTGTGCGCGATGCCCTCAAGGTGTGTTGCATAAGCGGCTGCTTGCACATGTGTTTCGCAAACATGCGATGCAGAATCGAGCGCGCTAAATGCTGCGTCAAGCTTCATGCGCATGAATGCACTGGTAGTGAAGCGAGTCGCCGAGCTGTAGTACTTGAGTTGCAACTGCCTGACCATCTCGAAGTACGCATCGGCCTCCGACTCGTCCAGCCGGAATCCGTCATAGTTGACCATCAGCGAAACCTTGTGGCCGATGCGATCGCAGAATGCCTCAAGCACACGCCGAACGCTTTCGATGTCGCCGTTCGAGCGGATCGCCATGCCTTGGAAGTTCGCGAACATCGTGTTTCGTCCGGCGTCGTAGCTGAGCCGGTCGCTCATCTGCAGATCGAGTAATACCGTCGCCAGGCCCATGGTCTGCGGCAAGAAAATCCGAGGGTCCATCAATCCCACGTTTCGCACGATAGGAGCGAAGTTCATGTGGGCAAGAATGTCGCGATCAATATCGATGCCGGGCGCGATTTCCGTCAGTTCGAGTCCTTCGGGCACGCGCCGAAAGACGCAACGCTCGGTCACATACAGCACGGACTGACCGCGTTGCGCAGCGAGCGATCCATTAAAGGTGATCTGCTCGACAGACTCGACGAGTTTCTTCTTCGAACCCTCCGAGAGGATGCGCAGACGTCCGTCCTCGATCACCACATCGAGGCCGCCGGCCGTAAACGTTCCCGCGAATACCACGCGACGGGCGTTCTGGCTGATGTTGATAAACCCGCCGGCACCGGCTAGTCGCGGCCCGAAGCGGCTGACGTTGACGTTTCCGCATCGATCGATCTCCGCCATGCCGAGACACGCGAGGTCCAGCCCTCCACCATCGTAGAAGTCGAATTGTTGGTTCTGATGCAGCAGGGCATCAATGTTGATTGCGGCGCCGAAGTTCAAGCCGCCCTGCGGGGTGCCGCCAATGAGACCGGGTTCGGCGGTCAACGTCAGGTGGCTGAGCAGCCGTTCTTCCGCGGCCACGGCTGCGACGACTTCAGGAACGCCGATACCCAGATTGATCACGCCACCGAGCGGCAGCTCGAACGCACATCGGCGTGCGATGACTTTTCGCTCGTCGAGCACTGGGCTTTCCATCGCCCCCAACGGGACCTTCATTTCGCCGGAGAACGCAGGGTTGTACGTCGTACCGTACGTTTGCGCGTGAGTCTCAGGGCGGGCGACTACAACACGGTCAACAAAAATTCCCGGTACTACTACTGCCCGCGGATCGAGTGTTCCGCTCGCGGCGATCCGTTCCACCTGGACGATCACCAGTCCGTTTGAATTGTGAGCGGCCATGGCGGCCTCCATGGCGTCGAGCACGAGCGCCTCGCGTTCCATCGTGACGTTGCCTTCGGGGTCGGCCGTGGTGCCGCGAATCAGGGTTACGTTAAGTGGAAAGACTTTGTAGAAGAGCCAGGTCTTGCCGTCGATGTCGATAGTGCTCACCAAGTCTTCCGTCGTGCTGGCGTTGATCTTTCCGCCTCCGTGGCGCGGATCGACAAAGGTGCCCAATCCGACCTGCGTAAGGGTGCCTGGCCTATGCGCCGCGATGTCCCGATACAGATGCGACATTGTCCCCAGCGGAAGGTTGTACGCCTCGATCAGATTGTCAGTTGCCATGCGAGCGAGCTTCGGCAACAACGCCCAATGTCCACCGATCGCCCGTTTGATCAGCCCCGGCAGTGCCAGGCGGTTGAGCCCCCGGTCCCGACCGTCACCGGGCGCGGCGGCGAACACCAGAGTCAGATTGCGCGGTTCACCCGCGCCGGTGAAGCGCCGTTCCAGCGCCATGATCAATTCATCTGGAGTACCGATGCCGACAAAGCCCGAGCAGCAGACGCTGTCGCCGTCGCGAATCAGCGCGACGGCTTCGTCAGCGGTGACAATCTTGTCTTTCATAGCGCAGCTCGAAGAAGAGGTGAATGTGCGGTCGCTACCGCCGTCGCTTCCAAACCGCGGAAAATGCTGCCCCATTCGGTAACCGTTCCGCTCATCTTGCGAACGGCCAATCGCTTGCTGAAAGCTGCGTGAAGAGTTATTAAGTCCTTGGATTGCTGGGTCGTTCGCTTAAGCTGCAGCTGCTGTGGCAAGGCGACCTATCGTCGATCGCGAAACGATTTGCTTCAATAGAACGGTAGCGCAAAACACCTTAGCGTCGCCTCTACACGAAGGTAGCAACTTTGGCTTCCTCGTACGTCGCAAGCCCCCCAAAAACGTGGTCTAACTGCCTGCCATTCTGGCGAGCGTAGCCTAGCCACCTCATCGCCATCATCAGCAATGGTAGGGCATATTTCTTAACGTGCGCGGTGCGCTAGAACCTCTAATTAAATGATTAGGGGAAAGTGGTTCCAGACATCGGTTTTCGTCATCGCAGCACAATTGCATGCCGGGGCAGGCTGATCGTGAACACACACCCTGTGTCCGGGATGTCGCGTACGCTGAGAAGTCCTTCGCTTGCCTCCACGCTGCGGCGGGCAATCGAAAGTCCCAATCCCAGCCCTGTTCTGTCAATGCCGTTTTGCCTGAATGGCTCGAACATGCTTTCCACATCGCCTGCCGACAACCCCCCGCAGTGGTCCTTTACATCGATCAGGATTCGGCCCGCCACAGCGTATGCGTCAAGCGTGACCTCGGTGTGAAGGTGAGTGAACTTGAACGCGTTCTGCAGCAAATTTCCCAGCGCCGAGAACAGCAGATCCCGGTTCGCGCAAACGGCAAGATCGGCATCGACGTGAGACACCGTGAACACACACCCGTGAGCGCGGGCTGCGAGGTCCGCCGCCTGTTTGATCTCGCCAATGAACTCAGCGAGGGAGAACATTTGCGGTGGTGTCGGGCTCTCAACTGACAACCGAACGTCAGTCAGAGAATGATCTATGAGGTCCCGAAGGCCATTTAAACTGCGTTCAAGCACTGAACCCGTCGCGCCCGAAAGGCTTAGATTTCCGGCTTTGGCTGCGCTGAAAGCGAGCGTTGCGGTCTGGAGGAAATTGCGCAACTCATGGGCCAAAAATCCCAGGCGTTCATTCATCTCCTCGACGTGTTTGTCCGTCGAAGCAGAGTCGCGTTGATAGCTGAATTCTGTCACCGCATCGGCAATCGCATTGTCCAGGCAACGGTTGAGCGTTCGAAATTCGTCGATTTGAAACGGCGCGTCACGCTCATAGGCCAAGTCTGTAATCGCCTGACACAAATCGCCGTAGTCGTGGACGACCTGATCGACGGAAAACCCGAGCTCCAGGAGTTGTCGTCCATGCTGCGCAGCTGACATTCCGATCGCCGAAAACGACGGCTCGCCACTCGACGGCCCGGAAATCTTGCGACTGTCCATGGGCTCGGCCGTTTGTTCGATGCGCAGTGTCTGAATCAGCTGATCCAGAAATAGCGGCACACCATTCTGCAATTGCTGCACAGTCGCCCCTCGGGCGGGCCTGTGCGCGACTTTTACGCGGCATCGTTCAATGAGGTCATCTCGGTTGTTTGAAAGAAAATCGTGCATCATGAGCAATACCTCGTTTTGTCGGCTGTACTTGGCTGAGCGCCTGCGGTCGCCACAGGACATTCGCTCACGCGACGTGAACTTCGCTCAAGCTGGCGGGTAGTTCAATGTACTCTCCAGGCACACCCCCGCATGTCATGTTGAGCATTCCCAACCGTAGGCCTAGTGCGCCGGTCGCGGACGACGCTGTATGGCATCAAATGGCCAATGGTCACGTGACGACGGTTAGCGCGGACCATTTCGGCGGTTGGCACCAGCCTGAAACAGTCGAACCGACTGTAGGTTGCTGGACAATACACTCGCCGTTATCGTTCAATGCGGCGGTCCGCAATCGCAGGTGATCAATGGCCACGCGCGGCGGTCAGCGTTTCTTCACCTTGAGATGCACCAGGCAAGGTAAATGGATTTTGGTCACCGGGTTCATACGAAAAAGGTCTTCCATAATTTTCGGCCAGCCTCGAGGTATCCGGTACTCAAGCATGCTCAACGTTGCGATGCCTGATGACCAACTATGTAGGCGAGTGCTTATTTCGTCGCTGTCGATGCCCCATGGCATGGGTGGCAAGCGATAGAACGGCGTTTGCATGACGCCCCACATGGTCAAGCGGGAGAACCACCGCGGGATCACGTCGAATGCAATTTCGGCGCCTGGAAAACGCTCGACGATCTGGACAAACAGGCGTCTCACCGCTTCAGGCTCAAGATACATAAAGAGGCCTTGAACGACGATAAATACATCGGGGGTCGGTTCAATCTGGTCCATCCAGTCTGGCTCGAACACACTCGCAGCCACATGACGAAACCGCTTGGACGAAGGAAGAAAGTGCTCGCGCAGTTCGATCGCACCCGATAGATCGACCGTAAGCCAACGCATCTGGCCGTTGTCCACACGGTGACACTGCGTTTCGAGGCCTTCACCGAGGGATACGATCAAGCCGTCCGGATGGCGCTTGAGCCAGCGCCTCAAGAGCTGATCGATCTCTGCAGCCCGCGCGGCGAACGAACCGATGGGGTCGCCAAAATGGCGCGTGAAGTCATAGTCGATTGCATCGCAGATGTGCACGCTGTCGGGGTCGACTAGAACGCCGTCGGGACGACGTGCTTCGCATGCCCGGTCGTACAGTGTCCACAGCATCGTTTCCGACACGCCGTCCAATTTGGACGGAACCTTCGCCAAGCCGTCACCGCTGTGATTGCGCACCCGCAGATTCTCTCGGCGAAGCGGCGGCGCCAGCACGGCGGCTGTCAAATCGCACCCAGACGTTCGGCATTTGCGGTCGCGCGGCCGTGAATGGGTGCGAGGCCTTCCTGCATCACGCGCGCAGTCGAGCTGGCTAGTTGCAAAGGGTTCGCGGGAGAGTCTGCTGCGATCTTCAAAAGCGCTGCCTGGCATTCAAACCATTGCGCGGCCGATTGACTTGATGCCAACGTCGCAGTTGCAGCGGAGGTAGCCCAGATATGTTTGCTGGTATCCATCGCCAGTGCCATGCCTAGACTTACGAATCCTGAACCCATCGCTTCGATCGATTCGACCGCTGCCTCGCTTTTTTCGCGGCCCATCAAATCGAATTCGATCCGGTCCCGCTCATTGAGTAGCGGCCCGGCCATCGCCAGGCGGGCCATGCGGGCTTTAACGACTTGAGAGGTCGCGTTGAGCATTTCGCAAGTTTCAGTAAAGATTCGCAACCAGTTCGTCGAAAGCTCGTCCAAAGACGGGAGAAAGACTAACGTATTCATATGGTCCTCCGAGTAAGTAAGCGTGCCCATGGACCGCCTATGAACAATGGCAATGCGGTGCCGGGTCGTTCGATGCCGTCTATCTGGTCAGCGCAAAAGTCAAGAAACAGGCCTACCAGGCCGCGGAGCGCGCACCAACGCCTCTTTCGCGTCGGCTGACAAGAACACTCACACACTTTGACGTTACCGCTAAGAGACTCGACGGCCGCGCGGAAACCCGGAAGTGGCGACGGCAGAACACGAACGCGCTAGATACACACTCATCCGTTTGCTCACGGCGAGGCCACCCAGCAGAAGTGTGAGGTAAAAAATGAAGATGACTAAGTTCATGGTTACACCGCTTTGAAGACTCCAGTCGTCGTTGGGGGCAGCGGAAATTGACTATTCCTGCGCGACCGGTTTCGGGGCGTCTCGAAATCGCAGGTCCAAGACGAACAAAATAAACAGTGCGCGCAATCAGGGTAGGCGTCGGTACGGTGCCGTACCACGCCTCGAATGGGTTCGTAGGGGTTGGTAGAGTGAAGTGACCGCTGGCACGAGCGAACGCCGCGCGCAGCAGCCAGCGAGCGATCAACTACACGTTCATCTCACGGTGCACTCTGCGACCGAACTATACTGTAAATCTGGTTGGTTTATCCGAGTACCGAACACCGTACAGACGCACCCTGTTGCACGTGGGAATGTCTAAATTCACCCTGCGAGTCTCAGCGATTCATGAGACCGGTGAATGCGCGATCCGGGACGATCGGCCTATAGCATCAAAATAATGGCGAATAATCGGTTGACGGTATCTGGAAGGCGGACGTGTCTGTCGCGGTCGACCTACATGTGCGAATTTGTCGACTGATTCGATACTCCGAAAACGTGCGCGGCTCGGTGCGCTTTCGAAACTCGGTGCAGGGCTGCGGGACTATCAAACATCGCTTAGGTGCATGCGAGGCATGGTGCATGCTGAGCGCTCGCTCGCGATTTCCGGATCGCAATCACCCGTGCTTCACGACTGGATCACAGCATGAATCCACTAATGCTATTTCTTTTCGCAGCACTTCTCCTTGCAGTCGTTGATTTTGGCGTCCAAGCCCGTCTGTATCGAGCGCGTCAAGACGACTCACCGTGGCGAGGCTAACGATTTTTATGTCTCTGCTCGAATTTCTCTCCAACGGATTGCTCAGCTATTCATGGTGGCAGATTCTTCTGGCCGTGCTCATCTCGACGCATGTCACGATCGTTTGCATGACTATCTATCTCCACCGCTGCCAAGCGCATCGTTCGCTTGAACTCCACCCCGCTGTGAGTCATACGCTCCGTTTCTGGCTCTGGATGACAACGGGCATTGAGACCGGCCCATGGACTGCGGTTCATCGAAAACATCACGCCAGATGCGAAACTGATGAGGATCCCCATAGCCCGCAGACGCGCGGAATCTGGAAGGTGGTTTTCGAAGGGTCGGAGCTGTACACCGCAGAAGCCAGAAACGAAGAAACGTTGCGCAAATTCAGTCGCGGCGCGCCGAACGACTGGATCGAACGGAACGTCTATGCAAAATACCCGAATCTCGGAATAAGTCTGCTCATGGTGATTGATATCGCGCTATTCGGTATCGTCGGCGTTTCGGTCTGGGCCGTTCAGATGATATGGATTCCGTTCTGGGCAGGCGGCGTTGTCAACGGCTGCGCGCACTTTTGGGGTTATCGGAATTTCGGGCCTGACGATAAAAGTACGAATCTCTTTCCGCTGGGAATATTGATCGGCGGCGAAGAGCTTCATAACAATCACCACGCTTACGCGACTTCGGCAAAACTATCAAACAAGTGGTACGAGTTTGACATCGGCTGGATGTACATTTGTATCCTTTCGAGCCTGCGGTTAGCCAAGGTCAAGAGAGTGGCGCCGACGCTGCATTTGGTCAAAGCCAAGTCGGTACTCGATAACGCTACGCTGGAGGCGGTGCTTTCTCATCGCTATGAGGTTATGGCGAGTTATGCCAGGCTGGTCAGCAGGGCTTGTCGCCATGAACTGGCGAAGGGCGAGCCTCTGCGTCCACATGAGAAGCATCTTGCGCGCCGCGAAAGGAGGCGGCTTTTCCAGGAGCAATTGAGCCGGAACAATCTGCAGCAACTGGCGTTGCCGGAAATATGCGCCGGCAACCCGAAGCTGCGGATCTGCCTCGAATTTCGCACCGATCTTTTATCAATCTGGGAAAGGTCGAATGCATCGCGGGAGCAATTGCTCTTTCAACTGCAGGACTGGTGCCGTCGTGCGGAGCAGAGCGGTGTCAAGGCCCTTGAAGAATTTTCTTTACGCCTTCGTCAGTAGGCCTGACGTGCAGCGGTTGCCCGTCGTTTCAATAGTCAGCCGCTTCAGTGAGGGTTTTGTTGTCGCGCAGGCGGCTGCTTCCGTTGCGTCCGACGTCGTGAATGGACGTCGGGACCAGATCGTCTGAGGACGATGGCTGAAAATGGCTCTTTTATGCCCCGGTAAGTGGTTGATGGTGTCGAATGGGTTTGACGCCACGCGCACAAAAAGTGCATCTACCTGCCTCACTGACGCGAATCGGGCCACAGCGATTGCTAGCAGCGGCGCTGCGCTGGAGCTAGCTACAATATACAGCGGAAACAGTCACGAGGATGACGCGAGTGTGACGGTTCTCCCCTATGCGAGGCCCGACCAGCAAGCATCTCCTTACCAAACGCGTTAGCCCTCGAGGTCATCGCTGTCCGGCCACGACCGCTGTGTAACATTGAATTGATATACAAGCAGATACATAGTGTTTCCTGCCGCCAGGTCCCCTGTTATTTTTCCTCCTCGAGTCACAGCGGTCACCGTACAGATGCGTGGACCACACTTGTGCGAACGTATATGCTCGTACTACACATCGGCGAGCATGGGCGTATCGGACTCGGACTGTCGGCAGCCTCGACGGACGGCGAATGCCGGCAATCCACGGCCTCTTGCCCCTTGTGCGCTCGGCATCGACGCATCCATGCGTTCCCGCCAACGTTTCACAAAGCGGAGGTCAACATGTCCACGCTTACCGTTCGGCCGCAATCGTCCTCTAGTCCAACCTTTATTGATACGACAGGCGCATCAGATGCGATGGTTCCACGCTTCACGGGTTCCGCTGCTTTGCTTCCCTTCAACGGTGTCAATCGGGTCGAGGCCCGGGTCGAGCGGAATCGAAACGACGAACTTTTAGCGATGGTCGCGCACGAGTTTCGCGGTCCCCTGAATGCGCTGAAGCTTTCCACCGAGATGATTCGCAGAGTTTCGTCCGGCCATCCGGAGATAGGACGATCAGTCGAGAACATCGACAGGCAAATCGCGCATTTGACCCAACTCGCGGATGACTTGTTGGACGCGACGCGCGTTGCCCATGGTGTGCTTCGTTTGAATAAAGTCAGGACAGGCTTAGATACCGTTCTCACAGACAGCCTTGAGGGAATCGGGCTTGCGGCAGAGAAACGTGGTCAAACGTTCAGCACCGACACACCCGCTGAAATAATTTGGATTGACGGCGATCCTGTACGACTTGCCCAGGCCATCAGCAACATACTGGTTAACGCCGTGAAGTACACCCCAATCTCGGGTTCAATCAAGCTGACCGTACGAGCCGAGCTCGGCGATCTGGTGGTTTCAGTGAGGGATAACGGCCAGGGTATATCGAGTTCTCTGCTACCACATGTGTTTGATCTCTTCGCACAATCGCGCAGGACAATTGC
>Ga0153929_1000562_pt1 | contig 13919 bp, 8 predicted proteins | sample TSNJ013MetaG_FD_104689 | JGI IMG/M metagenome (GOLD analysis project Ga0153929, IMG submission 104689) | Attine ant fungus gardens microbial communities from New Jersey, USA - TSNJ013 MetaG | ecosystem: Host-associated > Fungi > Mycelium > Unclassified | place: USA: New Jersey, Wharton State...
AAGAGAAGAGTTATTGCCCCAATAAGAAACACCCAAGATCTTCAAGAATGACTTAAACTGTAGTAGATAAGGCTCCACTACAGTATTGACAATCAAGCCAGCAACTTTCTTAAGCCACTGCTTGATAACCTCCAGCTCTGTTGCTGACACAACAAAGTTGGTAGATATAGAGACACTATTCCATACCTTACAAACTGACTTAACTCTTAACTTAGAGTAAGCCTCAACTAAGCCCCTATTATAGGACTCAACTATAGTACCAGCATTAGCCACAGCAACCTCTACAATGAGAGTGTCAAGTGAAATTAACACTTGGCACCTTATAGGCCCATGTATTGTTATCTTATATTGAGGTACTAGAATAAACAGTACCTCCTCTGTTAGAAGAAGTGCTTGCACCAAATCTAAACTAATACATAGTTAGGACCTTCTCTATAGGAAGGTCAGGGAATATATCACAGAAACAAAAAAGGCTCTCATACTCTAGATGAACAGAGGCTGGAGCAAATCTTGGAGTGGGCTAGGAGTTTCTACTGTGTATTGCTTAGGCAAAGGACTTGGGTATCTGCTTGGGTACCTAGGGGTTAGTGGCTACCTTCATGGGAGTAAGCTTGACATTAGCTGTTCTAGCTGGCTGAGAAAGAAGAGGTACTCTTGAGACCACTGTTGCTGGTGGAGACATATTTTGAGAAGATACAGGAGTGTTAGTAGAGGGAAAAGGCCTTTTTTTGCCCTTGCTCTTCTTGTTAGTTATAGTAGTAAAGAGAGCTTCCTCTACTAGTGGTTCATCAGCTGCTATTTCTATATCTGGAGATAGCTCCTAAGATAAGTTAGGACCATAAAGGATCCTTATTGCCTCTACAAGAGAGAGAGCATCAGCCTGAGATAAAATCTTAAAGTGATCCCACTCTGCTGCAGATATAGCCTAGAACTGTTCAATTGGACAGCTCCTAATAACATGCTTTTGAATAAAGCATACAATACACAAAACAAACAAAATAAGAACTCTAGCATTAGTTTCTAAATAGCCAGGACAACCAAAGAGAGATATGACATAATGGTCACCATCCTAAAAGTCACTATCATATATGATATTAGATATGACAATGTTACTTGTTACTGGTTATGATACCTGAGATAAGCTATCATTATCATGGGTAACTAATGTGTCATGGTCACCTGTGACATGACAGGTATCTGACCCTATACTACCATCTTCCAATTGGGACAATGACTCAGCTGTTCTATAGTCTGTGCTATAAGGCATCAAACCAGTTAATATGGAGACCTGGAGGACAGAGACCACTCTAGAAGCAATATTTCTGCTTTCCTCAGATACAATCTGGTCATTCCAACTCATAGAATGTGTTCTCTCTTCAGAAGCAGAAGAAAAGAGAGCAACAGGAAACTGGAGAGGGACAACTCTGTAAGAGAGCTTGCTTGTAGTAACTCTTGAGGCAATAGATATCCTGGAGCCAGAACTAACCTTTTTCTTATCACTTTTTTCCTCTTCAGAGGTAGAAGAGGGCTTAGGAGATACTTTTCTAGAATCCTCAGTAGTAGAGACACTTCTGGAGGAGTACTTGATAGTGCAATGAGTATATGAGTGTTCTCTGGAATAAATAAATTTTCCAGCTCTAGAACTGGTATAAGAGATAATATTGAGTAAGTCTAGAAACTCACCAGTGCTAGAAGAGATGGTCTAAGGACCAATAGGATAAGCATTAGCAGAAGACAATTTATTTTGAGTATCTGGTTTAACTATAATGGCAGTTATAGAAAAAGAAGGATTTATTGTTTATCATTATCTAGAGGATAGCTGGACTATTGGTCATCCTAAAGAATACCACTAGGGGTTCAAACAGACTACAGTTAGTGTAGAAGATGGCCTTCTATTTATCTTCAGGCTTAATACATATATTGTTGAATCTCCAGCAGACATTTAACTTTGTGAAATACTTAGTTCTGTGAAGCTGAGAAACAAGTTTGGAAATGAGAGAGAGAAGATACTTGTTCTTCACTATCATAGAGTTGAGTACTTAGTGATCCTACACCAATCAAAGAGAGCTGTTCTTTTTTTTTTAATAAAAAACACTAGAGCAGCTATAGACAACTTGAATAAATAAATGCATTTGGTATACAGGTTCTCTTCTAGAAAGATATTCAGTTTCTTTTGTTCAACTAGAGATAGGGGATAAACCTTGAAGGATTTAAAGTTCAAGCCAAAAAGGAGTTCTATAATATGATTCTATTTGTAGTACTTTTTTTTTTTGTTTAAAAATTTATAATGTAGTACTCAATTGCAGTTTATAGCAAACTATCTATAACAAGTAACCTACTTAAGCCTCAGAAACCACAGCTGTCCTATCACTAGTAAAAGACACTATCAGTATCAGAAAAGAAATCTAACCTAAGAAAGAAGAGAAAACTTAATCTAGGTTGCTTGTAATCAACCTTTGAATAACACGTTCAGGTCTAATAACCTATTATACCTAGAATACAGAGTCAAGAGAAACTGTAAGAGATAAAACTGAGAAACTATCTACAGAAACAGAAAAGAAAAACTGAGAAGACTCATAGAAGCTTAAAAGGCAAGCAATCCTAGAAAGCAAAGGCAAATACACTGGAATACTTCTTTAGAAACTTAACAAAGTCTTTGACCAATGGTAATGGATCAGTCAAGGGAGTATGAGTAAACTAACAACAGTTGGCAAAGATATGTTGATATATTTTTATCTAGTAATGGCTATACAGACATTGAGTGCACTTTGCAGGGAAAAAGCACTGTCTGAACTCCCCAATAGGAGTATGGTTGAGAATAGCTCGAGTTGTCCTGGTATACAATATAACTGACTTGCCAATAAATAGAAGCCAGCTACCACCTTTGGTATAGGAGGGCTAGAGGAGCTTATAATTACCATCTTTAAGAGAAAAGAAGTAGTAACCTTGATATAAGAAATGGCTAAAGAAAGTTCTCCAGGCATCCAAACATGAAGCAGCACTCTTAGAATAAAGAGCATCTAGGGAGATAGATAGATGTCAACCAATAGCAATTCAAGTGTTGGTAATATCTTCATGTACCAAGAAGTAAAAAGGCCATTGGGCCCTATCTGTAGTACTTTGGAAGGATGTTAAAGTTGTTTTTGGTAAATATAAACTTAAAGCCTTTGATATAAGAGAGTAGAAGGACAGAGGTGGTCTGCATTTCCATACTCTATTGAGCCAGGTGTTAGAAAGTAGTGGTAGAGACCTGGATAGTTTCTTTAGAGGGTCTAGGAAACAACTAAGTTATAAACAGTTGGTCTCCAAGCTTCTAGTCTTGTTTACTGGTTCCACACAAAGTTTTGAGTTCTTCTTTGTTGTTGTCCAAAAGGGGAAAGGGTCTAGTCCAACAATACTATATAGCTTAAATTTCTTGTTTCTTCTTTAGAGTTTGTTTTTTCTGCAGTATATAGCATCTTTCACAGTAAAGTGAACATCAAGTCATATAGACTTTTTCTTTCTTCCAGTTGACTTTTTGTAAAAGAAACACTTGGAGGTAGTCACTCAATAAACTAGGAGAAGGTCCTAGAAACTAGTATAATATTTGAGTAATGATAGATCTACCTATACAAGCTGTTATATACACTATAACAGATGGTCTGTTCACAGTCATGTAAACACTAACCAATAATACCATAATGTTTTTATATAGTTAAACAAGCATTGCCATAATAACACAAGATAGGAGAAGTATAAGAGAAAATAGAAACATAATATAGAAAAATATTCTTAGTCCATAGATACTGAGCTTACCTAATAACTAAGTGTGCTCCTAGGATATCCTCTTATACTTTTGGGTTATGGTCCTTAAGCCAAGTATAACCAAAGATCAACTTTAGCTTCCTTAAATTAAAGACAACTAGGAGTATCTGCTCTAAGTTCTGTAATAAAGAACTATATCTATTACCTTTGATATTTGTCCAGCTTTGTTGGAAAAGCTATTTACATTGAAGACTAGTATAGAATACAAAATAGTTTGAGTATTGATTTTCTTAAAGTGGACAAAGTCATAGTTCATGAAGCTGCTAGTGGCTCCATAGTCTAAGAGCACATTGACAAAATAGAGTTGACTATTGTTGGTCATGCTAAGTTTCACTATGAGAACCAGAGACATTCTATAAGTATTAAAAGCATTGGCAGAGAGTTCTTTGGAAAGTTGTTTCTTCTACTTTGGTCTCTAAACAGAAGTGTTGACAGTTGAGGTAAAAAGGAGGAATATGTCTTTTGGTTTACTGTTACTTGAATTAATATCTTCTATCTCAAGTACAGTGAACCTATTTTCTGAAGCAACCAAAGCACATCTTTTACTGGTTGCTCTATACAAAATCCTTTTCTAAGAGGCTATCCAGCTAATATTCTGCTAGTATATTAAACACAAATAGAATATTCTTATACCTTCAAGTCAAGATTGGTATTACTAATACCAGCAAGCTCTATTCTGTTAAGATGTTACTAAATAGTAGAACCACAGAAAGTTTTATAGATCAAGACTTTGTTTGTTCCAAAGACATGAACACTTAGACAATCTTTTGTCCTATCCTGGTCTTCAATATAGACAGCTCTCCTAATGAAGTAGGTTAGATTTCAGAAGTGGTTAACATAGTACTCTGGTATAAATCCCATTTAAAGAGGATGCTCTTAGCTATCTCTAGACTTAAAAAGTAAAGCATGATCTTAGACTATAACTGGCTCAAGGATTATAATCCTAAGATTGACTAAGAGATAGAAGAAGTTCAGATGTCCCACTGCTCTCTCTATTACAAAGGTAGACATGTCCTATATAAGAAACAAGCTTGCCAGAAGTACCCTAAAGTTTAAGCCCTGTAGACATATTGCACTGGACTATTTTCCTTACTGCTAAAAGAAAAAGAAGCTAACTACTGCCCTTCTAAAACCAACAGTAGAAATAGAAAACTGAACAATTGCTTATTCATTACTAGAATGCTCTCCAAAACTCTTCCAAGCTAATATCCAAGCTATGACCACCATCTTACAATATCTAGCTAAAAAATCCCAATATAATACAGAAATGCAAGTTTATCTTTCTTTTTTACTCACTTATATTTAAGGTTTTAAGGCCATATTCATAAAAAAGGACTTTGACACTCTTCCAGAATATTGCAAATAGAACCATACTATAGAGTTGACTCTAGACTCTGGACCTGAATCATTAAAGATATACTCTTTATTTCTAGCCAAGCAAACCAAGCTAGATATATTCTTGGAAAAGAACTTATACACTGGTTGTATTTATCTTTTGAGATCTTCTATAGCAGCATCTATCTTTTCCATCAAGAAAAAAAAGTTCTTTCTATTTGGTCTAAAACTATCAGATATTGAACTCAATAACTATTAAAAATAAGTATTCTCTGTTTCTTATTTCTAAGTTTATCTCTCAGCTATGCAAAATAAAGTACTTTATCAAGTTGAACATTTACTGGAGCTTTAACAATGTATATATTAAGCCTAAAGATGAGTGGAAAGCTATTTTTTAGATTAATTATAGTCTCTTTAAACCCTTGGTAATATTTTTCAGTATAACCAACAGCCCTGCTACCTTTTAGACTATAATAAATAATATATTTTATAAACTGATAGTGGAAAAAATGGTAGTGGTATACCTAAACAATGTACTAATCTTCACCAGAACTATAGAAGAACATGTTTAAGCTATATAGAGAGTTTTGAAGATACTTGTAGAGCATAAGTTATTCTTCTATTAGAAAAAGTATAAGTTCTAGAAGATACAGGTTAAGTATTTGGGTCTAGTAATATTTGAAAACAAAGTCTTTATAGATCCAGTACTATAGCTAGACCTCTCTTTAATATCATAAAGATAGACAAGGTATAGACATAGAACTAGAAGGAGTGCAAAATCTCTAATACATTGAAGATGGTAGTTACTACTATACTAGTCTTGGCATTTTCACAGAATACAGAACCCTTCTATATCAAGACAAATAACTTGGACTATGCTACTAAAGCTATTTTATCACAAAAAGTAGTATCCTATTGCCTTCTATAGTAAGTTGTTGTCTCTAGTGAAAAGAAATTATTGTCATAACTTGGCAAAATAGCTAAGTTATTATTTATATTTATTTTCCTTTATTTTTTTTATTTTCTTAGTTGGACTTACTATACAAGGAAGGAGTACAGAAAAGTGTTATATGACTAATGTTATATATTAGGATATTACATCACATAATAAGTGTGGAAGAGTAGTACACAGACTATATAGTAGTTGTATAAATAGTATATAGAATCCAATAGAAACTTCATCAAGTTCTTCTTGTCAACTTAAACTTAGAGGGTGATTAAGTCATCTTAGGCTAAGTTACTACAATTATAAGATCCATGACAAAAAGATACTAGCTATTATTTGAGTACTAGAAGAATAGAGATATTTCTTGAAAAGAGCAAGACATCCAGTAGAGATATAAACTGACCACAAGAACCTAGAGTATTTCATAACAGCTAAGAAATTCAACTACTACTAGATCTACTGATCTCTTTACTTGGCTTAATTTGACTTTTTCTTGGTTTACTGCCCCAGATATTTTATAGAAAAGCCAAACACTTTGTTCAGATGGTTAAACCATAGAGATAGGTCCTTTGATAATGAGAACATTGTTCTTTTTTGTTCTGAACTTCTGGCAATCTATACTCTAAAAGGAGTAGAGCTTAAAGAGCTCAAAAGAGACTTATTCTCTGAAATACAATATGGTAATAAGACTAGAGACCAAAAAAAGCCTATAGTGAAGGTAGTACATAAACTCTGATAGTTGCCTACCTGAATGATGTATTTAATAGAATAGTCTAATGTTGACAGTTTGCTTTGTTTTTGAGAAAGAATATATGTTCTATAGAATCCAGACTTGAAAAAATATATTGTTACTCTGTGCTATAACACAAAAATTGCAAAGCACTCTAGATACTAGAAGACCTTGGAACTAGTTTCCTAGAACTATTGGTAGTCTCAGATGTCTAGGTATATAGAACAGTACATTAGCATCTACAATTTTTGTCTCCAAACCAAGCTTGTAAAATCCTCTCTGATAGAAGAACTCTATCTATTACAGATTCTAGATAGACAATAGGACATTTTTAGTATAAACTTTATGGTTGAACTTCTTGTATTCTCTGAATATGATACTGTAATGACTATAGTAGACTTGGTATCAAAACAAGCTCAATTTCTTCTAATACACACAATAGTAACTGTAGAAAGAGTGGCAAGACTTTTTCTCCACTATATCTGGAAACTGTACAGACTTTTTAGAAAGGTAGTTTTGGATTAAGATCTTTAGTTTATAGCCCTTTTCACTCAGAAACTTTACCAGCTATTTATTATAATACAGTCAAAACAACTAAGTTATTACTTATTTTCTTTTAATTAGGTAATTGGTGAACATGTAAGCAAGAATGACTTAGAAAGGATGCATGGAACTTTGTAAACAAGGGTAAATACAGAATATATATAAGTAGTGTACAACAATCAAATGGGAACTCTATTGAGTTCTCTTTGTTAACTTAGACTAGAAGTATAATTAAGTTATCTCAGACTAAGTCATTACACTGCTTGGAGTTAAACTAGTCTTTTTTACTATATGACACTCTCAGATAAATAGACAAATAGAGCATATAAATCAGGAACTAGATTAGTATCTACAGATCTTTGTGAATAAATGACAGAACAACTAATACAATCTCTTGTCTATAGCAAAGTTTTAGCACAACAATTATGTTTACTTTTCTACTCAGCAGACTTTGTTTTTGTTAGGTACCAGACAAATTCCCTATATATGCTTTGAACCCAGGCAACCTTTCTCTAGTCTAGAAATAGTAAACAAATTCATAAACAGAATGAAGGTAGCTACAGAGAAAGCAAAATCTGTAATATACAAGATCTAGAAAGATATAGTGAGATACTATAACCAAAGAAGGTTTCTAGCCCTCTTATTTAAACTTAGTAACAAAGTATTCCTTAATGTCTCAGATATTTGGACTACTAGGCTCTCCTAAAACTCTTGTATTAGAAGCTGGGTCCCTTTGTAGTAAAAAGGCAAGTTGGATCAATGGTATATTGTCTAAAGCTACTACACTTAATAAAACAACTTTATCTGGTATTTAATATAATAAAACTGATAGCTATCTCTAAGAATCTTATACCAGGTTAGAGAATGGAGGTTCCACCACTATCTGTAGTTATTGATGGAGAAAAGGAGTAGATGTAAGAGTAATGTCAGACAAATAGCTGAAGGTTATATCAGAAAACTAAATAAGGATTCCAGAAGCTAGAGTAATATTCAAGTAAAGGTAAATCAATCTACCAATACAGGCTCCTATATATACTATAAGAGATAGTCTGTATACAGTCATATAAGCTACAGTCCAATAATAGCACTTCCTAATTAAGATAAATAGAATAATTGAGATGGTATACAAATAGAGAGATAAGAGAGTAGATAGATATATATTATAAGATAAGATCCACTAGATAGATTATAAATCAGATACTTAGCTAAGCTCTATCCTAGAGTGACTACTGTTTTTTTACAGTAGAAAGTAGAAGAAATCCTAGACAGTTATTGGTACCAGAGACATTTCTAATACTTTATCAAGTAAAAGGGTTATAACTGAGAACATAATTTCTAAAAGTTCACTTTTGAAGTTTCTGTACTAGACCTCATAGCAGAATTCTACTATAGATATCCTGGAGTACCAAAACACATCTATAGAACTGAGTTTCACAAAATTTTCTACTCTGGACCTGTTATGACTTGGCAAAATGGCTAAGTCATTATTTATATTTCTTTTCTTTTCTTTTTATATTTGGACTTACTACACAAGAAAGGAATATAGGAAAGTATCATATGATATGTTATATGTTATAAGTCAGGGTGATGTCACATGATGAGTTATATAATGAGTGTAGAAAAGTAGTATATAGACCATGTAGTAGATGTATAAGTAGTGTACAGAAATTGAATAAGAACTCTATTGAATTCTCCTCATCAACTTGGACCAAGAGTAAGGTTAAGTCATCTCAGGCTAAGTTACTACAAGACCTATTGCTTTGAGACATAGCAATCTTGGAGAGGGGGTAAATGTAAGGGAACTGTAAGAGGACTGCACAAAAGTTTACTCCTAATATATCAGTAGTAGTCTACTGGAGTAATCCTATACTAATTAAATAACAATTACTCAATATTTAGTTGTCTCTTCCTCTACATTTCTGACCTTAACTACTGAGACATTCCATAACTAGAGATCTTGTATATATAGTATAGATTATCCTTTAGTAGCCTTATTCTATTCTCTGAGAATTCTTCTAGAGGTAAGTTGTAATATACTCTGGACTTAATTATAGACTGAGAATTCTCCTGGAGTTACTTTGCTTTGGTTGCCCTTATAGAATCATGTAATATTAATAAAGAAGACAATATTCTGAAGTTTAATAACAAAGCTTTTTCAGTTACTTAAACTATTACTACTGTTCCTTGTCTTTGCTACTCTGTCTCTGAGATTACTTGCTTCAAATGTGAAAAAAGGGGCCATTACCAATTCAATTGTGCTAATACTATACTAGTGTTTTACAAAAATGAAGCCACAAATGTTATTATTGAGGAGAAAGATGATAATAGCTTTTAATTGCAGAGGTACATTGGTGAATTTAGTATATTGTTTGCAGGGGTGTATTAGAATATCAAAGACTATACTAAAATTAGTCTTTTATTGCTTCTTATTGTTTCACTTTCTATTGTTCTAGATAGGTATATAAGTAAAATAAGTTTGTACTCATCATCCATTTGTACCCTTCCATGTTTCAACATATTCCACTTCTTCATCATTACTAACATTCCCTCCAGACTAGCTGTAAAACCACAGGACTGGAGAGCAACATCTCTTATTTCACTTAGTAGTGTGTTCCTCATTCTGACTCTGTCCTTTGCATTACTTTCTGGAAACTGGAGTGCACTTTCCACAGTATATTCACAGTAATTTCATAGTATATTCACAGCCTTTCCATGCTACTCCCCATATTCCTGACATGGGATCACTTTAAGATCTCACCTCACTCTGATGCCCCCTCTCTTGTGGAGGCAATGAGGACCCTCTATGGTCCCAACCTACCTCAGGAACCATCTTCAGATGTGGAGATGGTAGTTGATGAACCACCAGTAGTGGAGGAAGCTCCCTTTACTTCTGTGACTAACAAGAAGTGCAAGGGCAAGGGAAAAGTCCTTCCTCCTACTAACTCTTCTGCACCTCCCCAGACTCTACCCTTGGCTTAAAAGCAAGGGTAAAGTATACCTTTGAGGATAGAGTATAACTCTTTTAATGAAATGATGACTAGAAGGTTCTTCTTGCATACTTACTAGAAGAGAAGATATATAAAATTATTGCTCTCAGAAGTGACTTCTATGTTATTATCTTCCAGAACACCTTGAGTGGCTATGCAGTACCCTGAAAGTGGTCAAAACCACTGCAAGGGATAGTATATCGGGGACTGTGGGTAATATAAGTGAGTCCTATCAATCGAAGAAGGCTTTGATTGGAATGGCTCTTCCCTCAGGTTGATAGTCTCTCTCTTACCCACCCAAATTCATGGGCTTCAGGCAAGCAGCTGTTCTAGCACCCGTCTCCTTCTTTCTAGGTGAGAATTTACTTCACAATATAACTGGGATTGCTACTTATCAATGTTCCGCCCTATGTCATCTGCTTTGTTGTATGTTGCTCAATAGGTGTCTTGTTCATCTCCTTTAATGTTGATCATCGGATCTTATGGGGAGCTGCAGGCTTGACTGAAGAAGTAGTCATGGACGGATTTCAGTTCTATGCCACGTTTTTCAATGCTCCACCTGCAATCAAGGTACAAGAGAACCAGCGAATTCTTGCGGTGGTTGACCTTTGTGTTCCTGTCACCCAGGCTCTCCTTCATGGAATGATCGGTATAGGCCTCATCGGCACACTTTCCAAGCTACACAAATGGGATGAGAGTGCTGTGTTCTTTGATGGGTCAAGTCTTGGTACGATACCATGACGCGTCGCTCTGAGTCGTGTGCTCTGTGCTCATGTTATGTTGATGTTGGCATCCTTCATTTTGATCGACAGTTGCTTATGTCTTCAGCATTGTGCTCTACGTAACGGTTACAATCCCATCACTGCGAACAGTCGTGACTCCACTTCAGGAGGAGACGAAACAAAACCAAGTACAAGCTTTGTGCGTCCTTTGCGCAGGAAATGTGATCATCATAGTTTGCCTGCTGGCCGTGTTGGCACTTCAGGTACAACCTATTGCCGCTTTCTCTCGGTTATTTATTTAGTTAGTTTTCCATTCTTACACTTGTCTCTAGGCCGGGCAGGAGTATGCACATCGACAAGACGTCCGTCAGTTTGCCAGGATGGAGAAGGGCACAAAAGCTGGTCTCAAGAAGGATCAATAATAACACTTTCCGGTAGCTCTGGTTCTGCTCCTATCTACTACTGTCGTGAAAAATCTTGGATATATTCTTGCGATTTACTAATCTATCTCAACGTCATTAGACAGATAAACATGACATAAAAACCTAGTGAAGCAGCTGGTCTCAAATGGGGCGACTGGCATCACTTGGTGATTCGACTTGCTCACCGTGTCAATGAATATAGGATTTCCTTCGCTGGGCACCCATCATTCCCTCTTGTCCGCCACTACTGTGGAATCGTCAGCCAATTATCTAGCGCCACAAAATCCGAAACCTTGCTCTTAAGGCCCCAAGAAAATCAAACAATATTTTACAGACATCCACGGTTCTATTCTTGTGTATCTACTAAACCAGTGGATCAAACATCAGAGATTGTGCCATCTCTAGCGATGATGATTCGTGAAGTGATTTCTTCTGGTCTATGAAACATCTCAGGACCGACTGCCACTAGGTTGGAATGCACCTCCGTGTTTAGCCATTCATAATACAGCTTTTAGTGTTCGGTCGTTTCATCAGACATTCTGTTGACAAATACCAGCGTGCAGATTGCACATTGCAACGCTATAAGCAACATTAGTGTACACTGCATATCACATTATCCATTCTTATAGACGCCCAGTGGAAGTATTCATATCTTATCTGTTGAGTACTACTGTTAGTCAAAACAAGCAAACATTTGGGCAGTATGGCTAACAAGTACTGGTTAGCCACTAGTCATAGTTAGCCACTGAAAGTAGGAGATCCTCAGAAAATTGAATAATGTAATGGAAAAGAATTTAGTAAAAATAAAATAAGATAGAGAAAATTGGATCTCTATTAGAACATCAGAAGACCATTGGAAATGGTATATGACACATTTATCCCTGCCTTTTTTCTAATATGTAGCAAACCATATCAACTTTCTTGTTTCTCCCTCGAGCTACTAATCATCATTATGACCTCTATCCCCTCGAACAAGTAGTCATCAGCTAAAAAGGGACCACAGTTTACATCAGCACTAGATCAGTGTTGTAGTAAGGGTAGACAATAAGAGTATCTTGGTCATGGTTCCAAAAAGCTGATAACGTACCAGGCAGGAACAGTCAAAGGGATCTTTACAGTCATCTGTAACATTTAAACCAATGCAAAGATGGAGTCAGATCAAGTTGTCTCAGATTGGCGCAGGATCCACCACTGCCAAAATGCAGGGAAAGAATTGGGTGTCAGCAACAAAAAGATACCCAAGGGTATAGTTGAAAGATGCACTATTCTATTGCATGTGCTGCAACTGAGGCAGGATCATCATTGGCTATATGACCATGGCACTCCATGGCACAGATGCTGACCTGGCGCACCCATTGCGAACCTAGTGAAATGATGACCCACCGCAAGTCCCTAGATTTATTTTTGTTTCAGCGAAAATTGATGAGATGCAGTGAGATTGAGCCAATATGAAAAAGGATTATTGGAATCAGCAGTCCAGCAAATCGATAAGAATGGAAAATTAGCGCTTACAGAAAGGCTCGTCTCTTTATATTTGGTACTCATGTCTGCCGCCGTAAGCTGCATTGCCTCGATAGCTTCGTCAAGAGTAACGCTATGAATCCCGAGGCTTGCTATAGCAAGCTGAGCGGCCGTGACTGCTTTCACAGCTGTTTTCACCAATGACGATACAAATCAAAGGTAGAGTTCCAGGGACCATCGGGTCAAATAGTCCGGCCGCAATTTGAAAATCAGAAGCCAATATTCCACGAGAGAACCATGTGAGGTATATAAAAGGTAAGAAGGTAACAGAAACAACAGATTCAGCGGGACAAGAACACATGTCGTTGTTCAAGAAGCAAGGTTGCAAGGTTGCAATAAAGACCACAGTGAGCTCCATGGAAGTAGCACTAAGAAACGTCTACTTGCCTCCCAAACTGTTTCTTTCCTAAGGCCCCACCGAAAACCATAGCCCATGTCCATTCATGCGACATCCATCGACGAAGATTGAATCATGCACCACATTAAAGAACATCCCGAGAGCATGCAGTTTGGTGTGTAACGCCGGTAAATGCATTCAGATAGATACAGAACCAATGGGAACCACGTAGAAAATTGTGGAAATACAGTCAAATTCAGCATCTACCAAGGAAAGGAATCACGCACTATACAAGGCACCTGGACTAGTCCATCTATAGGGTCGCAAGTGAGACCGAGATTGTGTTCTAAGTATGACGGGGGTAGAAATGTAAGGTTCGTGGACCAGGTTGGTAACCCGATTACCGGACAAAAGTATGAGACCGAGGAAAAGGTTATTGTTACCCGTGGGTCCAAGGGGCAGGTTGATATAGGTCGTCCAATGTTACATTGTATGAGTGCATAGGCGCGGATACGAGATAGGGAGTTCCAGTTAGTTCAAGTAAAGATGAACACTAATAGGTATACTCACCT
>Ga0153929_1000563_pt1 | contig 13898 bp, 15 predicted proteins | sample TSNJ013MetaG_FD_104689 | JGI IMG/M metagenome (GOLD analysis project Ga0153929, IMG submission 104689) | Attine ant fungus gardens microbial communities from New Jersey, USA - TSNJ013 MetaG | ecosystem: Host-associated > Fungi > Mycelium > Unclassified | place: USA: New Jersey, Wharton State...
ATTAGCTGTCCATACTTCATTGTTCCCTTTATTGTAAATCGAAATCCCCTTTCCTTTTATCTCTATCAACATTGCTGATTCGTGTTTTATTCAGGTGTCGCGGTTGATACTCAATTTATTGGAAGCAAATTGCCCTTTAGATGAAAGCATCTATTCCAACACATTGGAAAACTTTTCGTTCCACCATACAGAATCTGATAGGGATACTGAAGCAAATACTTCGCGCGGTGCTGAAAGAGAAACCTCCCTTGGTGAAGAAATATAGGAAGAAGAAAGATGATGGATAGGACATTCAGCATTGTCAACTCAGTATATGATGTTGGATATTGTTGGATATTGATGGAAGATTAATCATTGCTTTTGTCTATTCATCTTCTACCACATGATCAACAAGTTGTGATGAGCGGTCAAAACCAAGAACAGATGGGGATCAGACGAGGTGCACTACAAGGTGCACAAAGTGATTCTGGATCACGATGAATCGAACCGAATACCTAAGCAGTAAGGAAAAATGAAGACATCCAGGATACACCACAACCTCTAGAAATACACTCTACATCATGCTAGTGGTGTACTGCGCTAGCTTCAACGACAGAGTCAGCCCAAATCAGTCAGTCTATGACTGGTGCATGACAAGGAGAATGTAGGGAGGAGGTAGCTCTAGAATCACCTGTCCCACATCTCAGTGTTGACATACGAGCTCGTTTTCCCTTGAAACTATTGGCTCATTACCCTGTACTACTTCATTATGAGATGATATATGCTGTCTAGAGCATGCAGGTTGATCAAAACTCTGGAATTCCGAAAATCACTGGCATGACTTCTTGACCTTGAAAATGGCAGGCAGATGCAGCTAGAGGGTTAATAGAGCTAGGCTGGCCGTGCGAATAAGTGTCACTGACAAGGAATTTAGCGGAGCCCATTCTGAATGATTGCGGGATGGTCTTGGATTTTCCAGGAGAGAGCGTAGTAATAGCGCTTGATAGAGGGAAGACCTGAACTGGCCAAACTGACGAAGTCCAATGATGCCTAAATCTGGTCTCTCGAATTTGCGCATTCTTCTTCCTGTGCAAGTGATACCACGTTGCGGCTGCTATCGATAAGAATGAGACTACGACTCCGATTGTTATTGAAGTGCGACGTCTCAATCTTTTGAGCTCCTCACCGTGCGGCTTCTTGTTGATTTAGGGTTTTTTGATCGAAGGATGTCGTACTAAGACCTGGACAGGTGATATTCGCTGAGCCTGGTGATATGGATAACTGATTTGACATCCATTCGATGGACATGTCAACAGTGCTGATTAACTAGTGCGAGAAGCATCTGTAAGGTTTGATGATATATGACAGGATAAAATGTCTCATCAGAATCTATTCAAGGGATTTGTGAGAAGTCTTGGTCAATAAGCCTTGTTTTGTACTGTTCAACTTGTCCATCGTTGTCTAGTTTAGTTTTGGATGCCCATTTGTATTCTACAACTTTGCACCCTATAGGCCTTGAAACAGTACTGAATAATTTTGCCTGACAAATTGCTCAAGCTCTTCGGCACATGCCCGTTACAATGGATCACATCGAGTCTTGACATCACTTCTTGATAGCTGATGGGATCCGTCATCATGGGGTCCGAATCTTCAGGCTTAGCAAATATTCCTGGAAGTTTCCGACACAGGTAAGAAGTGGCCGAGAAGATGGGAGCATCATTGGAGCCCGTTTCGGTCAGCGGAGCTTATTAGGTACCTCATCGTGTATCTCCTCATTTGTATGCTCGATATAAAAGGAGATAGTGAGCTTATGGATGACAGTGACAGTGTAAATACAATTATTTCCATCTATACAATCATCTCCATCTGCTCATCTGTATTCCCTATGGAAAATTGATTTTCATATACCACGCTCTGAGACCTGACGAGAAAGAAGTCCCATTTTCCATATCATCAGCTGTAGCTGCTCCTCTCGACCCTGGTGACACGTGTACACTAATTCTAATTTTGGCACCGAATACACCTCTGTTTCTTGTGTTCTCTCATCCCTGTCTTCTGCCTGAAAAATACCATATAAGAAAAGATTGAAGCACATCTCAGCCTAATGAACCTCCGTTTTCCATGTCCTCTCGTCTTCATCTTCTGCCTGAAAAAATATCTAAGTATTAAACATGAACAGTGAAGTACGCTTGAGATAAGTCTGGTTTTTATATTTCCGGAAGTGTTGGAATCGCTTGTAATATGAGTGGATATATATATGCAGGGAACGGCACAACGCAGTCAGTATAACGGATTGTGACTCCAACGAAGCAGGGAGAAATTGTGGGGTAGATATACGGACCACAGACGCATGATTCAATTTAGAGCATCTGAAAGGTTGAGCACAGCTTACAAAACCCACGAAGCCATACTTCCTGGGATGGACTATGTAGCTAGATCTGGAAAAAAACTCGACGACATGTCATAGGTTCTCAGAAAAGACAGAAACCTGACTAAATTGGGGAAAGTTACGGACGAGATTCCCTCCAGGTTCTTTTTTTTTCTAACTTGTGCCACATAAATGGCGTTAAAGAGCACGCTGGACAATTCAGATGACGATCTGAACATTGTAAAAGACAATAGATCAGCAAAGTCACTGCCACTGATAATTGGTACTTTGTTTAGCCATGTTAATCCTAAATACAGAACTCATCACATGACAGTCTTTCTATTCCGCAACACATGACTCCGTCAGCTCATTGCCACCTGAGCTGGCACGCCTTCCGTAGTCCACGCGTAGTCCACACGTGCTCGTAACTGCAGGAACACGAGACCACTAATGATGTTATGCCTGAGGGTCTTCTTCTAGTTTCGGAGAGCTCCCTAATCAAGAATGCCCATTCGAGGCATGACCGGGTCCGAATATGCTAACGGGTCTCAAGTCGTTGATGCACTCGTTGCCTCACCATTTGTCTGCGAAAGTCGCATCAGGTCCTGGCTTGCAGTGTGTTATTTGGGTGTGCATCGGAATCGGACGCTTCAGGTGAGCTCCTATACCACAAGCCGCTCCTTCTGTCCCCTCCTCGCTTGACTGGTCCAGACACCTTATTAACCCTCTGCTAATGACTTTGATCATCATGGACTTAGGTTCAATCGCGTGTAAACAAGACACAGACCTTCCATTCGGACCTTTTGCCTTGTTATCAATGCTTCCAGCCTTAAAGGGAAACGAAGCCAGCATCCTCGCCGCGCTCAACCTCCCAGTTTTTGTGCCAACATTGCCACCGCCTTTGCCCAGCAAAACGCCAACCCCAAAAGCGAATTTCAAAGTCCGTACTAGAATTCGTTTCTGATCAAGCCAAGTCCTTCATCCGACGTCTCGCCGCCCTCAATTCACTCCATCGTCTCACCACCCAGGAGGTCTTACGTGATACTTGTCCTACCCCTACCACCACCACCGACTTTCCATCCCGCGTCGATCTCTCCCCCACCCTCAGATAAAATTGGACTCCCAGGGCCGCCAGCAGGTCAGGCTACTTTTCTGCTACTGCGAGTCGCTCGAGCTCACAAAGAGGTGGATGATGGAACAATCAAGATCCGAATTTACGTGTCGTCACTCAAACACTGTCGAAGGAGGAAGGGGAGGTCTTTTGAATCTGCTCATTGAAAACCGCTTGCTTGGACAAAGGTGGTTGGAAAATTAGATGATTTTCTGTTGTTTCTTCGTGTAAAGTAGAATATGTACTTATTGTCATATCACACTTTGAAAAATTTAATCACTGGAGGGTAACTAGGATATAAAACAGTTTTAAAATCAAGAATGTACTGTTGACTCAGGTAACATGAGACGGCGATAGAGGGTAGCAAACACAGGAATTACCGAGAGGCCAACGACATATTGCCAAATCAAGGGGAAAAGATAGACCATCTAGTTTCCTAGAGTGCTGTCTTCGGAAAGTCCTATTTACCTCCATCAACTTTCTACCCTTAACAACCTCCATCACATTTTTGTAGCAGGCCAGTATAATGATCGTTACCAAGGAACCGACGAAAGAACACCAGCCTTGATTTACAAAAGTACAAGCCGACATAGTGCTGCCGATTCCCGGCAAATTACTGTACATGGGGAGATAAGTAGGCGATCCCCCTGGAGAGATGAAACTAGCGGGTGTCGTTATTGAAAGAATCATGGCCAGGATGATAAACATCAATTGCTGGCCACCTGTAGAGTATATTATCAGGCGTAGATGGTTGAAATGAAATGAAATGTACAAACTGCCTTCTGTCCGAGAGCACCCTGAGAAGGTAGATTATCAGTGAAGACAGAAAGCGCTCAAGAAGTAGATGCCCACAGAAGCCGAATTGATCAATGGCACTACTGATGTTGGCATCAGCCTTCGTGAGGCCAAAAGGAAGTGATGGTCCACCGTAAAGTCGACGCTGGGGCATTGTTGCCACAGGCTGTTAAAGACAATAAGGATGATTTGATAACGAGAGATAACCAACTAACGTACATTTATGATGGATAAATCCTAGATATCAGCATCAGCAAACACGAATTTGGAAATTGGAAAGCATCTTATAACCTCTCCTTTTGTTAGGCGGCTGCTGTGTAATATTGTATTCGCACCCTCCTCACGATCATGGCTATTGAAATGAGCAACACGCTCTCTAGTATTAGGCGCCATGAACAGGACAATGATGATTTCTGTACGCGAGTGATTGAGGCCTACTCAAGAATGAATCAAAAATCGGATGATTGACAAGTGCTTTGAAAAAAGATACCTCATTCATAAAATCATACCCTGCACACGTAGAGAGGGTGTTATGAAAATGATCATGGCCACTGTGTGATGAACTTGACGTTGGCCATTAGCCGGGCATATTCTGAAACCAATGTACAGCAATGAGCTAGAGGACTTGAAGCTACTCGGCAATTCATCAACCAGTTTCCTCTTGAAGCCGCAAGATGAGAGAGAATTGTAAGGCTAGACTGAATGATTGACACGCGATCAGAATTATCAAAACACTTTTTCAGCCGAACTGACAGTGATATGAGGCAAGAAGGATGGGATGAAAGAAGACGATATTATCAAGACAATGGTGAATGTTGGTATTGTGATCATTGGACTTGTATATTAAGGCAGGAATATGATATCTACAGGACTTTTCTATGGTAATCGATGAATATATTTATAGTGAAATTGTCAAAGTACTCAAGGATATGCGACTGTACGTTCTTAGCTTCTACCCAAGCAGCTTCCCCACCCGTTTTCCCCTTTCCTCGAGTTCTTTTAGCCACTCTTGGTCAATGCATTCTGCCCACTTGGTGCCGAACTTCTTGAAGTTAGAGAAGTCCACCTTCGGTGGCCGCTCCCAGATCGTTACTACTTGAGGAGGACATAGAACTCGCCTGTGCTCGAGTGGGACCCAAAACAGTAACTCATTATCCAGACCCACCACCCATCCATCCCTCATGACTCGCAGGACAGGCTCATGTCCATGAGTAGCATTTCGGTGCTTAGCTACGATGTCCGCTATGTCGTAGATTCTGACTGGATAATGGGACATCAATTTGGTTCCATCTCGAATAAACGCCATGCCCCATCCTGAGTCCCAAAACTCAGCATACAAATAGCCTGTGTTGACGTCGAATACAGTTGTTGTTTCGTTGATGAAGTCGTGAAGAGCGATGAGTTGATCACCAAGGGATCGATTATTTAGGACAGGTGACAGGGCAGTCGTATCCGCGCCGATCATTTCGACAGGCATGCCACAGAGTTGACCAGTTCGTGTGTCCCAGACTCGGACGTTATAGTCCTTGGGAGATTCACATGCGAAGAACTTCCCGTCAGGTGAGTACGCCCCTGGAAACCCGCCAAGATGCGCTTCATCAGCGAAATGGAAAGGATGAAACTGGGCAGTGTCGTGATTCCATGAATAACATGAGACGGGCCAGCCAGTGATGACGGTCAACCCATCGGGTGCCAGGAAGATGTCCGAGTATCTGTTGATATTAATGTCTAGAGAAAATGTGCATTTACTGTTATCCTTCACATTCCAAACCTGGAGTAACCCTGAGATCTCATCGTCTTCTAGCTGGGCGCATATAACCAGGTCATTACATGTTTGGAAGGCAGCCTTCCTGCGGTAGACACTCCTTCCTTTGGGTGTGGGGTCGAATGAGAGGCGGTTCTCTGGGTGATTTATGTCATATACCGTGACGAGAGATTTAGACAAAACGGCTATCCGATTGTCGTCTGCGGAAAATGCAACTGGATATCCTAACTCAACATCCCTAGGCCCTACAGGCTCCCAGGTAGTTGTATCCCACAATTCGAGATGCCTATCTTCCTGTGATGCTGTAGCCACCATCTTTTCCGAGGGCGAGAGTGCAATGATTCTTCTTTTATCTTGAGTGACAGGTTGATTGCTCCCCAGATCCTCCAGGCTCAACATACTCAGTTCCACCACTTCCTATCAAAAGCCTGCGGCCATCGCGCGATGAACAAAAACTGCTTATCAACGAATTTGTCAGCCGCTCTGTTTCGAGGATCATGTTTGAGCCGGTTGTTAATACCTCCCATACCTCCACCGTGTGATCTTGTGGGGCAAATACGCGATTGGTGTGGGATGAATGAATAACAGCTGGAGGAGTCTTAAAGTAATTACCACGAATATTTAAGGACACCATCTGTTGTGTGTCCAGTCTCCGAAGACATTTGCCGTCGCCCTCCTCAAATGCAGCCGTTAAATAGTCATTGGTTGGCGAAAAATGGAGTGATGAAAGACTGCCAGGGGGATGCGAGAATTGATGAGTGATCTTGCCATCCTCCAAATTCCATAACTCAACGACACTCTCGGACTGCCTTCCTACAGCCAGATATTTCCCATTAGGAGAGAATTGGGCGACAGCAACACCGGTGATGTCGAATAGCCCATCAAATCCATGATTCCCAATATCCCACAACTTGACAAGAATGCGAGTTGGACATTGGTCCTCCGAGGCAATTGTCTGAATCAAATACCCATCTTCATCTATCCAATCCATTGACGCAATTCTTCCCTCATTACGACCACAGTGAATGAACACAAAATCGAAGCCCTCAATTTGAAACACCTCCTCTCCCTTCTCAATGTTCTAGACTAATGCACGGCAAGATAACTCGTTTTCATGACGACATCTGACCAGGATATGCTTCCCATCAGGACTGAAACAGGCATCAATTCGATCCCGCAGACCAGGAGAATCGAGGTTTCTCAGCTCGAATGGGCCTGAAATACAATGTCCCGTTTCAGAGTCACAGAGATACATAATTGCAGAATGTGATATGGAAGCAAAGGTCTTTTCATCCGGCGACAAGACAGTGCAATTCACCGCATTGTCATGGTGCTCTGCAACAAAGATGATCATTGGCCACTGAGAAGGTCTGCCGTCACTGATGGTAAGAGTGTTCGGAAACCTTGGGCGGAATTGTTCGGCAACGAGGGAGTGTGTGGGTGCAAATGGAAGAGCTGAGAGATAGATTTGAGGAGTGCTCTCAGAGATGGGAACAATGAATGCTGAAATGAATCGGAGGGCATCATGGATAAACAATATCAGCTCATTCTTGGGGTCAAGCATCTAGCCGGCCAGCCTCAGTTATATTATAGGAAACAAACTCAGGACATACCACCAGTTCAGGCCATTCTAGAGCCCTTTTGAGGATTAAATACACCTCATAAGTCTTTCCTAACAAGCTCATCACTTCTATTCAGAACAAAAGCTTCTCATACATCACAAACTTGACCGCCTCCATTGATGATTCCTCACATGGAGTGTGAACAAGATGTTCTGCCCAGAATGTAGATGAATATGAAACAAGGGGCGAGATGGCGGACTTGACATCAGCCGGAATATCGACATTCTTGATGCCCGAAGATTCCAGATGGCACATATTGAAGTGGAGCTCCGGTGATACAAGACAGTTCAGGCACAATGCAGTAAGTTGGCATCCATGAAGGTATCGATCCTGGACATCAGAGAGCTTAGGTAGGGCCTGTAGAAAAGAAGAAGATAGGAGAAAGTCCTCAAATGATCGATGATGGAAACGGAGGATGGGGCCGGAATCAATGACAGACATGAGACCGTTCTTGATGAATTTCAGCACGTTCAGACTCTCCACCCCAGGGATTTTTGTAAGTATTGTATCGTCCAGTGGCTGTTTGGCAAAAATTGTCGCACCAAGAACGGAGGTAATCGCCTTGATCTCTGTGTTCAGAGCACGTCTAAACGATGTAGTGACAACAGTCAAGTATAAAGAATCCAACTCATCTAACCCCTCTGTATCATCCCCCCGCTTCCGCTTTTCAAGGATGTCAAAGCGCACTCGAGGACTATCCTGAAGAAACTCGGCAACTGTCGTTGCCCAGATAAAAACACCAAGAGCACGAGGAACCAGATAATCAAGGGCCTTCGTGGCCCACCCAGGTTCTACTTCCATGGTGTCGAGTCGAGACTTGAGAAATATACGGATATCATCAGAAGCGTTATCTTCTGGCCTGACATCACTGCCGGAGGGGATATTGATATATGTGATAGTGGACTCGGGGAAGGTCTGAGTGATACGGCTCTCTGGCCGACTGGTAACGACCAACTTGAACTTCTTCAGGTGGTCGATGTCAACCCATCGCCGGAGCGTACGTAAGAGTGCCTCGTAATCCTTTCGTCCTGAGGAATCGTGCCTGAGACCGCCACACTCGTCTAATGCGTCTATCACAATTGCCGGAAGTTCCTCATGTGAAATACCATCCAGTGTGGATAATGGTTCCTTGATGAGTATATTAAAAAGGCAATCAACGTCGGATGAGGTAAGTCTCGTATTTCCTTGCGTTAAGTGTTGACGAATCGAAGGGTACCAGCGGGCAAGATCACGGGCGATAACGCGCCACAAGGCATCTGTAGTAATTGTAGTGGACTGTGTGCGGTCAAACCGGAACCATATTACATGTCGACCCTGGTCCTCTAGTCGAATGGCAATGCTAGCTGCCAATGCCAATTTCCCAACACCAAAAGATCCTCTTATCCAAATCACATTGTGGCCGTCAGTGTTCTTGATCCTAGTTTCGATCTCTTGTAATATGTCAAGGCGGGTACCCGCCATACATGGGTCACTGAGAGAGAGCCTATTTCCCCCAAGGGATCTCAACAGATCATCCAGCTCCTTCTGTTCAGTATTTGCGTTCGCGGTTTCTGGTATGCATTTCCTATTTAACAAATGTTCAGCAAGAATCACAGACAGCTCACCTTGGAGATTTACAACACCGGCATGCACAGACCTCACATCATCCGCTATGGCATCTGATACTTTGAATCAGACAAGTTAGACAATCAGCATTGGGCACAAAGAGCAGACCTTGCTTGACTCGCATCTCTATCGCAAGATCTACCATAAATCTGTCCCTGAAATTGACAAGCTTGTCCTGCAATTCAATTGCTTTGTCCTTTTGAGCGGCAACAAGAATGTACTGGCCTGGGACCAATGAATCAGGGTAAATCCATCTCATATGAATTCATACATACGTGTCCAATTTGCGAGTCATTCCTGAATGAAACCTATCACTTCTTCCATAATTCCCGGAAATTCATTAATTGTATGGCACAGTTCCTCCGAATTTGGAACTTGCTTGACCCTGTCGAGCTGGCTCGCTAGCATCGTTATGCTCTCGGCGAGTCTCTTCATTGATTGATGAGATTATTCCTGAGCCTTGATATGCTACGAAATAATCTATCAGTAATCTTATCCACGTTTAAAACAAGAGAGGAGCCAACTTGGTATGCAACATCGATGCATGAAAACACCATATTCACTATAGAATTTAGCTGCTCTTTGAGTCAGATGATGGGTATGCGTGTTAATCATGAATGATTTACTCTGCTAATTGCCTTTCCGAGCTCGATAAACATCCTAACACCATCGCCTGTAGAACCGAGATGACTCAAGATGGGCCTAAAACTGTTCAAGCTCTCTATTGTACTCGTGATTTTGGTGTCAATGGAGCGTAAATCACTCCCATATGCCTACAATTATATTTGAATAGGGATCTTCATCATTTTGAAAATGATCATACCTCGGAGACGATCCAGAGCTGCAATCCTGAGATTGTAGGAATTAATTCTGCCTTGAAGTTTGCTGAGGTATCCTGAGTCCATTGGAAGCAATTGAGACAAAGATAAGCTCACATTTAGTCTCCTTCTGTGATTCGAAAACCAAGTGTCTCCATAAATCATCGAATTTAATGCTGACTCGACACAAGAGATCACCCTCTGAGGTGCGTCCAAGGGTGATGATTTTCTTCTGCTGGGACTCTTTGTAGATTTCAATATTCAGATCATCTCCTTCCTTGAAAATGCTACACCGCATGAATATGTAGTACTGCATGCACACTCAAAGCTCGTCTCACCATCCATTCTGCGCCAACTCCGAACTTTGTTCAGTCCTTTTGTTGTTATTGAATTTACCTTTGAGAGTTTGAAAGGGAGCATCTGCTTGATGAGAGTACCGGATGATGAGGGATCGCGAAAGTTCGTTATCAAGTTGCCCAATGAATCCTGAAAGCAAATGCAATAAGCCTCCCGATGGACTGGTTGGACCGATTTGGGCCGATTAACACTTACTGAGAACACGGATAGCTCGTGTCATACAAGTTTGAGTTTGTTGTGCCATTAGTTCGACTTGAGTGAGTAAGAAGGGATGTTGCGATTGTAGGATTATAACAGAAACAGGATCGTGAAACAACAAGTCATCTGAGCAGCTACCACTGCCTTGTAAGCTGTAACGGGTGAGAGTCTAGACATGTAGAAGCATGACGAAGCTGTTAGTGTGGGAGTCGCCGCAAGTGTTATTCCTCTCAATCAGTCAGTTGATTCTCAAAGCACCGCCGGATCCTTTTAGACCTCACGCAATGGGATCGATGGTATCTTTCATGATTTGGTTCTTTCCCACCTGGTATACTGTTAAAGGAAAGGAGGACAGTGGTGCTGATGACTTGACATCTTGATACAATGCACCTGACCTTACGCTGTTCCTTGTAATGCCACCACTCATGACATCAAATGGGTCGGGTGTTTGATGCTGATTGAAATTGACGTACCCTTGATCCTGTTTCACTTGGACCACAGTCGGAACCAGGAAGTGTGCTTTCTCCAAAAGTGAGTTGACATGGCGTGAATCAACTATCAAACCAAATAAAGGTCCTGCCACAGTCCGTGTCACTTGATTAGAGAACGATAATAACGAGATACGATAATTTCCTTCATACGCTATTTGACGTTGATCCTTAGCTAACTCAACAGACAATTCTAATATATATACCTTCTTCGCTTGATCTTCAATTAAGTAACAGCAAGGTTGACTGATGAAGTGAGAAGAAGAGAGGGCCTAGCCCTCAACCGAAAACGACAAAACGTATCCCGAATCTATGATGTTTATTCTTTCGCGCATTCTTTGCCAACATTATGGGTAAATATCTTCTTCGATCTCCAATAAACTGTTGTCGCTTGATTACTGTGTATGAAAGAAAGAGACACTGAGTACGTGAGGACAAGGGTAAAAATGACAGCGTACAATGAATGAAATCATCTCCGCTCATCTACACAAGAAATCATCTGCCACGCTCTAAGGATCGACAAAAGAATTGATGTCTTCCTTCAATATCATCAAGCGTAGCTGCTCCTCTCTGATGACACATAAACACTAATTTTGTCACCGAATGCACCTTTGTTTTCTTCGTCCTCTCGTCTTCATCTTCCGCCTAAAAATGCTATCCAGATATTGAGCATGAATCGAAGACGTTAGATATGATTGAAGGCGTCATATATGAAAACAAGAGCAACCGGAATTCGATACAACGAACAAAAACGTGTGAATAAGCATCTGAATCAACCATCCACCCCGAAGAATGGTACTCGAGACCGAAGAATAGAAAAACTTTGTAGAGAAGTCAAAGTCGAAGTCAAATAATTTATACATTAGATTATCACAAATTTGTTGCATGTGTGTCATGGAGCTCGTCAAGCACAAGGGCAGAAAACCACTAGGCGAAGAACAGATGGAGCATGCATATGTCAACGTTATAAGATAAGAGAGGCATAAAACAAGACAAAGTGCAAAAGCAACGACAGCAGATGGAAATGCTCACATATTTCACTCATCAGGGATTTTGAATTTCCGATTTCTCAATACACGCTCCCATGAGCACCATCTTCCCCTTCGACACACCTTCCCGATAACGGTGCTGATGCTACCCAAGAGATGCGGGCGACTGCTGGTGAGACGGAAGAACTTGCTGCAGAGGAGACGGATCATCATGAGAATACACGCCTGAGTAAGAGTCATGTTGAGGCGATGATGATTATGAAAGGGATGCTCCATGAGAGGGAGGTGGAGGACAAGGACTGTAAGGTGCGCATACAGTCAACGGGGGCAGAGGTAGAATTCACGAGTGAGGGCGTGAGATGATGGCAAGGACACATAACATAACGCACATGAACTGAAAGGAGACGGTGATGCATGAGGTTGTGGAGGATAGTATAGATGAGATGAAGCGGAGGATAAGGAGCTGTTGGTGCAGTTGGAGTTGGGAGTGAAGCGTTTGTAGACGGACGGGGATCAGTGGACTCTTTGGGAGTTGCCCGAGCTTCCTGATGGGTAGTCAGACTCAGTTGGTGTCGTGATAATGTCTTGATGTTGATGCTTTGTTGATGTTTGCAAGGTAACGCGTTCGACCCGGCCAGACGCAACATCACATCTCACGGTCAGAGGCCGCCATCATGGCATGGAGCTTTGATCCGTCTATCCATAAACGGTTAGAGGGGCTTCCAAGCCTTGGCAAACAAAGTATTTAAATTGACGGATCAAAACAAACCCTCAATCAGTTGGTTCCAGAAGGGCAAGTTGAGCGTGCTCACAGCTATGATAAGGCTTGTTCCTGCAAGTGTGGGCATATGTTGCGATTGTCTATTGCCATCGATGGTCACCCCAAGTTCTGGCTTGATTGGATGATGATCTTCCATTGCCGATCATGTTGGGATGGAGTGTTTTTTAAACATCTAGGGTGATTTCTGTTTTTGTGCATTGTAGTGACCAGTCATCAACGGCAAATTCTATGTACATGTCATGAGACCTTGCATCAATGATGACTCGCAGTCTATAGTTAACCACTGAGAAGCAGTGGCATCCGAAACGCATGCTTTGGCCCATAATTGGCTTGACGTTCGGGTTCCTCTGGGAGTTTTAGTGAGATACCAGGAGACATATTTTTTGCATATGATGAGGTATTTGGTGTGCCTGTCACAGGAACAGGAGACGATAAATTAGGTTGAAACATGGCTAGAGGCAAAAGAGGTCACAGGAGGGATTCATAGGTCGCTCATTTGTCAACCTTATTGATTGACTTGATAGCAGAAGTTGAGTAATGAGTATTACATCATTAAGTATCCACTGATTGACAAAACCAACATTCTGAATAGGATTTTTCATTGGCACTTCGCTGAACATGTCTATTATCGGTATTCAATCTCAATTGATTGAAACCCGTCAGCCACAGCTGAATTCTTCCAATTATCATAATTTTACACTACCCACCGTGAAAGTTGATATGCGAGAACAGCTTATCATATCATTTAATTAGGGCGAAGACTGTACTGAGGAGATCAAAATTATGACCTTCATCAGATTCTTTCGCTTACGTGCACCAAAAGATGAATGATTTATTTTCCTGATTGTACCAGTTGATAGAAAATTGAACCGTTTGGATGCTCGGGCGCCTAGTAGTAGCAGCAAAGTAGCTCAACCTGTTGACGGCCCTGATACTGGTCAAATCGCTGTTCCACTGTGCACTGGAACTCTGGTTTTGTCTGAGGGTGGGAGAAATCGACGTGGGATGGCATATCAGTGGTC
>Ga0153929_1000572_pt1 | contig 13710 bp, 17 predicted proteins | sample TSNJ013MetaG_FD_104689 | JGI IMG/M metagenome (GOLD analysis project Ga0153929, IMG submission 104689) | Attine ant fungus gardens microbial communities from New Jersey, USA - TSNJ013 MetaG | ecosystem: Host-associated > Fungi > Mycelium > Unclassified | place: USA: New Jersey, Wharton State...
GGTTCTTGTATAAAGACTATGTTATACTTATATTTTTTCTTTTCTAGGATAGTTTCTGTAAGTAGTTTATTCCTGTATATATTCTGTGAGTAGATCTTTAGAATTTTAAGATTCATTGTTTTTTGCTACTTACACTAGAGTAGATTGAATTAGCTTGGATTTCTCTGAGCTCTTGGAACTTTTTTGTGTGCTATTCCCTGTTGAATTAGTATTTCTAGTAGGGACATTCAGTACTGTCAGCAAAGTGGTTATTTTTGTAGTTAATACATCTAAATACATGTAAACAAGATTTGTCTTGTTTGGTTTTTAGTAGAGGTAAATTTACTTGAGGGTTTCTCCTACAATACCATACTATTTGTTAGTAGTGCTCAAGCTTGTGAGATCTACTGTACTGTTAGTATTTGGCTTTATGTACTTGGCATACATAGATAGTATATTTTTACTTCCAACAATTTTTATACTGCAATACTCTAGGATTTATGTTAGTGTCTTGGAAAGTAGCTATATAGCAACCAAAGTTAAAGCTTCTGTTAATGAGAGTTTTTGCTTTTGTTCTATTTTGTGAGTCCCAGATATTGAGCTATATTACAGCTATATCAGATTTTGGAAAGACTCTAACTATCTGGGAATGCAATACCAGAATGATATTAGTGAACATACTTAGCTATGATAGTATTTCTTTGACTTAGATGTTGCTAATAGAGACAAACAAGTTGCTTCTATAAAAGAAAACCCCTAAGATCTTAAAATACGACTTTAATTGGGAAAGATAAGGTGTTATATTGTTGTTAGTGTTAATTTCTTTCAAACCTTTGAAGTACTTTTCTATAATGGTTAGGTCTAAAAATAAAGTGACTTTGCTAGTAGTGACTATAATGCTATTCCATATTGTACAGATGCAGTCAATTGATGTGATAGATTTGCAAGTTTTAAATAGCTATTGATAATTCCAACATGAACATCTGCCCAATGCAATATAGTATCTTTGTTTTCCTTGCTTATTGAAATGAGAATATGTTTTTGCAGTGGCCTTTTGGTGGTTATGTTGAGTTTTGGACAGCTGTGGAGCTTGTTACTAAAACCTGTATTGTATATTTTAATGATATTTTTAGATAAAAGAAAAGGGAAAGCTTCCCTAATTTTTAGTATGCTTGCTGTATTATTCTTTGTAATCTAGGTGAATATTTTAGTATCTTGGTTGTACTTTGATTTGGCAAGTATTGCTGTACTGGGTCTAGAAAGGATAGAGGGTGGAATCTTAGAGACCTTTCTATAAGTGCTCTGAGACATCAAGAGAAAGTAGTTATGTTGCTCTTTTTGGTTTTTGTTGAATTGAGAAGCAATCATTTGTTGTAGAGAATATTAAAGTGGTTTAGTATTATATCTATATTGTTCTCTACCAGATAAGACTGGCACATTCTTTCTATGATGTTATTACTAGACTGATATGGTAACTCCATTTTCTTATTTTTGGTACTTACTGGTATAGTACTCTATACCTTTGTTGGATATGCTACTTAAGGCCTAGATCTATTTCTTTCTCTCTCAGTTGTCTAATTTACTCTATAATGCCTAAGGTAAGAACTCTATTATATTCAATAGTATCAATATAAATTACTAATATATACAGCTTATATCTCTGATATGTCAAGTAAGAAAAGAATAGTAGTATAGAAAGACTAGAATATACTGTGAATTACTATGAATATACTATAGGTATATACTCTGGGTTCTGGAAAGTAACACAATAAGTGGAGTCGGAGAGGGAAATATGCTACTAAGTGAAATAAAAGATGTTGCTCTCTAGTCCTATAGTTTTACCACTGGTCTGGAGGGAATACAACAACAATACAGGAGTAGAATAACCTTAGCCTTAGCTTGTGTACTGTACCTCAATCTTTTATTACATGTGTAGTCACTTATCTTAGAATAGTAGAACGTTGTCTAAGAGAGTAGTAAATTTGAAAGTAAGAAGTTATATAGCAGAGAATACTATAAGAGAAAGTGGCTTTATGATTTTAAGACTTTAATCTATGAACTAGATTGCTATTATATATTTACTTTCTATATATACTATAACTGGAGTAAGAGAGAGTTAGTTTGAAACATAATACTTCTAGTCTGAAATACAATACTCCTATAGAAGATAAATAATAATAATAAAGAAAATAAATAAAAATATTAATTTATACCAAATTTTCTAGTATATAATATAATATATATTGAGTCATTTCACTTACTTCATAACATCTGAGCTTATATCTCTGATAGATAGCAGTTGTTTAGCTAGAAGTTTGTCCCACCTAGCCTTATATATAAATTCCTAAGTAGCATATCCTATTTTTAAGAGTTGGAAGAACTAGTTGATGTTTCTATTAGCTAGTGACTTTAGTCTTATAAAGATTGCTATTCTTTGAAGAGAACAAGATATATTCTTGACATTGTCATTGAGGTACTTGTTAACACCTAGTAAAGAGACTGGAGTAAAGTTATTGTCCTATAGGTTCAGGTCTATGGGCTTGTTTACTTAATAGGGAATGACCAATGGTTCAGTACTAGAGTATAGATCATTAGAATTGATTTTCAGAGGCTGGAGGCTAGATGAAATTTGTTATGGAATTACATTAGAATTACAACTATTATCAGCTCTGGACTAATAATAAATGAATGGTAGAAGAGATGATAGCAGTAGAAGATGAGAGAGACAAAGATAATATAATGGATAATGTATTAGCATACCAAGGTTAGAACTTCAGACTTGATCAGACTAATTATAGATATTGGACTAAAGGAGAAACATTGGAAAAACCTTGGGGTAATTATAGATAAATTTTATTATAGTTAAAAGCTTTAGAATAAATAGAGAAACCTTGGGATAATTATAGACAAATTTTATTATAGTTAGGAACTTTAAGATAAATAGAGAAACCTTGGACTAACCTATTTATAGACTCTAACTCAACTAGTTATTCACTGTTACTCACTAGTACTTAGGATAGTAGTTCTTGTGACATTACTAGTTAAGATGAATACAGTCTAAAAAGCAAAGGAAACAGAAAGTTTTCTTTTTCTGTGGTTTATCTAAAAACCTATTTCTCTTGGAACCTTACATTCTCTCTAGTCTTTGAATTAACTTGTGGAGTGTGACTAAAAGTCTTAATATTCACTCTTTCAATATAACTCTTCTAAAAACCTTAACCAGACCCTTTGTAAAGGAGCAAAGAGATATCAAGTATTGACATAGACTCAAGGTTGAAACAAACATTTACTCTTGTAGTCTAGGGTCTTAACAATTAATAAAGAACTTTCTTCATCATTATAAGTAATAACACTCACCAAAATTGTAGTCACCAACTCTCATTGCTTTGTACTATATCATTGACACTCTACTAGTTCTCATTACCTTGTGCTGTACTGTATGGAGTCTCTAAGTTCTCATTGCTTCATACTATAGCTGGAACATTGTTGTAACCATAGATAGTGAATCTACAACCTCAATATTTTTAGGACATACTTGGTTCACTGAAGATAGTAACTTCATAGAAGACACTAGCTTTATTAACACCAGCAATCTTATTTTCACTAGACCTATTAGTGAAAGAACACAAGAAAGAATTGTCCAAGAAATCTTGAGACGTCATTTTAGTATATATCAAAATCATACAACAGAAAACCCATTTTCATCTCTTGACAATCAAGCAGACACTATTCTACTATCTTTATTGAACAAACTACCTCTCAACAATCTTCCTTTTTACAACTTGGATCCAGAATCTTTTCAACAGACTCAGAAAGCAAACCAGAAAAAGAAATTAAAAAAGCCATCAAACAATCAGAAATCCAATAACAAACCTTTGAACAAAACTTTAATATATAAATGTCCAAAGCAATAGACATAGCCTCTACAAGTACACAAGTAGCTTTCTCAACTTTTACTAATCCAGCAGGAATTCTTGAACACAGAACTTTTGGATCTTCAGCAAAAAACCAAGAAAACTCATTCTATAATGTCTTTGGAAAGCCACTAATGGAATCACTAGATATTTCTGTAGCAACATCAACAATCCAGCAAGAACATCAACCTAAATATACTTAACCAGACAAATTTGATAGAGATCCAAGAAATTATCAAAAATAGAAAGAAAACTGTTTATTATATATGCTTGTTCAGAAACATAGTTTTCCAGATGAACATACAACTATTATATTTATACTCTACTACATGAACAAGAAGGTCCTGGTCTGGAGAACAAAATTCATGGCAGTCTATACAGTCTTAGGACAAGGAATATACCTTAGAACTATAGAAAACTTTCTTGTAGCCCTTGACTCAGTATTTCAACTATTCAATATAGCAAGAGATGTCTTGTGGCAGTTGTATACTCTCAAACAATTGTCAAGACTAGTAGATAAATACGTCTTTGAATTTAGAGTGTTTGCCATATGAGTAGGTCTTACAGATGTTTTGCAACTCATCCATCTATTCAAATAAGGTCTGGACTCCAATATTGCAATATAAGCTATTTGCCAAGGATCCAATAATAATCTCCAAGTATGGATTGAAGCAGCAAAATAAGAAGAAGAGATTATCTGTATAAAAAAATCTATCTGGGAGAAAAGGAAAGAAAACACCCTTATAGAATTCTGGCCAAAGAAAAACACTACATAAATCTAGACTGGCTTCAACCCCATAGTAACTATAAAGACCCAGATGCTATAGACATTGATAATATACAAACTATACTGGAAAACTACAAAAATACTCTCCAGAATCAAGAAGACTTTGATAATAAACAAGAAACTACCAATTAATGTATCCAGGAGTTGGTATACTAGGCTTTCAACAATATTCTTACCCAAGATCAAAAAAAGTTATTCAAACAAGGGAAATGTTTTAGTTGTGGAATACCTAGACACTTCACTTGCCAATGTCCAAAATAATCAAACTTCAAAGCTCTTTTCTATAACAAATTCTATAAGGCTAAAAAGAATCAATTCACCAAAAAGACTTACAAGAAAAGAGACCTTATAGAAAACATCCCAGAAGAAGTCTCAACTGACTTTGACTCAGATGAGACAAAAGAGGAGGATTTTTCCCAAAGCGACTAGGAACCACATCTAGCTCACTCAAAACTTCTAGTACAATGGACAATGACAGGCAAGTAAATAGACTATATATAAGAGACATTGTAGAAATACAGTTGAAACTGTGTCAATCTAATACTCTTTACTCCCCAACCCAAGTGCTTCTAGGAAGAAAAACTATAGATGTATTATTACTAATAGATTCAGGAGCAAAACTCAATTTAATTAACAAACATCTTATCAAGGACTGAAAACTACCCAAGAAAAAGCTCAAGAAACCACTTGCTATATGAAATGAAAACAGAAGTATTAACAAAAACAAAAGAATTACTAACTTTGTAAAAATAGACACTATTATTGATCACCAAAAACTCAAACTCAAACTTGTAATTGCTGATCTTAGAAAACTATGAATCATATTAGGCATTCCATGGCTTAAGACACATAATCTAATTATTAATTGGAAAACAAGTATGATAAAATGGAGAGATCCTGAGCTGACAAAGAATTATAGTAAATTACTCAAGTTACAATAGAAGAATCTATGATTAATAAACCATGAGATTTATGAATTAAATACTAAAACCTCTGCTTCACAGATATTAGCATAGAAAAGTAAGAAGAAAAATAATCATACTACTGAAGAAATTGTTCTAGAAGAATATTATGAATATCTCTTATTATTTGATAAGAAGAAAAGTAAATGTTTCTTACCTGCAAGAACATAGGATCACAAAATAAAACAAAACCAATATTTGAACCTAAAGCTTCCAAACCTTACAAATTATTGTTTGCAAAAATCAAGAAGCAGGAGAAATTTGTTAAAGAAAACTTATAAAAAGAATATATTAAACTCTCAAAATCACCAATGGTATTACTCTTTTTTTTTGTTATAAAGAAAAATGGAAAACTATGACTATGCCAAGATTATTGTTATCTTAACAAATATACTGTCAAAAATGCCTATCCAATCTCCAATATTCAGTCAATCCTGGACAAATCACAAGGATCAAAATATTTCATAGCATTCAACATATGACTTTGATATAATAATGTCCATATCTGAAAACAGAATTAATAAAAAGGAGCATTTAGAACTCACCAAGGACTATATGAATTTACTCCCAATCTAACAAAATCTTTTGAAATATTTGCCAATGCATCAAATCATGCAACAGAAGCAGTTTTCATACAAAGAGATGATAATGGAGTTCAATATCTCTGTTTCTTCTATTCAAAACTACTCTTACCAGTGGAAAAACAATATTATACCTTGGAACAAAAATTTCTTGCTATTATCTAAGCTATTCAAGAATGAAGATACTATATTAATAGAGTACCAGAAGAAACCATCATCTGGACCAATCACAACAATATCATTCACTGAACAAACTCTACTAAACTATTACAATGAATAACAAGATAGTCTACAACACTTAGTGCCTATAAAATCAAGATCAAACATATAGCCAGTAATAAGAATACTTCAGTAGACATCCTCTCTCAAAAATTCATTGAAGAAAAAGACAAGGATGAACCAAAACAGGTGATACCAGATGAATTAATCAACAAATCAATATTCCTAGCAAAAGAATTAACTAATGAACCAATATTACAAAAAAAGCAAAAAATACTCAAACAATATCATGACTCATTAACTACTGGACATTCTAGTATCAAGGAGACACTCAGAAAAGTATCAGAACACCACTCATAGCCTGGACTCAAATAATTCATCACCAACTACATAAAAGATTGTGAAAATTGCCAAAGATTCAAGATAAATTAACATCTCTTAAAACCACCACTTTAAGAAATTCTAGTACCACAGTTTAATTGATCTTTTGCACAAATTGCTATGAATCTAATTACAAATCTTCCCAAATTGAGAGGATATGATTCTATTTTGTCTATGGTAGACAACGGCCTAATAAAGAGGATAATATTAATACCAATGACAAAAGAAATAACCTCAGAAGAAATTGCAACACTTTTAATGGACAATCTTTTCCAAAGGTTTGGTATTTCCAATAAGGTCATATCTGACAATGACCCTCAATTCATTGCCAAGTCTATGAAAGCATTCCTATAGAGACTAGAGATTAAACAAGCAATATTTACTATCTTTTACCCTCAAACAGATAGCAACACTGAACAATTTAATCAAGAAATTAAACTTTACCTCATTATTTACTGTGCTAATAACCCTGAAACATAAGCAGACAAACTACCAATAGCTGAATATGCTTATAACTCAAAACTCTATGGAGGAAGATTATATACCCTATTTGAACTCATATTTGGACATTCTACTAAACAACACGTTGATACTCTAGAAACTTTATCTATCACAGCCAACAACAGAATTAACCATATAGAAAATGTTTAGACAAATGCCAAACAAGCACATGAAGTTGCCAAGAACATTATTAATCAAAGAATCAAAAACAAACTTTCAAATCTCAAAATTAGAATATGAGTTTGGCTAAACTTTCAGTATATTCAAATAGAAGGACCTTCAAAGAAGCTTGTACCAAAATAATTAGGACCCTTTGAAATACTCAAAAGAATAGGACCTATGAACTACAAGCTAAAATTACCACTATACTAGAAGATACATTTCATTTTCCATGTTCATCTACTTTGGCCTACAGAAGAGAACATCCAATATAGCAAATTCTTGGAGAAACCCCTACCTAAAATTATTGCAGGAGAAGAGAAGTGGGAAATTGAAAATATTATTAACTTAAGAACCAAAAATGGGGTAAAGGAATTTTTAGTTCACTAGAAAGGATACCCAAATTTGGAATGCATCTGGGAACTAGAAGAAAACCTTGGGAATTTGAAACAGATTCTCGATACATATAAAAGAAGAGCAAAGCTATAATAATAAAGAAACTCACATTCATGTCTTTGTCCTCTAGTTCATCAACTCTCATTACTACTCCACTAACCCTCTCACCAGTTAACAATAAACAAGTCAACAACTTCTTTCTATCTATTGAACAGTTTGTCTATACATAAGGAACTGACATACTTCTATCCTACTATGTGCCTTATCAATAAATTGCTGCTGATGAAACTTCTTCCATTTAGTAATATATGTTATTTAACAATTCCTTGGCCCAGCTGTAGTCCACTCTCATCAGGAATTTAGTGGCTCTTGCTGATTTGGACACATTTAGGGAGAATTAGGCTTTATACTTATATCTTTAATACATAGCAGATCAATGTTTCTACCAACTTCAGAGCAATCTCAAAAATCTCAATGAGTTTTCAATTCCTGAAATCCATTGATGACTCTTATGCACTGCTACAAGAAAAGTACAGTTCTAATCAAATACAAACAATTAGGACTCTGACTTACCAACTGGATTTGATGCTAGAAACTCTTTTGACGATACACAAGAAAATAATACAAGAAATAAAAGGAGTGCTAGACAACTGGAGACTGGTAATCTTTTAACAGGAACTAGATGAGATCTGGATGATACTTGTGGAGATCTAGAACTTTGAGACATTAGGAATAGAACCCCCTTCATTACAGACAACATACAATACTTTGTCTATAGTCAATGTGATTATTTCCTTGACCAATGCCCCAACTATGTTTGCAAAAAGTGTAACAGGAGAAATCCAGATCACTATGAGAAATTCTGCCTTCTTTAACAATAATAACCCCAACCAAAATTCCTCATAGCTAAACAACAAGCTAAACAAGCCAGAATTGATTTTCTAGAGTTGTTCCACAATGAACCACTCTCCACCTTCATTATTAGTCTTACTCTAATATAACAAAAGTTCTTGGAACATTTTCTCATCAAGACCCCAGAAACTCAACATTGTCCTACTACTCAAAAGTATTGCAAATAAGTACTCTTCAGAAATAGACTTCCTATTAGTTGAACTGTCCCATTCCCCTCTACTCCAGAAAATCACAGACCTATCCTCTGACACTCTTTTATATGACCTATTTGCCGAAACACCCAACAAAACTGGAAGGACAATAATTGAAACTACTACTATAACATCAATGATATGGCCTGGTCCAATATCCTTGGAGAACCCATCAGGTATTAATTTCAATAAGGACATTAAATTAAAGAAAGAGGATTATGTTATGGAATTATATTGGGATTACAACTATTATCAGCCCTAGACTGATAACGAGTGGATAGTAGAGAAGATAATAGCAATAAGAGATGAGAGAGACAAAAATAATGTAATAGATGATATATCAGCATACCAAGGTTAGGACTTCAGACTTGATCAGACTAATTATAGATATTGGACTAAAAAAGAAATATTGAAAAAACCTTAGGGTAATTATAGACAAATTTTATCATAGTTAGGAACTTTAGAATAAATGGGGAAACCTTGGACTAACCTATTTATAGACTCTGACTCAACTAGTTACTCACTGTTACTCACTAGTACTTAGAATAGTAGTTCTTGTGACATTACTAGTTAGGGTAAATATAATCCAGAAAGAAAAGAGAACAGGAAGTTCTTTCTTTCTATGGTTCATCTGAAAACCTACTTCTTATCACAAATGGCCACTTACTGATTTGTGAGTTAATGATTAAATAATCAAAAGGCTCAAAAAAGCAAAGCAATGTTGTTAAGTCTGAGGTTTATTCTCAGATATACAGTTCTTAAATACATGATTGTAGTAGTCTGTGCAATAGAACAGTCTATCACATGATCAATACCTATTGTTCTACATATAGGAGTGCTATTGTTCTTGAAATAGAGATAACCTAACTATCTTAGGGCAGTCCTTTGTTCTATTCAAGAACAGATAATAATCTATGGATAAAGATCAGTGTCATATACAAACATTGAGGATCTTGTATCTCCATGGGATCTTATTACCTTGGGTTCTATTTATAGCCAAAAGAAGCACATTGAAGAGAGCTTCACAGTAGTTGTTAAAGCAAACAATTATGTCAAGTAGTTCCTGAGATATCAGCGATTTAGTGTCTGGTAACTTGGTGATCACCAACTGATCTGCTGATAACTTGGTAAATACTGATCTCCTTGAGACATTTTTGGTACTGTTTGAAAGGTCTTCTTAAGGGCTTTTGGTGGCTATTTAGATTGTCAAAATCAGTCAAGTATTCCTAGAGTTATGGTCTAAATGAAGTTTGTGACACTTCTCTTGGAACCCTACATTCTCTCCAGTCTTTGGACTAACTTGTGGAGTGTGACTAAAAGTCTCAATATTCACTCTTTCAATATAACTCTTCTGAAAACCTTAACTGGACCCTTTGTAGAGGGGTGAAGAGATATCAAGTGTTGACATAGGCTCAAGGTTGAAGCAAAAATTCACCCTTGTGGTCTAGAGTCTTAACAAAATTTGGCTAGGATTGACTACAGTCTTGTTGATTTGTTCCTATAACTGGTTTGGGGGTGGAGGGGAGATGTCTTCTTCCATACTGGTTTGGTCTGCCCATGAAGTGCTGGTGGGCTGGGTTTCCATTCTTTCTGCATAGTCCAGTGATGAGGTGGTGATATTGGATTCTGTTGAAGGGTGCCTTGGCAAGTTGTTGCTGCCATTGTTGGTCAGGGGATGTCCTCTAAGGTTAGTATTAGGAGGGGCATTAGTATTGGGATTTGGAGTGCGTGATAAGTCTGCAGGCTGTGTGTGGGGGGGGAAATTATGTATATTCGCAAATTCTCCTACAGGCGCTACCATTTTCGATGGTGGTACGTGGGAGAGAAGCGATGTAAAAAAAAGGTAGTTTAAGAGGTAGGATCTTTATTAAAATCATGATTAAGTAATTACTTGTTAAGATTACTGGCTTCACGCGCAGGAGAGCGTTCTACGTCCACAAGGGATGTTGGCACGAAATGCCCTGCAAAAGACCTACTTCAGCACATCTCATAATACCTTACGATTCGGACATCAGTCGAGATGTACTTCTTTTTCTAAGACGTCGTCGGCTTTCTTTTCGTCCACGCTCCTCCAAAACGGGGAGCAAGACAACTCGAAGGAAGCAGAACATAACAACTTGGTGCTGGGTCTGAGAAAGTCGAGGCCACCAGACTCAACTACTCTGAGCAATATGAGGCTTGTAAGACCACCGAAGCGTAACCCAGACGGAGAGGCTGAAGTTTCAGATGCTGAATGGGAAATCCGCACAGGTGCGTTCATCCTAACGGTAATCTTGAGATTAATCTCAGATATTTGAAAGAAAGGGCACTTTTCGTTCTGCAAGAAACCCTGCCTGAGTTCTTTCAGATTGGGTTAGTCACCAATGTAGACAAGTTTACAGGAGCTCCTATCCGAACTTCGATCCTGCCGTTGTCATTGGTGCCAGGCCCGAACCAAAAATTTCCATCGCATGAAGAGCCTACTAATGCTGGGGTGGAATCAGTGTATTCGCCACAAGTCAAACTAGAGTACACACCTTCCGCGTTGCCCACGCCGTTTCCTCGAGTATTGCATGTTGAAGGTACATATTGGACTCTCAATACTGCAGTTACCCTAAATCATGTCTGTAGGCTTTCCTCTATACCTCGCTTCTGCATCGTTCTTGCGCCACACAATGAACGCATTGTATTCCGATTTAGTGGTGACATTAATGAAGATTTCCTTTAATTCACTTCCTTCCTCTACAAACAAAGCCGTGCCAAGTTCTGGTGGCTTGAGCAAGGAGCTGGGTCTCCTTGACAAGAAGCGTCATCTTAGGGAGAAGAGTCTGCTGGTGAGATTTATGGTGACGGGTAATGCACGTATGAGTGGAGGTATCAATGAATGGGAAGTGTATGTACCGTTTGATACATCAGCTGCTCGCGATAACATGACTGTTCATTGCAGGGAATCGACATACATATTTTCACCCTCAACCGGCCTCATACACAAGCAGATCATCAATTCAATACATCCCACACCTCATCAAGCTGTCTACGATTCACTGAGCAAATTCTTGGATCTGGGTTGAGTCCAGGAGGTGGAGGTCCACGAAGAGACCTACTTATGTACAAAGAGACCTTACTAGAGGATCATTAATAGATTAAGTTGTATCATTGTATCACTTATAATACGCAATTCATGTTAGTGGCTGTGCACAATTTTCTTTCTGCAAATTGCATGCCGCTCAATCTGAAGCGTAAGGGATATGAGATTACAACCTCGCGCAAGGTGCTATTGAATTACAATCTCAATAAAGAAATGCCTGATTCTGAATTCCAGGTGCGCAAAAGCGAAGAACAAGAGCCATTCGAAGGCTCTGATCAAGATGCAAATAATGGCATGAACGACAGCACGAGTCTACACGGTGACTCTGACCTTGACGAGGTGGAGGGAGAGGAATGGACTGGGACAGGGCTTAATGTTCCTCCACCAAACCAAAAAGGGGCCGATAATCCCATTGAGCCTCCGACGGGAGAAGAACTACGAGTCATCAAAGTTGCTGCGGACCTTTTCAAGTCAAGTTCTTTCAAACTTCAGGTGCGCCCACCATCGCTGGATGTACATTTTTCTCTGAATACAATACTCAGATTGATGTACTGCTGCCGAATGTTCGTCCTAAACCCTCCAGAATACCGCCTCTCGAACGGTTTCTCCTTTCACTACACACTTTTATCACGGAAATATCACCATTACAACAACAACATCCCCTCGAGGCATCACGCAAGATGTTCACAAAAGGCATTGCCGTTCCATATATCTTACCATTACCAACGGAGGAGACCAACTGGAAAGTCGGCTACGAAAGTCCGAGTGATATTTTCCTTGTTGGAAGTTGGCCGAACAAAATGAGTGTAAAACCAAAAGATGGGCTGCGATATGGCATAGACCTGGCTGTTGAGATGCCTGATGTAAGTGTTGTTCTAAAGTCGATCAGACTAGACGCTGAACAAAGCACTACTATCCTCAGAGTCTATTCCAAGAGAAGGATTACCTCAATGGACGTTTTTTCCAGAAGCGTGCCTTCTACTTGGCTGTTATTACTTCTGCCATTGGGTCCTCGAAGAAAAAACCAAACGTCGAGATGTGCTTTGAGTCGTCCTCTGGGGATCCTCGATTAACAAACCTTGTACTCATACCTCGAAAAGGTCTGAATATATGACCCTCTGTCTTGTATTTCATTATTAATGCCCATTCACAGACGGTTCCCCTATGGATTTCACAAAATTGAATGCGAAGGTCATCATCATCCCAACCGTTTCCAAGACATGTCCGATACCTCTCAACCGACTCTCACCATCACATTCCAACCTTCGCTTTCCTTCAAATCAAGGGCCCACTCAAAACCAACTACAACACCCGTCGTCACCAATATACAATAGTGCTCTTCTACGTGCCTTTATGCCTCGCCTTCACCTTCTCTCGACTCATAACCTCAAAAATGAAGCACAGGCGTTCAGTGATGCTGTTACGCTCCTACGGGTATGGGCCAATCAGAGAGGATTTACTGACTGCGGCGAGGCCAACTTACGTGTGCATGGATTTGAAGGACGGGGAACTTGGTGGAATGCAGTTGTTAGTTTGGTATTGCTTGGTGAGGAGCCTACAGGAAGTGGGAAGGGCGGTGTTGGGAAGAGGAAGGCCCTTGGGAGAGGATTGAGTTCGTATCAAATGTTCAAGGCTGCATTGAACTTCTTAGGTAAGTGACA
>Ga0153929_1000575_pt1 | contig 13700 bp, 4 predicted proteins | sample TSNJ013MetaG_FD_104689 | JGI IMG/M metagenome (GOLD analysis project Ga0153929, IMG submission 104689) | Attine ant fungus gardens microbial communities from New Jersey, USA - TSNJ013 MetaG | ecosystem: Host-associated > Fungi > Mycelium > Unclassified | place: USA: New Jersey, Wharton State...
ATTTTTAGAGTATTTTTTGTTTTAGTTTTTTTATTTAAATAGTGGCCTTTTTTATTTTTGAGAGGCTTCTTTTAAGAGAATTATTTGTGTAATTTTAGCTATTTTTGCTTTTTTTTTATTTATTTTTTTTTTATCAACTTAAAATTATTATTTTTTATTTATTTAAATATAAAGATCTAATTAGTCAATAGTTTATAGTAAGTTATTAAAATAATTATATAACAATTGGAATATACTAAATAGTAAATATACAATGAATAACTTAAAACGGTTAAGTTTAAATCTAAATGTATAAAATATAAAAATAGGTAAAATATCTGTATTTATTATAGTAAGTTTAAATTCAATAAATTTGTTTAAGAAAATAATGGTTACTTTTTATTCTCAAACTGGTTTTAATTAATGTGTTATGCTTATTGGAAATCAAGATGGTGAATAGTTTTTAATAGAAATTTATAAATAAATTAAAATATTAATTATGATGATAATGAAACTACAAATTAGATAATAATCCAATAGATAATTAAACTAAATTAAGTTAGTTAAGAATAGATAAACTATATATAATAGTATATTAAATATTATATAAAATATAATCTTACAAGATACATCTTAAATATGGTATACTTTATTATATACGATAATAGATAATTGTGAATATATAGAACAAATTAATTTTAGTACCAAAATAAAAGTAATAAGTGCAATAGAATAAAACTAATAATATTATTTATTTAAATTTTTAAATTATTATTTATAATATTAGTACACTTTGTGTGTTTTTAATATAAAAAATATAATTTTATTTAATTATTTTAATAATTTTATTATAAATTTTATTAGATAAGAAATAAACATATATAAAACTAATATTGAATAAGTAAAATATTTATAAACTCTATTTATACTAAGTTGTTAAATTGGATAATAGTTAACTTAAAAAGAACAATCTTAAAATGTTATGTATGGAGTTACGAATATCTAAGATAATTGAGATAATATTAAGAATTAGGAAGTTAAGTAATAAATGTATAAGTACAAAAGTAGCAAAAGAATTCTTAGGAAAACTAGTAATTTGTTTACTTTAATGTTAAAATTGATCTTATTATATACCAATTAATTAATATATTAATATTTATATAAAAATTAAATTATTTAATAAATCTTTATAGAGATAGTTTACTTAGTTTAATTAAAGTTTATATTTTACACAATTACTACAGTTGAAAAACCCAAATAGATTGATTTTAATTTGTTTAATTAATATTAAATTTTTAGAATCTGGTTATATTGATCTATTTGCATATCTCATATGGATTACTTATTTTAAGTAAGTTTAATACTACTATCTGGTGCTGAATATATATATACAAACAATGGAATTTTAAAAAGAAAGTAAATTATCCCCAACCCAAAATTTAAACATATAAAAGTCTTTATGGTGTGTGTTCTTGGGTATTATTTTATAAAATAATTATAATCTTCTATATAATCTAAATGGTATATTACTAAGTGAGGAAATTAGTCACTGAGGTAGTAAAATTTATTTACTATATGCAAAAATTATTATATTTTTAATCTTTTTTTTAGATTATTATTTTATAATTTTATTATTTAAAAACTTATATTTTAATCTTAGAGATGTAATTCAAAATGAGGTAGTAACTAACCAACACCAAATTTTAAACTTATACAAATATTTTAGCCCTAGGAAGAATAGGATAGCATCTTTGCTATAAATGAATAATTTCAGTATAATCTACCTAAAAAATCTAAATTAGTTAAGTTTGTTTTTTTCTTTCTCGGTCTAACACACCATAAAGCTAGATTTCTTGGACAGTATATTTAGATAAAGTAGTGTGTGTTATTTTATTTCTTAAGTTGAATAGAATATTAAATTTTACGAAAAATGAGTAAGAAAAGTATTAAATATATAATTTTCAATTAACACCAGATTCTTAAAAGTAATATCCGATTACCTTAAAATAATAATTTAATCAGTCTAACTATTAACTTTCTTTATCAAACAAAAAACAAAAACGGAAATTTCTAGTAAATTAAATTCTACAAAAATCAAATTGATTGATTCGGTGGTAGATAATGATAAAGATTCAGATTAATATTCCTTTTGGATTAATTTTACATATAGGTAGCATATACCCTATTTCTTAGCCACTATTGATTATAGCTAATTGGGGTAGGATGGTAATTTTCGTTATTTTTTAAATAATGCCATACACCTCGTTTCTATCCTTTTTATCCTTTTTATCCTTTCAATCGTTTCAATCGTTTTTATGCTTTTTATTGCTCCGCTTGGGTAACTAGTACCTCTTTTTTACAATTCATTTTAGCCTTTTTGTTAAAGTTAACGGTTTTTAGATTTTTATTTATTTATTACATTAGTTAATTTTTATTAATTTTTATTAATTTTGTAAGCCAATAATTTCTATATGTAGATTATAGCAAACTATTCTAACTCAACTTTAAGAACTCACTAACTCTAAATATTTTATAAGTTTAAATTTTTTTATTGTTGCATAGAATTAACAATTTCTTTAATTAAAGTCTACAATCCAATTTAGTCTGTAGGGTTATAATATATAATTATAGTTATCTAACTATTATCTTTTTATATTATTGATATACTACTACTTTTGTCGAATTCTGGAAATATATTCATTAAAAATTAAAAATATTCACATTCCACGTCGTGTGTCCAGTGTGTCCATTCGAATAACTAAAAACAAAAATAAAAGGTTCACACTTTAATCCTAACAATTCGTATCATGCACAATAAATAATTAAAATAATTCTTAATTAATTCTTTAATAATAATTTCTTAATACTTTCTTAATTCTAAGCTTTTAAATTTCTTGGAGCGAATCGATGTATCCTAATGAACTGAGTACCACGTAATAAAATACGAGTAAAACGATGTCAAATCGAGTTCAAAGGTTTATCTGTGCGATAAGTAGTATTCTGTAAGATTTCCATAATTTCGTTATTTCTAACCCCCTTTTTCTAGAAAATGTTAAATTCTTAAATTCTTAAATTCTTAAATTCTTAAATTATTAAATTCTTAAATTCTTTTCCGATAGAAACTAGTGTGGTGTGTAATTATTTATTTTTCATGAAGGTGTTAGATAGCTCTAAAAATTGATGTTGAAATCAATACCAAGAGTTATAAAAATAATTGGATATAAGCTAAGCAGAATTTTAAGGTATTACTAACTTAATTGGAAAAGTAACAACTTGTGGTGTTGTCTAATTTCGGATCAAATCCAAAGTTTTAGCCCCTTTTAGCCTTATTAAATAGTATAAGTTTAAATTTTAATAAATAAATTACTAAGATATAGGGTTAACTAGTTATTATTTATTTACTGTTAGCCAAATAATAGGAAGGTCTGAGATAAAAAAGGTGCAATTAAAAATAATAAGGTGTAAACAATGGCAATTTTATAAAAAATATTTTTTAATTACTTTTATTAAATAAAACTAAAATATAGTTATAAATAAGATAAATATCTTCTAACAATAATATCTCTAACTATTAACCTTCACTTATTCGCAATTTATACATAGTTTTATACAAAAAATAAAACACAATTCAGCCTAGTAATAACTAGTTAAGCTGTAATATGCTAATTGGTTAAACCATACCAATCATATTGGTGTATTGAAGGGTTCGATTCCCTCTTTCAGCTTTACCACACTATCCCATCTTATTTCTCAAATAAAAGGATAAACATAAAATATATGTCATTTGACACACTTTTGCATAGAATATAATGAATATCCTAATTACCAATATTTCTTCACCCAAAATGGGTATATCACAACAATCTGACTCTTTTTCAGAAAATCAAAAATAAAATATAATTAAAACAGTAATACTCTTTCTAAACTTTAATTTTTTTATTAAAATAATTTTTCTAAGTAAACCTATTTTTACTGATAAGAAAGTTGAAATTAAACTATTTTTTTATAAAAATCATAAGAAAGAAATTAATTTCTCAGCTCTATCTAATATTGCACTATATCTTGAAAAAGTATTTGATACAAAAGTATGTTTCGTAATAACACATATTTATTATCCTTATCTTAATAGTAATATTCTATCTCAATATATACTCCATAATATTAATAGTAATACTTTTCTAAATTTCAAAAGGCTATTCAAATATATCTTTAAAAATACTAATCTACCTGCTAATATTCAAGGTATTAAAATACAAATTAACGGACGACTAACTACTAAAAAATAGTACCTCGTAAAACCACACAAACTGCCTTTTTCGGATCTTTTTCAATGAACATAAACTTAATATACTTTCTCCACTAATTTAAAGTCCGCAATATCTAAAATATTGATAACAGTATTACATTAATTATTAATAAAAATAAGTAAACAAAACAAAGGATATCCTTATAAAAATTTACCGGTAACTATTTGATAATATTAACTGATAGAATATATACTATTATTCTTCTATAATAATCTACTAGTAACTATAATTCTTCTATATTCTAGATATATTAAGTCTGAAATATCCTATATTCGATATATTAACTATTAGATATTCAATATATTAACTATAACTATTAAATAAATATATATTACATAAATAAAGTATAATCTTATTATATAATAAAATTGTTTATCTAGAAGTAAGAGACCTCATATTTACCTCAGAGTAGGCAAGTACACGAGAGAAACGAATTGGATGAGGTAGCAATCTTTGCTTTTGTTGGATTGAGGAATAATATGAATAATTAACTTAACTTATTCTGCTACGCAAATAAAATTTTCTATACAATTTATCCTTAGTTTATTAAAATTTAATTATCCGTTTTAAATATATCTTTCCATTTCTATATCAGATGGAAGTGTGAAATGTGAATTATGAATTCTGAATTCTGAATTGGACCCTTCATACAAGATTAGAAGTAGTATATATATTAGTTAAAATAAAAAGTCGGTATAGTAATGCTAAGCAGCTACAAAGTTGTATAGTTATATTACTACAAAATAATCAGAGATTCACGATACCAAACACTCAATCTACACGCAAAGTGTCAACACCACAATCATAGACGATACGATGACTACTGATCTACGATACCTGCTAGACCTACAATCGAAGTGAGTTAAAAGTGAGTTACCTCCTTTCATTCAAAGGTAGAGAGGTAGAGTGTCATTTGTCGAGTGAAACCAGGAACAGGAACCCTCGTCTTGTCTTGTCTTGTCTTGTACGGAAGCTTAGATAGAAGATTTGAAAAAAGCTTTGACAGAAGGGAGTTAATAATAAAAATTAACACTTAATTTGGCTTCTATTTTCAGTTTCAGTAAATTTTTGGAGATCTAAGTGTAAGAAATAAAATAAGACTGATTATGAATGGAATTCCATCGAATCGCGTTTTGAATAATTAATGTAAAGAATACATAAGATATCATTAATATAATAATGAATTTAAGATAGTTGAGGATTATACAGATTCTAAAATTAATGATAGTTATAGCTTTTAACTGTCTCTATTCAATTCTATTTTTAAACTATATTATTTCTAGATTATTAAACAGTATACTATTATTATTTTTTATTTAATATAGTCAGACTATTATCGAATTATTGTTAAATTTATTTTTTAAGCCTTTTCTTTAAAGACTCGTAAACGTAAATGATCCTTTATAAAATCAATTTCGTAGAATTTATAGAAATTATATAAATAATACCACAACCAAGTAGAATAATACAAGATAAAAGTCCAGCAAATATAAAATATTTAACAGTAGCATCAATACTATTTTATAATAACGATAGCTAATAATAATGATATAAATAGAAAAACTTTTTAGTTCTAGACTAATATATATAGTAATAAGATCATTACTTGAAATAAGTAGAAGTGAACCAATAATATTTATTACAATAATTATTTTAAAAATATATTTTCATATCTAAGTCATAAAGATCAAAATTCATTAAAAGAAATAAAGTTAAGTTCTACAAAAAGAATTGGTCCTCATAATATAGAAATAATAAGTATAATAGTAGGATCAATTTTAGTTTTAACACAACTAGTCAAAAGAAAACAAACAAAAAAATGGTATCGGAACTATAATAATATTATAACAATCAAATAATAATGTAGAATATTTAATGTGATTTCATAATTATTTAGCTACTAGTGGTTATGGTTGCCCCCCAAAATTTCTAAACTTTATTAAAGAATTAGAAACAAAAAATGGAGAGGTCTTTTTTCATTATCGTTTAATTCTTAAACCTTTTCAAGTTTAAATTGAATTCATGATATGTTTATCAAACAAAAGACTGTTAATTTAACACCAAAAATAAATAAGTCGAAATATTTAAAATTATTAAATAATAGTTTGGATGAATATTTAACTCCTTTAACTTTAGCTATTTGGTAATCAAATGAAGGAAATAAATGACATAAAGGGGGTAAAATAGGAAATAATTGTTTTACAATTGAGGAATTAGAATATATATGTTCTATTTTATATAAAAATATAAGATTAAAACTAGTATTTTATCTAAAGTATTAATAAAGGTTGCTAAGATATTTATCTTAACTGATTCTATGCATATATTCTCAAAAATAGTACAAGCTGATATTTTTTTAACCTTCTTTAGCCTATAATTAGGCAATTATCAAATAAAATTTGTACTATATATATATATATATCTAAGGTGTCGAAATACAAAGAACTCTTTAACTCGGCTAAACTTTAATTCGGCTATAACAATAAGGCTAGTCTTGATATAAAAATGATCATGCAGATAAAATTTAATTTCTAGTAGCAGTAGTAGGGGCAGGATCAGTTGCAGTAGCACGACAATAAAATTTAAATAAATTTGGTAAAATATTAAGTTATTACTATAAGTCTAGACTAGTCATGTCTAGTTTAGTCTAATAATAGTATTATATAGAAAGTTTAGTTGCATACTCCTCACGAATTATATTAGAATTTTCATTTAAACTTAAATCAAATTTCGTTAATACTGAACATAAATTATCTTTTTCAATTACACTTGAGTAATCTTTTTATAGATTTTTATTAATTCTTATTTGTTAATTCTTCTAATTCTAATTCTTTATTCTAATTCTTTATTCTTATTCTTCTAATTCATCTAATTTTTCTAATTAATCTAATAATTCTTCTTTGATTTAAAAAAAGATATGTTAGATTTATATATAAGATATGTTACTAAATAATTAGTACCTTAAATTTTAATGAGTTTTATCAAGCTCAGATTAAAGATAAATGCTTCATTTTTAATGACAAAATGATTTACATATTTACATATTAAAGATTTATTATAAATACTTAATATTATAAATAAAGATATATTTATGTAAAAATTACAAATATAAATGCTTAATTTGATTTAATGATATGTATATTTAGCTATACCATAAATTAAATTTATAATAATGAATTATAGTTTGAATTTAGACTAATAATAATGAATAATAGTTATATTTAGACTAAAAATAATGAATTATAGTTTTATTTAGACTTACAACTTTTCTTATTCTTATTCTAATTCTTATTTTATATTTATCGTATAACCTTTTTATACTATTTATTTTAGTTCTTAATTATTAAACTTTGTATATGCAAACTGCCTAACTTAATATCAAAATTAATTTAATTATAATTATTAGTTTTCGTTTGTTAATTTATAACAAAAAATTTTACCTACGTGGTCTGTTTTAATAATGAAAAGTTAAGGTAGTGCCGCTAGGATTTCTTCCAAAGAAGGTTTTTAAATTTCTATTAAGCTAAGACTATTAAGCAAAGGCTTTATACTTTAAATTCATTAATTTATTAACTCTAAATAAATGCCCTAATTGTTTAAATTGATTTTAAAGGAAATATAATTTATAAAACTTTAATACTAACTTTAAATTAAAATAACTAATATTAGTAAGCTTTTATTATCTGTTTAAAAATTTATAATCTTATATTATCTTTAATACGCGGGAAATTATATTAAAAAGAAATAAAGATTTAAACTTTGTATTAATTTTAGTATTTTTATTACTTATTCCATAGTTTGAAATAGGAATTATAATTTTATATTTGTGGCAGACTTTATTTTATAAATCAATAATTTGTAGTGGTAATTGGCTTAACTTTATACAAAGCGTGTTATAGTTTCTTATTTTACATTATTTTGTTTAAGATAATATTGTTTACTCTTGTTTCATTATTTGTGTTTTGAGTGGCATCTTATTGCTGTATTTAAAAAGTTAATTTAGGTATTTTTAATAAATTATTAATTTCATAAACTTACAAGGTATATAACTTACCTAGTGTTATTTAAGTGAGTTACTTTAACTAGGTTTCTAATCTTTTTACTATATAATTTATTTATTAGAAATAATATTCCATATTTCACATAATTAGTTTATATCTAGCTTAGACTTCACATTCAGTGAATAAGGTTATACTTATTTAAAATCTTAACTGCTAGAGTGTATTAAGATTAATACAAATATATAAATGTATGATGAAGACCTAATGTGTAAGTGCGAGATGAAGATGAAAAGTCAACATTATGGTGATCATCTTTATAAGCGTAATTGTAAGTTAATATGGCAACCTGCTTGCTTAATATAGCTAACCAAGGGATTAGCAAGGTGCATGTAGTATCCTAACATGACGTCAAATATAACTAGTACTGTGACTTCAGTCTCAACATATATAGTTTAACGCGCAATGAACGAAATTGGAGAACAATATTGAAACAAACTTTATCATAAACCACCTTGGAATAATCAAATCATTCTTATTGGTTTCATTTTAAATTTTCAAGTATAAAAGAAAGACTACGTAATATTTTATTAGAGTCGTCGGAAACAAAAGAAAGCCATGTTTGAAATATTCTTAAAAATTATATAAGATTTATAATTAACTAGAACGAGTTTATTTTTTTGCTCAGCTCTTGGACTACTATCAAGATCTTTTAGAAAATCTTTAATTGGAGTCTTAGTATTAGACAAATAAATCATATATTTTAATAAAAGACTAGTTTTAATTATCGCATTTGCACTTATCTGAATAAGTTAAAGAACTGTGTACTTGGACTTGTTTAGCTTTATTCTTAGATTTGCTTTATTAAGTCGTTATTAGTCTATTTTTTTAAAAATAAAATATCTGAACTCAAGGTCTACCAATACTTCAAGAAAAGAGAATTTGGAGCTAAACCAGGACTTCATTTCTATATTAATATTTATGGAATTATTAGCACAAGGACACAAATAATAGGGTTATATTCGTAACCTTGATTCTTATCAAAAATAAAAAATAAAAATATAAAAGATTTAATACTTAAGTCTGCATTCTATTCTGATTCTTATTCCAAGAGTTATTCTAATTTTAATTCTAATTCCAAGAGTTTGTCAGATTCAAAACTTAATCTAATAAAAGACTGATAATCACCTTTATTTTTAATAAATAATTAGACTACTTAGTATAGCCGACTTATAGAGTTCTATATATATAAGACAATTTAAATCAGATCAGCACTTGGACTTATTATTTTCATCTTTTTGAAAGTCTAAAGTAAAATCTCAAGTAAAACAAAAATCTCAAGTTCGGTAATCAAAATTTATTATTTAATAATTAAGTGACAAATTCGTCGACTTAGTTCTGTGTGTTAGTTTTAGTTTTTATTTTTAGTTTTAGCTTTATACTTGTTCCAACTTTGCATATCAGATAAAGATATCTGTTGTGATATAATACAATAGCCTATACATTATAGGCACTTTCATCTTATCCTTTAAGAGTTTTACCTTTCCAGGAAATAACTTAAATTTAGTTTTACTTTTTTATCTGTTCGAATCAGGTCTGACGGAGTTCCTTGTGTTAATTAAAAATAACTAAGTCATAGATAAAATTTTTGATTACTTTTTGTCATATTTTGCTTTTATTAGTGTTTTAAATACCCTACAATCAGGTAAACATAGGGGCGGTAGATAGTTAGCCTGAAATAGAAAACAAAGACTTATTTTGATTTTATAAAAAATAGCTTATATTATATAAAAATATAGCCTAGAAGTCTAGGTATTTCTAATATATCTAAGAAAAGTATCTTTAGTTTTATTAAATTAAATTAAGATATTATAATGAGACGAAAATAGCCAACCATAGGACAGGGGTGTATAGTTAAGGCGAGTTCTAGTGTGTTAAGTTATTAATATAAAATTTTATTTTTTTCGAGACAAGATATCTTAGATAAGATTAAAAATACAATAGACAAGATACCTAACTCGAGATAAGAAACAAGATAAAAATTAGCTATAATTATTTTTACACAGACTTCTACTACTTATTGCTAAATCATTTATTTTTAAAAAAAGCAAGATCAGGATTTGAACCTAAATCGATAGTTCATGAGACTATAATGCTAGCGTTGCACCATCTAGCAAAAGAAGAAAATTTTTACATAAACCCTTAATTGTTTTTTTAAGATCAAATACCAATATTTTTTATTTTATTACCTTTGTCTTTCTTTTATTTTTATTTTAGTTCTTTATTTTTTAATCAATTTATTTATTAAGAATAAGTTAGTTTTATTTTTTAGATTTTAAAAAGCTAGTTAAGTAGATCATTATATTGGTTCCACCCAAAGCTTTCTGTTTAATTTATTGCTATGCTAGGATTATTTTATTGCTATGTTAGGATTATTTTGTTAAAATTTGTCTGTTCTTAGTCCACTTAAATAAGGGTATATTATTGAGTTTAGATATTGATAAAATATATTTTTGTTTAAGAAAAAGGAAGTTAGTATAGGAATTATTAATCCTGGCTTTACCTTTAGAGTTTAGTAATATATATATATTTATAAGAATTTTAAAGTTTATGACTTAGCACGACTTAGCTGTTATATTAGTATTATAATTTTTATTTTATATATAATTAGGCACAATATTGTAGTTATATATTGTTTTTGGTATTTATTTAGGTGTTTGTGTGACTTTAAAAAAAAAGTGAAGATATTGTCTTTTAGAAATATATAAGTCTCTTGCTCTTGCTCATTTTTTGAACTTATTAAAAATTCCTAAGTCGTCTTAATATCAATATCAATAGATTTGTCTTATAAAACCAATTTCATACAATTATTATTTTTCCTAATTTACCTTACATAATCATAAAGTACCTCAACTAGCTCAACTAAACCTTAATAAAGTTATAATATTAATTTATAATCTATATATAGGTATAACAAGCATATGTTATTATAAATAATAAAGTATAAATTATATAATCTAAAGTTTAAAATTTAAATAGAAGATTGTCAATCAAAAATAAAAAGCAAATCGAATAAAAAATATTGATTTAATTAAGCAAGTCCCAGTACGCTATAAAAGCAAATATTTCTAAAAAGGAATATAATAAAATATAAGTCAATGTGTATTATAAGACCCAATTAAACTATTTTTTAATATTGTCAATACCAATAAAATAACAATAAAATAACAATAACAATACCAATATTAATACCTAAGTCAGACAGATCTATTTTTATAAATAAGTGCAAATATTATAATTATATTTAAAGAAAAGATATTTTATTAGTTTATCTTTTTATTCTTCTTCTTCTTTTGTTCTTCTTCGTAATACTTTTCGTATTAATTAGTCGAGAATCTATAATTTATTTTTAAGTTTCCATAAAATTTATCGAAATAAAGGTGAATCAAACACATAAGATAGTGATCTCTTACAATTAGCAATTGTACTATCATACCTAATGAAAACTATTCCAAATACTTATTTTTAATTTAAATTTGCTTAGAATTAATGTTCTAAAACTCTGCATATGGCGGTTAATAACAAAGTTTTCAAAGCCTAAAGTGAATAAATCATTATTATTATTATCAAGATTATAAAATAAAAATAATTGATATGAACCCATTCTAAGAGATAAGAAAAACAAAATAAAATAAGTAACTTAACTTAGACTATTTATTATTTTTAGCTATCTGATAATATAAATTAAAAAAGTACTAGAACTAGTACTAATAACTTTAGTTTGTACTTAATAAAATTATTGTAAATTTAAAAATAAAAGATTTTTGATTAAAGATTGCCTTAAAATTTTAAAAAGTAGGGCGATAAGGCGAAGTCGATATAAATATATCACATTTCTAATAAGTACTTAAATTGTTTTTATACCTAAGTCGTACTACTACCTAACTAATTCACTTCAATAAAACAAAAACTTTGTTCAAGGTACTAATCACTTTTACACTTACGTATATTTATATAAAACTATAGTATAAATTTGGCAATTAAATAGATTACTGCAATATTATACTTTTCTTTTTTGTAAATATTTTTTATCAAGGTCATAAATAGATTTTCTTATAAAGTTAAATTTAAAATAGCAAAATAAAGTAAGTTTCCCTTAAGTAAAACTCTTTAGAGAAGCTATAGTAAAATTTATCCATAAAAACAACCCCAAAGAGAACAAAATAAAATGAAAATATTTAATTAATCAATCTGTTTAGTTTTTGTTATTATAGTTGAACATAATAAAGTAAGTAATAGTATGGATGCACTTTTAATTAACCAAGATAATCCATGAGTATATAATTCTTGAGCTAAATAAGATAATTGAATTTCTTTACTTATTAATCCATCTATTTTGTCAGTTAAAGTATAGAACTGTGATGTTTGTAAGGAAGTTAAAGTTGAAGTTAAATTGGTATAATCATTTTTTAATAAAATATCTGTAATAAATTGACTTATATTTCTAATTTAGATTATTTCAAAATATAGTAGGATTTTTATTTGGATAAGCATTGTGTTGCTATTGAACTTGCATTATTATTTATTAATTATAATTCCATAAGTTTCGTAGAATCTGTAATAGAATCAGTTTCAACTCCTTTGTAAATCTTTGAAAATTATCTATATTAATAAAATCTTGACAATTATTATGTACGTCAAGTTCAGGGTTATTATTTAAAGCCAATTCTGATTTACTTATTTTTTAACTAATTTTTTAAGCTTGGAAATTTAGTCAATTTTCGTATTAATATTAGAGATAGCTTTAGTATTAATAAATTGTAAATTATAAAAATTAAATGCTTGTATGGGATAAATTAGTAGAGATAAATTATTAAAATTAATAAGTCCTAAATTTAAAATAGAAGTAGGTAATATACTTTATATTGAATAAAAATTCCTATGCTTATAGCTAAATAAATATTTTAGTATATTGACTACCAGCTTCCATAATATCAGTAGGTTTAATATTTATATACATTATTACAAATAAAATTGTTATAGCTTCTACATATAATAATAGATAACTTAAACCTATAAATCCTATTCCTAACATTAATAAATAACAAGCAGCATTTATAAATACAAATATTAAATAAATTACAGCAACCACTGGATTTTGACTAGTTATGACTAAAATAATATAAATTATACAACCAAAAGCTAATAATTCTAAAATAAACACAAAAGAATCAAAAATACATAAAGATTAGATAAATATTATCTATAAGTAATGTTGCTACTATTTATATAATATATAATTATTTAATAAAATCTAATACTTTCTAGTTTTATATATATAAGGTAATATTTTATATTTTATTTCTTAACTAATTATTTCTAGTTTATTTATAATCTAATTCTTGATTAATTAATA
>Ga0153929_1000577_pt1 | contig 13688 bp, 15 predicted proteins | sample TSNJ013MetaG_FD_104689 | JGI IMG/M metagenome (GOLD analysis project Ga0153929, IMG submission 104689) | Attine ant fungus gardens microbial communities from New Jersey, USA - TSNJ013 MetaG | ecosystem: Host-associated > Fungi > Mycelium > Unclassified | place: USA: New Jersey, Wharton State...
GCGGTCGGCATTTTCGGCGGCTATGTGGTCGGCGTGCTGATGATCGGCGTGGATTCGGGCGCGTTCTGGTCCCAGATGCAAGGCGGCATCGACGTATGGAGCGATGTGGGGAACGGCGTGGTCAAGAGCCTGGTGTTCGGCTTCGCCGTCACGTTCATCGCGTTGTTCCAGGGTTATGAAGCCCAGCCGACACCGGAAGGTGTTTCGCGCGCGACCACGAAGACGGTGGTGTACGGCTCGCTGGCCGTGCTCGGGCTGGACTTCCTGCTGACCGCGCTGATGTTCAACTGATTACTCCGGCCGGGACCACGACGCTCTTTGCGGGGCGATTCTGCTCACCGGTTCGTGGATGTTGTGAAGGACACGGTCCTTCACGCAAAAAACTGCGACAAGATTCTTTGGGAAGACGATGAAAAAGACTGCTGCTCTCGACTTTTGGGTCGGCCTCTTCGTGGTGCTGGGCTTCGTGGCGCTGTTATTTCTTGCATTGAAGGCGGGCAACATGAGTTCGCTGTCGTTTCAGCCGACCTACGCGGTCAAGCTGAAATTCGACAATATTGGCGGGCTGAAGCCGCGTGCGCCGGTCAAGAGTGCTGGCGTGACGGTGGGCCGCGTGGATTCGATCGGCTTTGACCAGAACACCTATCAGGCGTTGGTCACGATCGATATCGACAAGCAATATCAGTTTCCGAAGGATTCGTCCGCGAAGATCCTGACGTCGGGCTTGCTCGGCGAGCAGTACATCGGCCTGGAGCCGGGTGGCGACGACCAGATGCTCAAGGCTGGCGACACCATTTCGATGACGCAGTCGGCGGTGGTTCTCGAGAATCTGATCGGGCAATTCCTGTACAACAAGGCGGCGGATTCGGGCGCATCAAAAAGCCCGGCAACGCCCGCCGCGCCTGCCGCGCCGGCTTTCCCGGGCGCAGCGAGCGCGATGGGCGCGAGCGCGGCAGCTCAATGATCCGTTCCGGCCAGTCGAAGGCGGGCCGATCTCGCAGTACGGGCCTGCCTTCGGGGCAGCATCAATAAGGAGAAAAAGAAATGCAGGCAATGCGCGTAAACAGCGTGGCTGTGGTGATCGCAGTGGCGGTGCTTGCCGGGTGCGCAACTGTCACGACGCCGACCAAGGGCGATCCGTTCGAGAGTTACAACCGGACGATGTTCACGATAAATGACAAGATCGATGAGATCGCGCTCAAGCCGATTGCGAAGGGTTACGTGTACGTTACGCCGCAGCCGGTGCGCGACAGCGTCACGAATTTCTTTGGCAACATCGGCGATATTTATACGGCCGCGAACAACCTGGTGCAGTTGAAGATTGCCGACGGCGTGTCGGACATCATGCGCGTCGTGATGAACTCGATCTTCGGCGTGGCCGGCTTGTTCGACGTAGCGAGCGTTGCCGGGCTGCCGAAACACACCCAGGACTTCGGCTTGACGCTTGGCCATTATGGCGTGCCGGCGGGTCCGTATGTGGTGCTGCCGTTGCTCGGACCCAGCACGGTGCGGGATACGGCGGGCACGGTTGTCGATTATTTCGGCAGTGTGACGAGCTACGTGGACCCGACCTGGTTCCGCACCACGTTGTTCGGTGTGCAACTGATCAACACGCGGGCCAACTTGCTTGGCGCAGGCGATGTGCTGTCCGGTGCCGCGCTCGACAAGTATTCGTTTGTGCGTAACGCGTATCTGCAGCGCCGCCAGTATCTTATTGGCGGCGACAACAGCGCGAGCGCAAGCAGTGAATCGCTGCCGAAGTATGAAGATGTAGGCGGCGGCGCGGCAGCGGGCGCGGAGCCTGCTTCCGCAGCTACAGCCGCGTCAGGATCCGAAGCGGCTTCCGGTGCAGCGGCTGCGAGCGAACCGGGCGCGACTTCGGTGCGGCCGGACCAGATGGTGCCGCCGCGGGTCCCGTCATTCCCCTCGTTCAGGCTGCGGTAAGCGTGGATAATGGCGGCCCGGTAATATAACGAAAGTGTTGTGACCGATGAATAGAGGGCGCGAGATGAACTCATGCTGAACACCGCGCTCAAACTCAGGCCACTTTTTTTGCAGAGCCCGTAATGAAAAAACTATTTCTACTTCCCCTGTTTGCTTTGCTGATGGCGTTTTGTAGCGGTGCGTTCGCGCAGGCCAGCGACATGTCCACCCCCGACGGGCTGGTCAAGACGGTCACGTCGCAAGTGCTCGACCAGATCAAGTCTGACAAGCAGATCCAGTCGGGCAACATCACGCGCATCACGGAACTGGTGAACGAGAAGATCCTGCCCTACACGGACTTCACGCGGACCACGCGTCTCGTCATGGGACGCAACTGGAATACGGCCACGCCGCAGCAGCAGAAGGACATCGTCGAGCAGTTCAAGATGCTGCTGATCCGCACGTATTCGGGTGCGCTGGCGCAGGTTCGTGATCAACAGGTTCAGTACAAGCCGTTCCGTGCCGACCCTAGCGACACAGACGTGGTGGTGCGTTCGGTGGTGTTGAACAACGGTTCGCCGATCGAACTCGACTACCGCCTGTACAAGACTCCGCAGGGCTGGAAGGTCTATGACATCAACGTGCTTGGCGCGTGGCTGATCCAGGCTTACCAGCAGCAGTTCAACGAGCAGATCCAGCAACACGGCGTGGACGGGCTGCTGCAGTTCCTCACGCAGCGTAACCAGCAACTGGCGAGCGGCAAGACATCGTGAGTCGCTTTGAAACCGCCGCGACGCTCACGCACGAGAGCGCACGAAGCGCGCTCGACGCGGGTTTGTCGCGGATTGCAGCGGGTGCGACCGAAGTGGATTGCGCGTCGCTCAAACAATTCGATTCGTCGGCGCTCGCCGTGCTGCTCGCGTGGCAACGCGCGGCAGCGGCACGCGGTGCCGCGCTCACCGTCGTCAACCTTCCCTCCGGGCTTGCCAGTCTCGCGCAAGCCTATGGCGTAGATACGCTCCTCACCTTCCGACATTGACCCTGTCCTGCTGAATCATCGGCGCGTTTCGATATCGATCGAACGCGCCTCGCAGGGTTCGCAGGGTTGTTCTGGACTCGCTAGCGGCGAAGCTCTGCCGCGTTTGGCCTATAATCAACCGTTTTTTCGGCCCGCTGTCTGCCTTTCATTTTTGTAAAGGCCGGTTCCGGTTCCGATCCGCACACATCGAGGCGCAGCCCCCGCCGGCGCGCGCACTGTCATGTCAGCCATAGAAATACGCAACGTCAAGAAGCGCTACAAAGAGCTGCAAGCGCTCAAAGGCGTGAACCTCGTCGTCGAAGAAGGCGAGTTTTTCGGCCTGCTCGGCCCCAACGGTGCCGGTAAAACTACCCTCATCAGCATCCTTGCGGGTCTCGCGCGCGCCGATAGCGGATCCATTTCCGTGCTCGGCCACGACGTGATCACGGACTTTCGCCAGGCGCGCCGCTCGCTGGGCGTCGTGCCGCAGGAGCTCGTCTTCGATCCGTTTTTCACCGTCCGCGAGTCACTGCGCATCCAGTCCGGCTATTTCGGCCTGCGCAAGAACGATGACTGGATCGACGAAATCATGGCCAATCTCGATCTCACCGAGAAAGCCGACGTCAACACGCGCGCACTGTCAGGCGGCATGAAACGTCGTGTGCTGGTGGCCCAGGCACTGGTCCACAAGCCACCGGTGATCGTGCTCGACGAGCCGACTGCGGGTGTCGATGTCGAATTGCGCCAGACGCTCTGGAAGTTCATCTCCCGGTTGAATCGCGAAGGCCACACCATTGTGCTGACCACGCACTATCTTGAAGAAGCCGAGGCGCTGTGCGACCGGCTCGCCATGTTGCGTCGCGGTGAAGTCGTTGCGCTTGAGCGGACCAGCACACTGTTGCAGCGCTTCGCCGGAATGCAGCTTTCGTTGCGTTTTACGCAGGGCGTATTGCCTGCCGAGTTGCGCGCGCTGGAAGTCGATCCGCGCGCGGCCTCCGGGACCAATCATCTGCTGCGGCTTGCAAGTTACGACGATGTCGAGCCGATTCTGGCGAAATGCCGCGCGGCGGGCTGCACGTTCGATGAAATCGATGTGCGCAAGGCAGATCTGGAGGACGTGTTCGTGCAGGTGATGAACGAGCCGGAAGTGATCGAGGGTCTTTCATGAGCGGCTTTCGTACCCTGTTCTACAAAGAAATCCTGCGCTTCTACAAGGTTGCGTTTCAAACGGTGCTCGCGCCGGTCATCACGGCGCTTTTGTACCTGATGATCTTCGGGCACGCGCTGACGAATCACGTCGAGGTTTATCCCGGCGTGGCCTATACAAGCTTCCTCGTGCCGGGCCTCGTGATGATGAGCGTGTTGCAGAACGCGTTCGCGAACAGTTCGTCGTCGCTGATCCAGTCGAAGATCACGGGCAACCTGGTGTTCGTGCTGCTGCCGCCGCTCTCTCACTGGGAAATGTATTTCGCGTATGTGCTCGCGTCCGTCGTGCGCGGGATTGCGGTCGGCTTCGGCGTGTTTATCGTCACGGTGTGGTTCATTCCCATGAGCTTCGCCGCGCCGTTCTACATTCTCGGCTTTGCGATCCTCGGCTCTGCAATTCTAGGAACGCTCGGATTGATCGCCGGCGTCTGGGCCGATAAATTCGACCAGCTTGCGGCATTCCAAAACTTTTTGATCATGCCGCTGACTTTCCTGTCGGGCGTGTTTTACTCCACCCATACGCTGCCGCCAATCTGGCGCGAAGTGTCGCGGCTGAATCCGTTCTTCTACATGATCGACGGTTTCCGCTATGGCTTCTTCGGCATGTCCGACATCAATCCGCTCGTGAGCCTTGGCATTGTCAGCGGGTTTTTCGTCGTTCTGGCGGTGATCGCCATGCGCTTGCTGGCAAGCGGTTACAAACTGCGTCATTGATGGACGTAAGTGATAGCGTCAGCGGTTAAGTCACTAATCAGTTCGCTTAATTTTCAGGAGACTTCCATGTTGCCGACTCCGGAACAAGTGAAGGAATACATTGCTGGCGGCCTCGCTTGCCAGCATGTCGAAGTAGAAGGCGACGGCCAGCATTTCTTCGCGACCATCGTGAGCGACGCATTCGAAGGCAAGCGGCCTATCGCGCGCCATCAACTCGTCTACGCGGCGCTCGGCGACCGCATGCGCGCGGAAATCCACGCGCTGAGCATGAAAACGCTGACCCCGGCCGAGTGGAAACCCGTCTGAGCGTTCTTCACATTTAATCTCAACGCATCACCCGTAACCGACTGGCTGAAAATTTAGTGCGATTCACTCAAGACAACCGCGACGCCGATAACGGCGCCGCAGCAGGAAGCTCCGTAGAAGGAACGCCAAGCATGGATAAACTCGTGATTGTCGGGGGCGCGAAGCTCTCGGGCGAAATCGTCGTATCGGGTGCGAAGAACGCGGCGTTGCCCATTCTTTGCGCCAGCTTGCTCACGGCTGACGACGTGCACCTGGAGAACGTGCCCAACCTGCAAGACGTGCGCACGATGCTCAAATTGCTCAACCAGATGGGCCTGCGGTCCGAATCAGCGGACGGAAAGGTCTGGCTGAATGCATCGAAGGTCGACAATCTTGTAGCGCCCTATGAAATGGTCAAGACCATGCGGGCGTCGATCCTGGTGCTCGGGCCGCTGCTTGCGCGTTTCGGCGAAGCGAAGGTGTCGTTGCCGGGTGGCTGCGCGATCGGCGCGCGTCCCGTCGATCAGCACATCAAGGGCCTCCAGGCGATGGGCGCCGAGATCACGATCGAACACGGCTTCATTGAAGCGCGGGCGAAGCGGCTGAAGAGCGCGCGCATTGTCACCGACATGATCACGGTCACCGGCACGGAAAACCTGCTGATGGCGGCGGTGCTGGCGGAAGGCGAAACGGTTATCGAAAACGCGGCGCGCGAGCCGGAAGTCAGCGATCTCGCGAATCTGCTTGTCGCGATGGGCGCGAAGATCGATGGGATCGGGTCGGACCGGCTGGTGATCCAAGGTGTCGACAAGCTGCACGGCGCGCGTCATTCGGTCGTGCCGGATCGTATTGAAGCAGGCACGTTCCTGTGTGCGGTCGCCGCGACCGGCGGCGACGTGACGTTGCGCAACGTGAATCCCTCGTTGCTCGAAGCCGTGATTGAAAAGCTGCACGAAGCGGGTGTATCTGTTGAAGAAGGCGAGAACTGGATTCGTGTGCGGATGAGCAAACGTCCGAGCGCGGTCAGCTTCCGTACATCGGAATATCCGGCGTTCCCCACCGACATGCAGGCGCAGTTCATGGCGCTCAACACGCTCGCGACCGGTACGTCGCAGGCGGTGGAAACCATCTTCGAAAACCGTTTCATGCACGTGCAGGAACTGAACCGGCTCGGCGCGAGCATCACTATCGACGGCAACACGGCGCTGGTGACCGGCGTACAGAAACTGTCGGGCGCCAAGGTGATGGCGACTGACTTGCGGGCATCGGCGAGCCTGGTGATCGCCGCCATGTGCGCGGACGGCGAAACGCTGATTGATCGTATTTATCACCTCGATCGCGGGTACGACCGTATGGAAAGCAAACTCACGGCGGTTGGCGCGAACGTGCGGCGCATCAAGGGTAGCGGAGGCGAGCAATGAGTTCGCTGCAAACTTCCCGGTCGCTGAGTTCGGTGCCGTCCAGCGCAATGTTGACGCTGGCGTTATCGAAGGGACGTATTTTCGACGAAACCCTGCCGCTGCTCGCCGCAGCCGGCGTGGAGGTGACCGAAGATCCCGAAACGTCGCGCAAGCTGATCTTGCCGACCACGAATCCGAATTTGCGCGTGATCATCGTGCGTGCAACCGATGTCCCGACCTACGTCGAATACGGCGCAGCCGACTTCGGCGTGGCGGGCAAGGACGTGTTGATCGAGCATGGCGGTGGCGGGTTGTATCAACCGATCGATCTGAATATTGCGCGCTGCCGCATGTCCGTAGCGGTGAAAAACGGCTTTGATTACGACACTGCAGTGCGGCAAGGCGCCCGGCTGCGCGTCGCGACAAAATATGTTGAAGTGGCACGTGAGCATTTCGCAGCGAAGGGCGTTCACGTCGATCTGATCAAGCTGTATGGATCGATGGAACTGGCGCCGCTGGTCGGTCTGGCCGACGCCATTGTCGACCTGGTCAGTTCAGGTAATACATTGCGTGCGAATGATTTGGTCGAAGTCGAAGAAATCATGGAAATATCGTCGCGTCTGGTTGTCAATCAGGCCGCGCTGAAGTTGAAGCGCGCTGCGTTGAAGCCGTATCTCGATGCGTTCGAGCGGGCGTCGGCCGGCGCGTAAAAGTAGAGCAGAGCAGGGCAAACAAACGGATACCAGCATGTCTATCAAGATTCGCAAACTCGATTCCAGTGCCAACGGTTTTCACACGGCGCTGCACGCGGTGCTCGCGTTCGAGGCGAGCGAGGACGAAGCCATTGAGCGCTCGGTCGCGCAGATTCTCGCCGATGTCAAAAAGCGCGGCGACGACGCCGTCCTGGACTACACGAACAAGTTTGACCGGCTGAAGGCCGAAAGCGTCGCATCGCTGGAATTGCCGGCGGCCGAAATGGAAGCGGCGCTCGAAGGGCTCGAACCGAAACGCCGCGCCGCGCTGGAAGCGGCGGCGGCGCGCGTGCGCGGGTATCACGAGAAACAGCGGATCGAGTGCGGCAGTCATAGCTGGCAGTACACGGAAGCCGACGGCACGGTGCTCGGCCAGAAAGTCACGCCGCTGGATCGCGCGGGTATCTACGTGCCGGGTGGCAAGGCCGCGTATCCGTCGTCGGTGCTGATGAACGCGATTCCCGCGCGCGTTGCCGGCGTGAAGGAAATCGTGATGGTCGTGCCCACGCCGGACGGCGTGAAAAATCCGCTGGTGCTCGCAGCCGCGTTGCTGGGCGGCGTGGATCGCGTGTTCACCATTGGCGGTGCGCAGGCAATTGGCGCGCTGGCCTATGGGACGCAATCCATTCCTGCCGTCGATAAAATCTGCGGCCCGGGCAACGCGTACGTGGCATCGGCAAAACGGCGCGTGTTCGGCACGGTCGGTATCGACATGATCGCGGGACCGTCGGAAATCCTGATTATCTGCGACGCCACCACGGACCCGCGCTGGGTCGCGATGGACCTGTTCTCGCAAGCCGAACACGACGAACTCGCGCAATCCATCCTGCTGTGCCCGGACGCCGCGTTCATCCAGCGCGTGGAAGACGCAATCAACGAATTGCTGCCCACGTTGCCCCGTCGCGACGTGATCCAGCGCTCGCTCGAAGACCGCGGCGCGCTGATCAAGGTCGCGGATATGAACGAAGCCTGCGCGATCGCCAACGACATCGCGCCGGAACACCTCGAAATTTCCGCGCTCGATCCGCATCACTGGGCGGCGCAGATCCGTCATGCGGGCGCTATCTTCCTTGGCCGCTACACGAGCGAAAGTCTCGGCGATTACTGCGCGGGACCGAATCACGTGCTGCCGACGTCGCGGACTGCTCGGTTCTCGTCGCCGCTGGGTGTGTACGACTTCCTGAAGCGCTCGAGCGTGATTGAAGTCAGCGCGGAAGGCGCGCAGACGCTTGGCGAGATTGCAGCCGAACTGGCGTATGGCGAAGGCCTCCAGGCGCACGCGCGCAGCGCTGAATACCGGATGAAAAATACGTCGCAGTAATCGAGCAACGACGCAAACCGACTTAGATACCGAGGCGGCCTTAGAGCCGCCCAACGTCCGGCGCTGGAGTCCGGCAATACCATGACACGACCACAAGACATTCTGCGTCCCGACGTCCTCGCGATGACGTGTTATCCCGTGCCGGATTCAACCGGCCTCGTGAAGCTCGACGCGATGGAAAATCCGTATCGGTTGCCCGCGATCCTGGCTGCTCAGTTGGGCGAACGACTGGCGGACGTCGCGTTGAATCGATACCCCGAACCCCGCCCAACTGCGTTGATCGAGAAGATCAAGCGCGTTATGCAGGTGCCCGCCGCGTGCGAATTGCTGCTCGGCAACGGTTCGGATGAATTGATCAGCATGATGTCGATGGCGTGCGCGAAACCCGGCGCCGCTGTGGTTGCGCCGGTTCCCGGCTTCGTGATGTACGCGATGTCGGCGAAATTCGCGGGGCTTGAGTTCATCGGCGTGCCGTTGAACGAGGATTTCACGCTCGACGTCGACGCGCTGATCGCGGCGATTGAAACGCACAACCCCGCGCTGGTGTATCTCGCGTATCCGAACAATCCGACCGGCACGCTTTACGATGACGCGGACATTGAATGCGTGATCGCGGCGGCATCGAATAGCCTGGTTGTGATCGATGAAGCATATCAACCGTTCGCGCAGCAAAGCTGGCTGCCGCGTGCGGCGGACTTCGACAACGTTGTCGTGATGCGGACCATGTCGAAGCTCGGTCTGGCGGGCATTCGCCTGGGCTATCTGGCGGGCAAGGCGTCGTGGACGACCGAATTCGATAAAGTGCGCCCGCCGTACAACGTCAATGTGCTGACGCAGGCGGCCGCGGATTTCATGCTCGATCACCTGGACGTACTCGACGCTCAGGCTGCCGAGCTTCGCTCTGAGCGCACGCATCTGGAAGACGCGATCAAGGCGCTGCCCGGTACGACCGTTTTCCCGAGTGCCGGCAACTTCCTGCTCGTCCGTGTTCCCGATGCCGCTGCCGTCTTCGAAACCCTGCTGACATCGCGGGTTTTGATCAAAAACGTGAGTAAAATGCATCCGTTATTGGCAAATTGCGTGCGTTTGACGGTTGGATCGGCGCAAGAGAATGCGCAAATGATCGCTGCCCTGAAACTCGCGCTGCACTGAAATCTCTTAAAAGCCTCAAAGGAAACACCATGCGCATTGCGGAAGTCGTTCGCAACACCAGCGAAACGCAGATCCGTGTGAAGCTCGACCTGGACGGCACCGGCAAGCAAAAGCTCGCCACCGGCGTGCCGTTTCTCGATCACATGCTCGACCAGATCGCGCGTCACGGCCTCTTCGACCTTGAAGTCGAAGCGCATGGCGACCTTCATATCGACGACCACCACACGGTGGAAGACACGGGTATCACGCTGGGCCAGGCAGTGGCGAAGGCGATCGGCGACCGCAAGGGTATTCGCCGGTATGGCCATTCCTACGTGCCGCTCGACGAAGCGCTGTCACGCGTAGTGATCGATTTTTCGGGCCGGCCGGGACTGGAATTTCACGTTCCGTTCACGCGTGCGCGTATTGGTACGTTCGACGTCGATCTCACCATCGAATTCTTCCGCGGCTTCGTGAATCATGCGGGCGTGACGCTGCACATCGACAATTTGCGCGGTATCAACGCGCATCATCAGGTGGAAACCGTCTTCAAGGCATTCGGCCGCGCGTTGCGCATGGCTGTTGAGCTGGACGAGCGCGCGGCAGGGCAGATTCCATCGACCAAGGGCAGCCTTTAAGCGCCTTCTAAATAACGCGGAAAACCGGTAAACGAAGGGCGTGCTCTCAAGTGTGATTGAGCGCGTTCCGGCCGTCCGCGTCGAAACGAGCCATGCCGGCCTGCGATGAATCTACTCAAATCGTTTATTTCGTTGCTCGCGCTGATCAATCCGGTCGGCGCGATCCCGTTTTTCCTGAGCCTGACGACCGATATGTCGAGCTCGGAAAAGGCCGGCACCATCCGGATCGCGTCCATTTCAGTCTTCTGCGTGATTGCCGTGACGGCGCTGCTCGGACAGCAGATCATCGCGTTCTTCGGGATTTCGGTCGGCTCCCTTGAAGTGGGCGGCGGCATCATCATGTTGTTGATGGCGATCAACATGTTGAACGCGCAAGTCGGCAACACGCGCTCCACGCCGGAAGAGCGACACGAAGCCGAGATGAAAAACAGCATCGCGGTCGTGCCGCTCGCCATTCCGCTGCTGACGGGGCCAGGTTCCATCAGCACGGTGATCGTCTATTCTGCAAGTGTGGTGCACTGGTATGACCGTCTCGGGCTGGTCGTGATCGGCGCGGTTCTGGCGGGATTGTGTTTCGGCGCGTTGATGCTCGCCGAACCCATTGCGCGCTGGGTCGGGCGCACCGGCATCAACATCGGCACGCGGCTGATGGGCCTGATGCTGTCGGCGCTGGCGGTGGAATTTATCGTCAATGGATTGAAGGCGTTGTTGCCCTCTTTGAAATAGCGTTCTGGAACGTGCTGATTTGAATACTTCGATGAAAACTTCAATAGCAATCGTGGACTACGGCATGGGCAACCTGCGCTCCGTATATCAGGCGCTCCGCAAAGCCGCGCCGGAAGCGGACGTGGCGATCGTCGAGCAGCCCGAAGCGATCCGTGCAGCCGAGCGTGTCGTGTTGCCGGGACAGGGCGCAATGCGCGACTGCATGGCACACCTCGGCGCGTCGGGCTTGCAGGAAGCCGTGATGGAAGCCGCGCGCGACAAACCCATGCTGGGCGTGTGTGTCGGCGAGCAGATGCTGTTCGACTGGAGCGAGGAAGGGGGCGAGAAGGGGACGAACGGCCTTGGCCTGATACCCGGCAAGGTCTTGCGCTTCGACCTGGAAGGCCAACTGCAGGACGACGGTTCGCGTTTCAAAGTCCCGCAAATGGGCTGGAACCGCGTGCGGCAGACGCAGCGGCATGCGCTGTGGGACGGCGTGCCCGACGAATCGTTTTTCTATTTCGTGCACAGTTATTACGGCGTCCCGGACAATCCGGCGCATACGTCCGGCGAAACCCTGTACGGCGCACCGTTCACCTCGGCCATTGCCCGCGACAATCTGTTCGCGACCCAGTTTCACCCCGAGAAGAGCGCGGACGCGGGCTTGCGGCTGTATCGAAACTTCGTACACTGGAAACCGTAAAGTTCGCGTTTTTGGTGCTGTTTTAGCGTTGGTTTGACGTTTTGGCTTATGCCGTTTGCAGCGGCGAGCCTTGCATCACTTGTACTACACTAGCGAGACGGCAAGCAAAACAAAGGTGCTGTGCCCAAGTTTGCAACCGTTCGATTAACCCTCATCCGATAACGCTATTTCTATGTTGCTCATTCCGGCCATCGATCTAAAAGACGGTCAGTGCGTACGCCTCAAACAAGGCGATATGGACCAGGCGACCATTTTTTCCGAAGATCCGGCGGCAATGGCCCGGCTATGGGTCGATCGGGGCGCACGGCGGCTTCATCTCGTCGACCTGAACGGCGCATTTGCCGGCAAGCCGAAAAACGAAGAAGCCATCCGCGCCATCATCCAGGAAGTCGGCAACGACATTCCGGTGCAGCTCGGCGGGGGCATTCGCGACCTGAACACCATCGAGCGATATCTCGACGACGGTCTGGAGTACGTGATCATCGGCACGGCGGCGGTGAAAAATCCGGGCTTCCTGCAAGATGCTTGCACCGCGTTCGCGGGTCATATCATCGTCGGGCTGGATGCGAAGGACGGCAAGGTTGCCACCGACGGCTGGAGCAAGCTGACCGGTCATGAAGTCATTGACCTCGGCCGCAAGTTCGAAGACTACGGCTGCGAGGCGATCATCTACACGGATATCGGCCGCGACGGCATGTTGCAGGGCATCAACATTGAAGCCACTGTGCGCCTCGCGCAAGCCGTCAAGATTCCGGTGATCGCGAGCGGCGGATTGTCGAACCTGGGCGACATCGACTCCCTGTGCGAAGTGGAAGACGAGGGCATTGAAGGCGTGATCTGCGGACGTGCGATCTATTCTGGCGACCTGGATTTCGCCGCTGCGCAAGCGCGCGCCGACAAGCTGCGCGAAGCCGACGACGCCTGAGCTGCAGCATGTTCGAGGGCGCCGCGCGGTCGTGGGTAACCTGACAACGCGGTGAGCTTTTCAGCACGCCTGATTTAAGCGCCTCATGTGCTTCCCGATGGCTTTCCGCTCGGCTTGACCGAGGGCACGCCGCAAGTTCGTTCAGGCGGGGTGGCGTTTCCGGGGTTTCTTCTCGCGACGGTCAATTTCGATTAAACCGCGTCGCTTTCCTAAGCACTCATTCGCAGCAAAACGGCATTCGCACCAATATGGCTCTCGCTAAACGCATCATTCCGTGTCTCGACGTCACAGCCGGCCGCGTGGTCAAGGGCGTCAATTTCCTCGAATTGCGCGACGCGGGCGATCCTGTCGAAATTGCTCGCCGATACGACGACCAGGGCGCCGACGAACTCACGTTCCTCGATATCACCGCCACCTCCGACCAGCGCGACCTGATTCTGCCGATCATCGAACAGGTGGCGTCGCAGGTTTTTATCCCGCTGACGGTTGGCGGCGGCGTGCGTGCGGTGGAAGACGTGCGCCGGCTGCTGAACGCGGGCGCTGACAAGATCAGCATGAATTCATCGGCGGTGGCGAATCCGCAACTCGTACGCGATGCGTCGGATAAACATGGTTCACAGTGCATCGTGGTGGCCATTGACGCGAAGCGCGTCAGCGCCGCGGACGAAACGCCACGCTGGGAAGTTTTCACGCACGGCGGCCGCAAGAGCACAGGACTTGACGTGATCGAGTGGGCTCGCAAGATGGCGGAATTTGGCGCCGGCGAAATCCTGCTGACCAGCATGGATCGCGATGGCACGAAAAGCGGCTTCGACCTTGCGCTGACTCGCGCGGTATCGGACGCCATTTCCATTCCTGTGATTGCGTCGGGCGGCGTGGGGTCCCTAGCGCATCTGGCCGATGGCATCACTGAAGGTCACGCCGATGCGGTGCTTGCTGCCAGCATTTTTCACTATGGCGAACACAC
>Ga0153929_1000587_pt1 | contig 13559 bp, 14 predicted proteins | sample TSNJ013MetaG_FD_104689 | JGI IMG/M metagenome (GOLD analysis project Ga0153929, IMG submission 104689) | Attine ant fungus gardens microbial communities from New Jersey, USA - TSNJ013 MetaG | ecosystem: Host-associated > Fungi > Mycelium > Unclassified | place: USA: New Jersey, Wharton State...
AGTTTACCTTGCTGCCGTCCTTGAATATCTCGCTGCCGAGATCCTTGAGTTGGCTGGAAATGCTGCTCGTGATAACAAGAAGGCCCGTATTGTGCCTCGTCACCTCCAACTTGCCATTCGTAATGACGAAGAGTAAGCGTCGGTAATTGTTTTCTTTCAATTTTTATTCATCCGCTCTTTTTGTAGACTTCAAAAACTCCTCGGTGATGTCATTATTTCTCAGGGTGGTGTTGGTGAGTGCTACATTGGTTCGCTACCATACTTTTGGGTTAATTCTTTGCCCAGTCCCCTACATCAACCCTGAACTCCTCCCCAACAAGACCAAGAAGAATGCCGATCTCAGTCAAGAAGCTTGAGCTATCTAGCTCATCTCCTGTTTTCCCTGTCACCATTTGGTTGGCATTTTTAGCCCTATTTAATTGTACTCCTTGGTATTCTGCTGTATCATAATTAATGTACTATCATTCGTACCTGGGGATCTGAGAATTGATGTTCTGAAATTTCTCATAGTTTGGTATTTGTCTGAGTGTCATGTCGTCATTGAACCTCTGAACAATCCAATCTTAATTTTCTCCATCTTCCTTGATTTTTCTGTTGAGGGAACGAAGTATCCATGCAAGCTTGCTGTGAGGCTCAAGAGAGCTGCGCTGCTCTCTGTGGGGGCCCGGATAACTTGCATAATTGACTGCGTCTCGATACTATGCACCTCGATTGTCTCGTCTGGGAGCAATGAGGTTATATAAGGATAATCCAAGCCTTGAATACAGCCAATGAATACATCCCCCAAAGTGAGAAAGGATGAATGGGCTTACAAACGGCTTTAGGATATCCAGTCCACTCTAATGTACCTCTGACAGGATCTCCGTCGCCTGTGATGAATACCCCAAGAGCACTCGTACCGGTCCATGAGAGGATCAGCAACTCATTTTCACCGATGATTTGGATGATAGGCTTTATTTCGAATGGCGTGTCCTCAACCGATTGGCGAAGGGGTAAAAGTTGAAACAAGGAGGCCTGATCAAGGTCGACCATGCTGTAAAAGTCATTATCAGCGTAGCACAGAACGTGACCTATGCGTTTGCAGGCCAGAGCAGGAGGAGAGTCGGAAGGAAGTGGAATTTCCTAGGATAAGGAGGTTGATTGAGATTGTTGAGTTTTGGAGGATAATTACCTTTTGGTAGAATAGTTTATCGTTGCGAAGAGAGAACATGGCAATTCCTGATCTCTTTATTACAGAGAATTCGACTGATTCGTTGATAATGATAGGTGGTCGTTGTAAATGCCGATGATCAACAGCAAATGTGAGGACGTTGCGCATGGGCTTGATGTTGGTGACTGGATCGAGAGAGGGTAGAGCGAAGAAATGGATCTGTCGGTCTGTTCAGCTGTCATCAGCACGAGTATGTACGAGTGAGGATGTGCTTACCCGATTGAACGAGTAAACGGGAGAGAGAGGGAAGAATGACGACATTGTCTATTGCTTTCCCTTTTGGAATAGTATAACGGGATAATATAGTGTACGACTCGAGCTGAGGGAACGGTGACAATCAGTCTACAGGCTGTGATATATTAAGAGCCAGACCTACGAGGTTGGGATCACTAGCTTGTGGAGCGAAACGTACAAGTTCGCCATTGGAACACCCGACATAGATTTCGGATGCTGTATCGTAGTACCCAGCATTAACGTTAGTAGGAGAGAAGCGAGACTTGAATCCATACAGACCTAGAGCCTGGGCACAGGTGATCCTTGGATTATTCCTAGGATCAACTTTTTACATCAGTCGAGAAAGGGACTGGAAAATAGTGGTTCTGACACACCTTTATCGGTTACTACACCAGGAATTAAAGATTGGAATTGGAATGGGGGAATATCAAGCAGGACGCCCATAACTGTGTTGGAGGTAGAATCCCACAACTATGGGAAGGATGTGTGCTCCAGCGACTGACGCCTGGCTCAGAGGAGTGTTGGTGTGATTTGCTCTGCCCAACACAAATGTCATTACTGAGGTCTGAGTCCCACGCTTCCCTCATCATTCTTGTAAGTTGTATTCAAAAGCTATTCAAAAGCTCCTTTCTCCCCACAAAACCGTGGGAAGAACTCGACTAGATCTGTGCATGCTCAGCCTCAGGCTAAATCCATCCCGACACTATATCAAACTACCCCCCCTTCGATGCCGACTTTTTTCAGATGTGATGCAACAAAAATTGTTTGATCTGTCATATATCGATGAAGCCTCTGAACAACGAACTTGTTTTTCTGGTTTCATCTGGCCAATTTTCCGCCGCGGAACGCCTACGATTTAAACTCGCCTCCAATGGTTTTGACGTCGAGCATCATGCGAGATATGCAGATATTGCTTTGGCATGTCTATGTAATCGACGGTTGACGGGTGCGACAGGGTTGAAGCTGGAAGAGTACATGACTTGGGTGAATTTGATATCTGACCGAAGACACTTATACGCGAGCGATCAACTTGAGGATGAGAGAGATTTGGTTTCGCCGTTTGAATCGCTTGTTGAGGAGTTAACGGCTCGTGCTTTGATCAAGAAATTTGTTCCCTTTGTTCTTTCGACTGGAGACGCCCTTGTTTCCAAGGGGTACGCGAGGTACCATTTAATTGATATTGCGCGTTCTGTTGTTCTTTTTGCACACCCAAAATCTTCGGCTATCATGTATCTCATTCGGTGGGAGGAACTTGCTGTTGGGTTTGAGGAGTATTATGGGTGTTCGGGTGTACATGTTGCGAAGTGGATCAGAGGCTTACTGGTTCGGATGTTTGTGGAGCGTGGGTGGTTTGAAAAGGCTGGGGGGTTGATATTGAAGAAGAGAGAATATGTGCTCCGAGACGATGTGTATGAGGGTGCGTTGAAGTGCCTTGGGGAGGGGAGGTTGAAAAGGTTGATTCTGGAAAGATGGGAAATGGACAGGCAGAACGCTTGAATTCATGGTTTCTATATTGACAAAGGTATTGTATTTTATCGTGCAGTAGTCTGCTGTCCAGCGGCCTTCTCACTCAATCGATCTATGAGCTTTGCATCCCCTGTATTCGGAGTGGGGACATCCAGTAATGAATGAGCCGCATGCTTGGCCGACCGAACGTCACCTTTGAATCCAATATAGTACAGTCTTGATGTGTCTTCGCCCACTGAGTTTTGTGATCAGATTAGGAGTTTAGAGATGCGGTGTACTTGGACGCACGAAAAAGAGGGAAACGGAATGAACATCGGAGAATGCTGCAACGCGGAGGGGATATTCTGTCACACCGATTTCACCCTCGAGCAGGGAGATGTTGAGTAGAGGATTGGTACTCTCTGCATCGACAAAATCGATGATAGTGTTGTGGTTGGCGTATACCCGCAGGTGACGAGGAGTGAGATCGCCCCTGCCTTGAACCCATATATGAATGCTAATAAGTGCATATACGGAGGGGAAATACCGATTTTGAGTAGAACAGAACGTAGGCGAACGTTTTCCGTGAATGGAATATGGATGATCATCTGTATATTCGATTGGGCTGGAAAAAACGTATATCAAATGCTGAGGATACCTGGTCATCTACACCTGAGTCTGCATATTTTTCTGTGCTGTCGCGTTCATTCCATGGCTTGATGAGGTCTTTAGCTTGCTCTGGTACGGCGAGATTTAGTCCGTGGACGCTTTCTCAATAACAAATGAGCGATTTACGAGGAAATGTGATGATGATACTCACTTATCTCTGTCTATGAAATTGTACAGAATCGCTGCATCTGAACCTGCAAGCGATGCTGCGAGAGAATTGTCTGCCTCGTCCATCAGGTAAGAGTCCAGTCCTGACCGTGGAAAATAAATTCTATTTTAATTCATTCAAATTTCTGGCTGTCCACATCCGCATGCACCGAGCCATCCTCAGACCTTCCCTCTGTGCTCTGCGCCTACAGAGATCCCAACTTCTTTCTACGAGGCTTGTACGACTAGAAAGCACATCTGATAGCCATCAGCCAGCTACATTCACTCCGCTACCACCCCCAAAACCTACCGCTAAAGATGCTCCCCGGCGAATCAAAATAAACCCAAAAGATGCTTGTGAGTATTCTTCTTTCCGTTTTTTGATGGTTCTGAATCTCTCGCAGTGGATCCGGCAGGATTGTATACACCCGCCGAATATGTTGAATTACAGCTCAGATCGCCCGAGGTTCAAGAATTCCTCAAAACGCTCTCCCCAGAGGATACAAAACATTATGAATTTCTCTCTTCTCAGCTCTCCAAGCCAAACGGCCACAGTAACATTGCTGCACTGAATGATATGGGAGATTTTCTAGAGCAACGGGGTGTTAGTCTCGCTTTGCCTGACGAGCTGTTCGAGCCATCACTCACGATTAGGGGTGAGGGGTACACCTCAGAGCCCGGTGCGTAGCCATTTTCTCCTTCTATGGTTCGATTAACATGTTCCTTCCGATATGGATATGGTAGAGTTGCACGAAGTTTCCTGGGAGGATCCTGAGACCAAGAAGATGCAGGTTTTCCGCAGTGTAGTCGACATCATTCCCTCTCTTGATGTCCGCGAGATATTCAACATCCCGGGTTCAAAATTTAATCCCTATAGCGCCAGAATCACCACATATAATGGCATTGCTATCTACGACGATCCTCCCGTGGCGGAAGCCAGTAGAAAGGATGCCAATAGCCCGCCCGTTTTCCGGAAAATTGCACCCGCTGGTCCAATGCTCACCACGCCCAAATCTCAAATGGACCGTTTCTATACTTCTGTACTCCTTTCTCGGCGTGTCGTCCACCAGACGGGTAAAGGAAAAGTCCGTTCGCATTGGTATCTTGTTCTTATAGGGAACGGAGACGGACTTATCGGTTATGGGCAAGGCAAACATGCAAAACCTCGTGTTGCATTACAACAAGCTCGTGCATCGGCAATCAAAAACATGAATGCTGTCGAGAGATTCGAGGGTCGGACTATATGGACGGAGATGACAGCAAAACTTGGATCGACGAGGTTGACGTTAAGGCCGCGACCTGTCGGGTTTGGGTTGAGGTGTAATCCGTATCTGCATCAGGTGTTGAGGGTGGCTGGATTCAAGGACATTAGTGCGAAGGTAGTGGGAAGTAAGAATAAGATGGGTGTGGTGAAGTGTGCATTTATGCTATTACAAGCAGGACATGCGCCCCCTGGGATGGGGGATGGCCTTGGAGGGAAAGGGGTGAAGCTGAGTAGAGGTGTGGGGATGATGGGAAAGGAGGATTTGGAGAGAGCTAGAGGAAGAAAGCTGATTAGCTTGCGCAAGTAGACTATTCTTTTTCATCATTTGAAATTAATCACTTGAACACCTTTGATTTCATTTGTCTTTTTTCCTATCTACTGTCATGGACGTAATGTCACACCTGTGTTCAAGTACGACTGGTTACACCCAATGTGGTGACCTGAATTCTTTCAAAGAAATTCAGACCTAGCTACATACAGTAGAAAGTGCCACGGGCATGGGAGGAAAGTATGGAGGGGAGGAGTCTGTGGTTGAGCAAGAGGGATCGAATGGGATGTATGTGGTCCGAACTGGTTTTCCCCATCTCTTACAGAAGTTGCAGCAAGGATTATTGAGTTGTACTTGGGATCCGAACTGGACGAATCTTATGGAACTCGCGAACACGACAGGTGCGTACGTATACGTGATCACAGCAGTCGCTGAACTTTTCAGATTGAACCAGTGGATTTCGGCACAACAAGGACATACTATCATTCATAGATAATTGCTTTCGGCTTTCACAAACAGTCATGGGAAAAGACCGCGACGGGATGAGGAGTAGAATCTGAAGTTGGGTTATTTGGCAGGTAAAGAGAATAATGTACGCCCATGTCTACACATATGCTTATCGTCCATGGACCATGCTTCTAGCTCAGATGATGTCCACTTCGCTCCTGAAGAACATCAGAAGTTATATACCAGACATGTTGAATGAGAGAAACGTAGAGATTGATCCAGTGAGCATACTCTTATCTCGTGTTCATCTTTCCCAAGCCCTATTTATCACAGGGGCGGCCGGACACCATCTTACACCTGTGAATATCATGGATGACTGATTGTCGTGTTTCTTTGTTTCTTTGTTGTGACAGGAAAACAAGTGGTGCATTTTTGCTAGTGAGTAGTGAAGTGAAGTATATATGTATCAATTGTCCTTCAGTTATCCGGCAAAGCAAAATTGAAACATTCCTAGAGAATGCTCAGAGAAAAAATAAGAATGACGAGTAGAATGTATCATGTAAGGCCCCAAAGATCCATATACGTCACCAGCACCACAACCATATTCCAACAGGTAGGTTGTATTTTTTTTAAAAAAATCATCAATTTATTACACGGAGCTCGGTGGCAGGCCGTGGTAGATACGCTGTATCTACTTATATAGATTAACTAAAGAAATCACAGAAACAGAAGAAGAGGAAATTATATACATAGGTGACGGATTTTGCTATTGGAGTAGCTCAGCCAAAGGAGTCAACCATTGTCGAAGCTGAATGCTGCTGGGTTGTCTGATAGGAAATGAACAAAACTGTTAATAACTATGTTCCGTGGTCTCGAGGATGGACTGTACCAATCACATTGCATGGCAATGTGCTCGCGAGTTTGCACTGTGGCCCGTCCACAAGGACAGCCTATGGGGAGATTAGGAAAGAATCTTTGACAATATTCCCCAATAGGAGCATGACCCAAAGTCATACAAGTGAATTGTGTGCATAAGGAATTCGTGAATCCAATGTATGGAAGCCACGAACCCCCCTTGGCATATGTGGGTTTGATAACTTTTTGTTTCTCATCTTCAAATTCCAGAAATGATTGACCTTTCCCCTTGCTTGTAGCAAACAATTCTTGCCACTCATTGAGTAGGCTGTTGCATTCTTTCTTTTTGCTGAACAGGAACGAATTTTTGCTAGGTAGAGTTGGATTGTCCTCAGCCTCTTTAACTTGTCTATTGACAAGGTTGTGCTTGGGCCACTCAGCTTTACTGGGACAGTACCAGAAGTGTATGTTGTTCCTCTCATCTTTGCATAAGAACGTCTTGATCTTGTTAGCGATAGGAATGACTAATTTCTGGAATGGGTTGACTTGCGATTCAAGAATTTTCCTCACAGCGACTAACAAATCAGTGATTACAGTGATATTGTGAGAATCACTGCATTCTATGGCATGGGTGAGACCAATGGATATAGCCATTAATTCGGCTTCGACATATGTAACATTCATAGTTTGGACTTGAGTTCGCTTGACTATGGAGTTGTCCTTCCATATGTGGGCAACAGCTGTAGCAACACCCAATTTCTTGACACCTCCATCTGTTATGACTGCAGTGTCATTCAATGTGGATTGTGAGTGATGGAAGACTTGGTTGAGCTTTTGAATGTGTTCATGGAGATCTTTGTCACTAGATGAGTTAGGAGAATGAAACATTATTCTACTAGAGAAATGATTGACTACTCTGTAACCAGGAGAAAAAAAGGGGTGTAATGATAATTGTTCATTGATGTCCTTGACAGGGCTAATGAGTTTTGATTTTTGTTTGTCCATGAGATTTGATGTAGAGAATCTATAAGGGAGATGATTTTTAGCATACTGGATTTCAAGAAGAGAGTTGATGGCATGCGATGAGGGAATAGATGTGTATTGGAGGTAATGGCATCTATTGAGTTTTCTGAGGTGAAGTTCAATGGGGATGAGGCCAGCAATGGCCTCCATGCCTTCCATGGGTGACATGCAAAAGGCACCTATGATCCACAAGGCCGCTCTTCTCTGCATTTTCTTTAATTCAGTTAAGTTCTTTACTTTTGGTGCACTCTTGAAGTACCACAGTTGAAAACCATATAGGGTGATGGGTAGAACACAAGTTCTATACAGTAGACATTTCTGGCTTAGGAGAATACCACATGATGAGTTGCCCAATAACTTTATTGCATTTAGTGTTGATAGGCACTTTGTGGCATAGTAATGGACATGATGTTGAAATGTTAGCTTTTGATCAAAGAAAAAGCCCAAGTATCTCCATATTGGTTTGGGGTGGAGGATGGGTCCCCCTACTGAGGTGAGGTCAAGAGATAGGTTTGGGGGGTGCTGTGATCTCATAAAGTGCATGACTTTGGATTTGCCATGCTCCATGACAAGACCCACAGAGAGAATGTTGGACATGATGTTATAACTACATAAAAGAAAAACAGAAGACAAGTCATAACTCTTCTCCTGGGAAATTAAAAGTCCATTGTCAACAAAAGAGAGAATATCAGAAGGAATTTCTTTATTGAGACTTTTAATTCTTTTTTTGAATGTTTTTATAATTAGCACCATGTAAATGGCAGATAATATAGGGGAGAGAGCTGATCCCTGTTCTACTCCAATATTCAATAGGAATGAAGGTGATAAAAAACTGTTTCAGGCATATGTAGTGGATCTGCTTGTATAATAACTGTTGAAAAAGTTTATGATATTAGTACAAAGACCTGCTTTCTTTAAACAAATAGATAGGAAATTGTGGTTAAGAGAGGCAAAGAATTGTACAATGTCAAAGGCAACAATGCTCATGTGATATCGTTTGAGCCATCCTACCCTGATGAGGTGAGTCAGGTAAAGACCTGCATTGATTGTTGCCCTTTACCTGATACTGCCTAATTGGTTTGGGTCCAAGAATCCATTTGATACCATGTGGAACTGTAGCCAATTACTGATTACCTTCTCTATGAGTTTGCCTGTTGTATTGAGGAGGACAATAGGACAAAACAATTTGGGGATATTGTAGTTGTCCTTGTTTGGTTTTGGAATGACAATTGACTTGGATTCCTTGAACTACAATGGCCAGAACTCTAGTGTCATGACTTGGCAAAATAGCAAAGTCATTATTTATATTCTTTTCTTTTTCTTTTCTTTTAGTTCTCTAGAGATTGGATGCATGGGATAGTTAGGTGGAAAGGAACATGTAGGATACTATAAATAGTAGTAAATAGTGAAAAATGTAAGTAGTGTACAGTAATTGAATAGGAGCTCTAATGAGTTCTCCTTATTAACTTAGACTAGGAGTGGGACTAAGTCATTGTGGCTGCATTCTTATATCTAGGATAATATATGCATTAGCAATTTGTATGAACTTCCTAAGACATTTATTGTCAGCAATAATGGGTTTAATATGCCTCCAAGAGACATAATCTGGGCCAGGGGAGAATAAGGAGAAGTATTTAGCAATTGCATCTCTGAATTCTTGGGCTGTGAATAGAGACCACTCAATATTGTTGCACTGGGGAATTTCATTCAGGAATCTGTAATCAATGGGTCAGTTCTCTGCTGTGTTGTATGATCTGTATAGGGCATTCCATAGGGAGTCTAGATCAGTATAGGGTTGTCCTTCAAATAAGATGGTTTCTATGGCTGGGGGCATTTTCTTCTTTACCTAGCTCATGAGATCCCACAGTCTCTTGTTAGATGATATAATTTCATGGATCTTGTTGTCAAAGAAATCCCTCTTTGCTGTTCAGATAGCAGTTTTAAACTACTTCCAGCTTTGAAGGTCACCTTGCTCATGATATTTGTGAAGGCAATTAGTACAACTTTGATTCTACCACTCCTTAGAGTATTTTGTGATACATTTTGTTTTTGAGTGTCTTGTCCAAGCTTCACCATAGATTTCAGCTAGCTTATTTGCACACCTCTGAAGGTTTTCTTGGCTTAATAGCTTACTCATATCAAGTCTTCTGATTTTGTTCTTGATTGACTCAATGAACTCCTTCTCCTTATCACTGTTTTTCTTTATTGTTTGAGTGGTGATGTCAATATTTTCTTCCTTAATTCCAACTGTTATGGAGAGTAGAACATGGTCTAATAGCTTATGGCTTTCTGGGTGTAAGGTGTGTCTACCAAAGCCTTGATTATTCAGTGCCATGAACACTAAATCTAAAACAGAATTAGTATCCCTTCTGTTATCTGCAAACCTCATTGGTCCTGAATTTAACAGATGTGATAGCTCTAGACCTAGACTGTCAGCAATTGTTAGTAGGTCTTTAGTGTGGACAGAGTGGTAATGGATGTTTGGGTTCCAATCACTGTCTCTGATGTTGAAAATCACCTGTCATGATAAGAATATTCTCTATATCTCTTATGTTGTTCTATAAGATCCTGATAGCTATCTGATTGCTGTCTGAGTAGATGTTCAAGATGAAATTGATGTCTTGACTGTTATAAAAGGATAGGAGGTTGATGTCTCTGTGCTCAATAATATCAGTACAAAGCAAAAATCTAAGACACGATATTCTTTTGTTAATGTATGTGACAACTCTAGGGTAGTTGTTTTGTGAGAGGTCTTTTTGAATGAATTGCGACTACTCCAGATGGCTAGGAGTTCTGTATATGGGATCGCCTTTGGGATCCATGTAACTCAGGTATTGTCTAATGAGGAATCTTGGGAGTTCCTGAATGAAAAACTATATTTGCAATATTTTTTTGTGCTTCAAGAATAATATCAGTTAGAATTTTATTTTTTCTAACATTTTGAGAAAAGATTTTTAAAGAATATTTGCTTAACATGATTTGGGACCGTCTACAGCTGAGCAAATTGAGTTAGCCCTGATTTCTCAGAGTTCTTGAGTTTTCTTGTTATGCCATTGACGATCAAACCTATGCTTCCAGAATAGACATTCACAGCTGTCTGCTTGGTGGTCCCCCTTGCAGTTTAGGCACTTGAAGGAGTGAGGACATAGCTCTCCTTTCTTTGTTTCAAGCCTTGGTGGATTTGTTTTGAAGTTTGTTTTGCAACACCATGCTATATCCCTGTGGTGTTCCAATTTGTAAGGACCACTATATTTTTGGCACTTTGAGCTATGTGCTTAGTATGCAAAAGTTATATGTCCCCATTTCCAGCAATTCTTGTACTGAGAGATGTCTAGATTTATATTAGTGTCTCTTACTGTGGCAATAAACCTCCTGATGTTGAAGCTTCTTTTTATTATTTGCTTTGCCTTAGAGCCATTCTGTAAGTCCTATATATCAACCCAGATTACCACCTAATCTGATTTGGGTGATACCTTGATGATGCAGGCCCTAGATGCTAGTGTGACACCTAAGAATATGTATGAGTTTCTGATGACCTCCTTGATAATATTCTGAGTAATAGGTTTAGCTTCATCATTGAAATATGGAATGCCCAAGATTTTGAGGTATGACTTGGACTAAGGAAGTCATGCTGTATTGATGTTGTCCTGGCTAATACTTTCAACATTAGTAAAGTAGTTGTTCATGACCTTTAAGTCTAAGGGATTAGCAACTTTGTTTGTCATGATAGTGATACTCTTGTTGTTGAGTCTTATGAAATCTACCACTATATCTGATTTTGTGTTTTTGAGAAGTCTGTTGACATTAGTGATGTGGAAGTCAGCCTTGCTAGCCAATATCTCTGCATTTTCCTTATTCATTGGAATTATTATCTGCTTCCTAGACAGTCCCTTAGTGGTCATGTTTACCTTTCTCCTCTTGCTCATAGGAATATCATTGGCAATCTTGTTGATCTCCATGATCTTGTTGGTAGGGAGTTTTGGGAATACCTCCTTGATCTTGATAATGTTCTTAACATTGTTCTTGGTGGCTTGAGCAAACAATTTCCCCTTACCATGGTATTTAGATTTAGCAAGTACACTTGCACTTGGTCTTGGTGGGACTGGAGAAGGGACCCTAGAGATAGTAATAGCCTTATTATTGATAACCTTTTGGACTGTGTTTTTGCTTCTGTTGAAGTTAGCCAAGATGCATTGCCTAAATGAATTACCATTGGGATTTGCTTTAATCTTGTTCCATTCTGATTCATAAATGGCTGAAATGAGTTCCCATACCACATATCCAAACTGGTTGATCTGGAAAATGTCCATTTCTGTTTTGTCACTAAGGGCCTCTGCTTGATGAATTTGGCAATCCTTTGCAGGGAACAAGCAATTTTCTTTGTGTCTCCATTGAGGAATTCATTAGTACCAAATAGGGAAATGGCTGAGAAGTTTCCATCCCAAAGAAGCAGGTCTGTAGGTTGGTTGTCCTGATAGGGGATGGCCAAGAGTTCCAAATCGGGAGTTGAGACTGCAGTTCTAGCCTCATCATTGACATGTGTTTGGCATGAGGTTTGCATGCCTTCTTCCAGGGGTATGCTGTGAGCTCCCTGACTCTGCTGGTGCTCACCCTCAACTTGCTCAGCCCAGTCCATCTTGTTGGACTGGGTCTGTACTCTTTCAGCATACTCTACGGATGAAGAGGATGCGTATGATTCCATTGAGGAGTCTCTTTGTTGGTTATTTCCAGGTTCTAGGGGACGACCCCTGGAGTAGTCTTGTTCGATGTTCATGGAGCTGATACCTTTGAGTCTGTTGATATGTTGTTGAGTTTGTGTAGGCTGAGGGATAGAAAAATGGAATGTATTCGCTGTTTCACTACTGGGCACTACCATTCAAGATGGTGGTACGAGTGAAAGAAGCAATCGACAGGTAGGTTGTATGCCAGACTCGATATAAGGGCAATTTGAAATAATTATCGATTTGAGGATAAGAAGACAGAGGGGTGCATAAGTTTATCTGTGAGATCATTGCAATTACAATAGTCCGCACATTATCGGAGCTTTGTTCGCACGTTTGCGCAATCTGTCTGGGAAATTCATTGATCAGAAGTCCTCTGCCAAGCCGCATTTGTAATATCTTTTGTCATGCATCCGGCTCCGCATTACTCATCCAGAAAGTATATAAGTATGCTTTGGGCTCATTTATCGCGAACAGCAGAATGCCAAAGACATACACCCATATCTTTGATACTCCCGTTTACAAGGCGGACGTTACTTTGAACACTGGGTGCGTGGTCGTGGTCTACGCCAGTCATATATTCACGTTGCTTCTAGTTTGTTCATCGATGGGAAATGGGTAGATCCTGTAGAAGGACATACCCTCGAGTGCGTTCCTTGCTTATTGCTGCCTGACAAAACTTATTTTGGTGTCCAGTGTCATCAACCCAGGTAAGTGATGGCTATAGACCAAAGACAAATAGCTCTTACACGCTCAGCTACGGAGAAGGTCATCACGTCCGTGGCGGCAGCATCAGCGGCGGACATTGATCTTGCTGTTGATGCGGCGGAGAGGGCGTACCGGACCTCATGGGGCCTTAAAGTTCCCGGTGCTCAGCGTGGATGACTCTTGGCCAAGTTTGCGGATCTCATAGAGAAGTACGGGGGTGAACTTGCTGCATTGGAGTCCTTGAATGTCGGTGAGTACCAGTATCTGATCAATATATTGTCATATATTTTTGGTTTGTAGGAAAGACATATTACAATGCGAGGAACATGGATGTAAAGAATACCGTCGCCACGATTAGGTATTTCTCCGGATGGGCAGATAAAATCACCGGCAAGACAATAGAGACTACGGAAAACAAGATGGCATATACTAGGCAGGAGCCCTTTGGCGTTGTTGTAAGTTTGCTCTTCATTCATTCACACCCTAAGCTCAGTGCTTACAATGTCTCAGGGTTGCATCTTGCCCTGGAATGCCCCTCTTGTATCCTTTTCCTTTTTTCTTCCTGGA
>Ga0153929_1000589_pt1 | contig 13547 bp, 12 predicted proteins | sample TSNJ013MetaG_FD_104689 | JGI IMG/M metagenome (GOLD analysis project Ga0153929, IMG submission 104689) | Attine ant fungus gardens microbial communities from New Jersey, USA - TSNJ013 MetaG | ecosystem: Host-associated > Fungi > Mycelium > Unclassified | place: USA: New Jersey, Wharton State...
GACCGGCAAATCCGCTCCCAAAGGCGGCAAGACAGGCGGCGTCACACGGAATACGTAGACGGTTTGACAGACACAACTACGGTACTTCCGCAAGAGGACTTCGCCGATCTCATAAGTAGGATGGACAGCTATAAGCGGCTTTATTCCGCCATCGAAAAGCTGAACGAGACACAGAGGCGTAGGGTAATCCTGCATTACTTCGGCGGCTTGACATACCGCCGGATAGCTGAATTAGAAAGTGTCAACTTCAAGACGGTTGCTGAATCTGTTGCGACGGCGCGTGAAAAGCTCCGACAGTATTTGACTGATTAACGTACAGCTTCACCGGGCGGCTCCGCTTTTATGCGGAGCCGTTTTCTATAATTGTCAATACTATCTTTGCTCACAATTATAACTCATTTGAGCCATTATTGCAACTCAACTTGTTTCTTTGTTGCAACTCATTTGAACTGTAAAATATAAGCAAGGACGGAGGCACAATTATGGACATTTTGAAACGTATTATACAACTCCGTGATGAACGGGGTTGGAGTAATTATAGGCTGGCTAAAGAAGCGGATATATCGCAGACAACGCTTAGAAATCTTTTTAACAGAAATACGCTACCCGGTATTCCCACGTTGGAAACCATTTGCAAGGGATTCGGCATAACTCTTTCGCAATTCTTCGCGGAAGGGGACGAGCCTATCGAAATGAGCGAGGAACAAAAAGAAATGTTTGACACATGGAATACGCTTTCTAAGGATAAAAAGGGTGCGCTCTTGGAGCTTATGAAAAAGATGTGACGAAAATAAAATAGAGTATTGATAGAAAATGCCCGGCAGGTATAAACCCGCCGGGCATTTTTACGTTAAAAAATATTTCCACTATTCCTATTTTCCATCCCCACAAAACGCCTGCGCCAATCCTTAGGGTAGAAGGATAATTCCCTTCACTTGTACATTGACAATTCCATATACGGTATTTTAGGTACATACCCCCGCGCGTGCGAGCGCGATAAGGGACGGCGCGGCGATGGACAGCCCGGAAGGGCTGCCGGAGCGATAAACGTCCGCTTATAACCCATCCGTGGCAGGATTGGGCGCGATAACCTGCGCGGGGGATAACGAAACTTCCTCACGGCCTCCTAAAGACTTGGGGGGAGCCCTGCGGTATGCGCTTGCTCTGGCAAAGTGGCGGTACAGGCGGAGCTATGACGCTGTTCAATACTTTTCGCTGTGCGAAAAGCCGCCCTAACGGGCGTCCGGCCATCTTGCCGGTATTAGCCAACGGCGGCCTAAAATATCCCCGCAGCCGGGGGGCGTGGCAAATACGGCAGAACACAAGCAAGCGAACGGAGAATTAACCGCGCCGCTTTCGGTTCGTATGTTTACTATCCAAAACGAAACGCGGCGCGGTTTTTGTATATCACGCAAAGATAAAACACATATCGTACAAGCGGCTTATCATACGCTTTATTATACCCTGTTCGGAAGGGAGGGCTTTTTTTGATAACGGGAAATCAGCTTGCGGAAATGAGCCAACAGGATATTACTAAAGTCGGTGCCGAAAACCTTGTTGACATTTGCAGCGTTAGGATTGATTCCTCTTTACCGGCAGCCCTGCGTATGGAAAGCTATCTGGAACAAATAAAAAACCCTTATTGTTTTCTGTGTGAAAATACGCCGGTTAAGATCGGATTCGCTCCCGGCGCAAGGCCGCTCGAAGAAAAATTACTGGATTACTTCATCGGATTAAAAAACAGATAAAAAGGGCAGACATGCCGTTTTAGGCGCGGTATAATTACAATGTGATTATGAAGGGAAGGAGGTACAATGGCTCGTATCAGAAAGGCAATGCAAACCGCTAAAAGTCTTGTATGGAGGGTGGCGCTTTACATCCGGCTTTCCAAAGAGGACGGAAACGATGAAAGTCTTAGCGTGGGAAATCAGCGCAAAATACTTCACGAATACGTCCAAAATCATTTCGAGGAAGAATATGTAATCGTCGATGTTTACGTTGACGACGGAAAGACCGGAACAGACGTCAACCGTCCCGATTTTATCCGTATGGAGCAGGACATAAAGAGCGGCAAAGTAAACTGCGTCATTGTCAAATCCCTCGCCCGCGCCTTTAGGAACCTTGGCGACCAACAGAAATATCTTGAAGAATTTTTCCCCTTGCATGGAGTGCGCTTCATCAATTTAGGGACACCCTTCATCGACACTCACGCTAACCCACGTTCGGTATCCGGCTTGGACGTTCCCATACATGGCATGTTCAATGAACAGTTCGCCGCCAGCACATCGGAGGAAGTGAGAAAGACGTTCAACACAAAGCGGAGAGAAGGCGAGTTTATCGGTGCTTTTGCCCCTTATGGATACAAGAAGCATTCCGAAAACAAAAACTGCCTGATAATTGACGATGAAGCCGCTGCGGTTGTAAGGGATATTTTCACTTGGTTTCTGTACGGCATGGAACGCCCCGGTCAGGAGAAAAGCGGCAGCCTTAGTATAAACGGTATTGCAAAAGAGCTCAACGAGCGCGGCGTACCTTGCCCGGCAGCTTACAAGAAGCAGCAGGGATTCAAATACCAAAACCCGCACAACCGCTACAAAGAATGCTATTGGGCGGGTACATCGGTATCAAGGATTCTGAAAGACCGCATGTATACCGGCTGCATGGTGCAAGGCAAGTTTCGAGTTATCAGCTACAAAATCCATAAGCAGATAAAAACGCCGGAGGATGAATGGTTTATAGTCGAAAACACGCATGAGGCCATCATAGAGCAGAGCATATTTGACGAGGTACAGCGCCGGCTGGAACGCGACACAAGGGCGGCGCCGGGTAAGAAGGAAGTCTATTTATTCTCTGGCTTCCTGCGGTGCGCGGATTGCAAGAGGTCTTTACATCGGAAAACCTCAAAAAACTATGTGTACTACTTTTGCCGAACGCCTTCAATGGCGGAGGGTGCTTGTGAGAAAAGGACCGTCCGCAACGATACTCTGGAAACCATCGTCTTACAGGCGATAAAGGTACAAATCGCCTTAGTGGATAATCTGGCGCAGATAATCGACCAGATCAACAAATCGCCCAGAGTAAATAACCAATCCAACCGGCTCAGCGCCATGCTCAAACACCATGAGGATGAACATGCGAGGCTTACTAAAATCTCCGATGCGCTTTATGTTGACTGGAAGAACGGCGACATTACGCGAGAGGAATACCTTCGTATGAAAGCCGAGTTTGCGGCAAGGATTGACGAGGTAGCAAGGGCGATAGAAAAAATCCGCGATGATTGTAATGTAATCGCTGCAGGCATAACTTCCGAAAATCCGTTTTTCGTTGAGTTTCAGAAGTACAGGAACGTAAACAGCCTAAAGCGCGATATACTTGTTGACTTGGTAGAAAGCATTTTCGTACACAAGAACGGCGAAATTGAAATTAAGTTTAACTTTGCCGACCAACACCAACGGATTCTTGACTTCATCGAGAATAACGAACGCGAGTTGGTAGTTTTGGGGAAAACTCATACCGCATGAGTGCCCCGATTATTTTATCGGTAAAGTTGTGCATAAATAGTAGGCTACACTGGTGCTACTGGTGAGACTGGCGCTACTGGCGCAACAGGTGTCACGGGAGCAACCGGGATCAACGGCATGACCGGCCCGACTGGCCCAACCGGGCCGCAGGGTATACTACCACTTATATCAGCAGTTGGAAACGATCTGCTCGTTATCCCCGGAAGGCCTGTAGTATTTCAAGATGTTATAGTGCAGGTTGGCACCGCCATTACAAAAATGGAAATTACCAATAGATCCGTGTTTACCATCCATCAAGATGGCATTTACCAGATTGAATACTATTTTCAAATTAACCGGGGCGGTACAATCACACTAAATAATTTCTTTTATGATATATATCTTGAGGATCCCCGTACTTTGTTGGGCAATCAGCTGATCCAAAGCATAACCGGGAATTATGCGACAATTTACTATACGCTTAGCGTTTCACTTTCTGCAGGGCAGCAGTTCCATATAGAGTTCGATGGGCCTGCCAACGGCAATGGCACAGTGCACACACTTGTGCATCCAAAGATTACAATTACTCAGCTTACCGCGCTTTAAGTATCGCCGGCAGACAAGCTAAAAACAAAGATCCAACCTACACAATCATCGCTTTCAGGTAGCGATACAGGACCTGCCAGCGCTGGAAGGTGTCTAGCAGTCTGATATGATCAAATGATTTAGCAGCATTTATAGGAATGTGATAGCAGTGGTTCTTTTCGCTCCAAATTTTGCATAGGATAGTAAGTTAACATTTTCCTAAAATAACGGGTTATACCGGTGCAACCGGCGCGACTGGTCCTGCAACCCCCTTGAATATCATCAACTCGCTATCTAACCTTTCTTCAATCACCGTACCTTCTGGTACGGAAATTCCATTTTTAATCGATCAAGTATTCGTTGGGGATGCTATTATTCATGCAGCAGGTTCGCCGAATTTTGTATTAACACAGGCTGGAACATATGAAATACTATTTAATGCTTCGGCTTTTATAGTTGAAACATCCGCAACCCTGCCTTTTGAAGCAATTATTGCTCTTGATGTAAACGGAAATCCAATCTATGCATCTCAGGCCACGATAAACAATTTTTCTAGCAATACAGTTTTAAGTGGAGCAGCTGTAGTGGAAGTCAATACGCTGCCTACCGTAATTACATTGGTCAATGCTTCCTCTGCGAGCGTTGGTTTCTTGCCGGTTTCCATTATCATTCATAAACTTGACTAATAGGAGCTCATGAAAAGGCAACGCAAAACAAAAACAGGCTGACAGAAGGTAGTCCGTCATAAAACAGTATTTGCTTGGAAGTATGGCGTAGCATAAAAGCTACGCCATTTCTTCATTTATCGGAGTATTCAGTTCCGGTAAAATACCCAACAGGTCATAGCTGATGTGAATATTCTGCCTGCGTTTTCCGTCCGATTTATCCGGTGCTTCCACAAAGACCTTGCTAACCAAATCATTCAAGATAGTTGGGGTCAATTCCGTTAAATCCGTGTATTGCTTGCACTTGCGGATAAACCGTTCTACATCTTCGGCGTGCTGTTGCTGTCTCCCGAAAGTTCATCGTCACGGGAAAGCCGAAGATATAAGGCTGTGATTATTTCAGACTACCGCATATTTTCCTCCTTTTCCGGGCAGTCTGCCAAAGTATCAATGTCTATCTCTATTTTACCATATATACAGTCATTTGTCATGGTTGTCACCGTCTTGAACCATGAGGTTCAAAAGCTTAGAGGGTAACGTATTTTTACCATCATAACTGCCGGAAACGGAATATTCCGTACCTGCAATTTCCCGTTTCAGCGTTATCGGCGGTAGTTCATTGGGAAAAGGGACTTTCACAACTATATTGCCATTTTTATCTCGTTTTCTTTGCATGGCGGTAACTCCTTTCGGTCACTTCGGGCCAACTTGGCCCGAAGTCCTGTATACGCTCAAAGCACAACGAGTTTCGCAAGGTGTTTTAAGAGTTTTGAATACTGTTCCCATAGCTCGGCATAGCCTTTTTGCAGTTCAGTAATTTCAACTTGATAGGCATTATGCGTCTGTGCGTGCTTGGCTATTTGAGCAAGGTTATTCACACATCTTCGTTGCAGGGATATAAGTTCTCTGGCAGGAGCAATGTCAACATTTACGGCATATCTGTCAAGCGCCATTTTGCGAATAAAGGCACTCTGATTACAGCTATCCACTTCTTTCATACGCTCTTGTATGGTAGCCAATTCGTCACGGTTTACCATGATATGTAACCGCAAATTGCGTTCTCTTTTTGACATATTATTTGGCCTCCAATTCAATCAATCGGTTTATCTCATTTTTTTAGCTTGGTTATCTATTTATTAGGACATATAAAACAAAAAATAAGCGTATCGCTCATTTAGAACGATACGCTTATTTTTAGACATCTTACTTGGCAGCCGCCCATAAACAGATTAGTTTTTATGCTGTCTTATGCAGGACGGCCTAATGTCAGTCTGTTTTTGTCGTTATGAAATTCGAGGGGTATTCGCAGTGGTGCGGGTGGCGATACAGAGCTTTTTGAAAAACCCAACAGTATCAACGGTTTGAGGGCAGCCGACAAGCAGCATTTACTTCAAAAACGGTAAAAGCACAAGCGAAATTTTGAACCGCTTGTGCTTTTACCGTGTATGGGCTATAATTTATAATACGAATAAATTATGCAAGATAATGAAGATTATTTATATTTTGGACAGGGGTGAATCTTAATGAAAACGCGGATGTTCCTGTTTTTGTTAGCGGTATTGACCTTGGGATTATCGGGATGTGCGGTCACCGGGCTGCCACCCAACAGTGAAGCGACACAAATGATCACATCGTCAGACGCTATGGAAGAATCCTTTGACAATGATGAGTTCCAAACTTTCATTGAAAAATGGGAACTATCCAATCTTATCCCCGAAGGTCTTACGATGACGACTGAACACCGGGATGATTTTATTAAGTATTTTCAAAATTTCGATGATGTTACACGGAACTATATATTATTGCTTTTACAAAAGATATCCGCCGGTGAAGCAACAGCAACAGACGATTATAATGATTATAAATATGGTGTTTACCTTGGATTTTGCCAGTATTGCCTATATGATATGAACCGAGATGGATTTCCGGAGTTTATATTAAAGACGGGCGGCTGTGAAGCTGATTACATGTTTACGGTCTATACTATTATTGACGGTGAACTCATTGATTGTGGGGAACTCGGCGGTGGCCATGCTTCCTTATATATCAATGGATCAGGCGGATTCGTGCGATATGAGGGGCATATGGGGGTATATAACATCACCATGTCAACATTGGAGGGAGCAATGCTCATGACGAAAGAAATAGCAGACGGTGAGCTTGACTACAATAAGGACGAGAATTATCCTGAATTAGAGGAATTTGGCTATGGGGATTACGATCAGTGGCTGGAGTTTGTCGGCATACCCACACTTTTTCTCGCCCCGGCAGGCTGATGAGAATATCGACAAATTACATAAGACACTATAACCGCACTATAAGCATATGCACGCACAAGGATTTTTTGACAGCTTCCCAACGAAAAAAGCCACCTTTTGGCGGCTCGTTCTCTTTGGGACGATGATTCCAAGGAGCGCGGAACGGGTATAGTAAATGCTGTAAGAGTTTTATGCAAACCGAGTGGCGATACAGAACCCAAGGCAGAAAAAGCCCTGATATATCAAAGAAAAATCCCCCTCAAAACTTAAATCTGAGCTTCAAGAGGGTGGCATGGGTGACCATTTTAGATATTTCACTGTTTGCTTCTTTTCTCACATTAGCTCTTAATTTCAAAGAGTTTGAATGCCTTATCCATGATGGTTATTCTGTGATACGTCTTGATATCGAGTCCATCCACGATCCCAATCAGTTCCTGACTATTGAGTGTAATAGCTGTAATGATTTGACACATTTCCCCAAGCTCAGCCGCTGAATTAATAAAACTGCTCATGTCTGCAGGAACGATGCTTTGCTGTGCAGGTTCATCGAAAATAATCACACCGGGATGATTGCCATGCTTTTCGATTGACACTTGTAAAAGTGCCATCGTAAATGCCCAGATCACACGAATTCCATCGCTGGCCGACGAATCGAACTTCATATCAAACCCATCAATCGTCGGCAACAAGGACTCTTCGGAGATTTCGATGCCATCAAAGCTTGATAAGCTACTGTAATTATAGCGCCGGAGATTGCTAATAAAGCGTGACTTTAATAACTTAATCTTTTCGTTATCTGATTCTGAGATATTACGGTTCGGCAATTTCTTCTTTTTATCGAGATAAGTGTTCCATTGGTCGGATAGATTCTTCAGTTGATCAATGAAAGACGTTAAAGCATCCTGCAGCTTTGAAAGACGCTCAATACGGCTGGATATTTCAATTTTTTTTAATATTATTGCTTCGGATGCCTCTGTATCCGTCGTTGTATATAGATCGGATCTAAGTGTTTGAGCTAACCTCCGCAATGTTAGGAGCTTTGCCTCAAGCTGCTGTTTTTCACGTTGCAGTTCCTCATAGGTATTCTTGCGGCTGTTTAGTGAAAATTCGAGCATTTTCTTTTGTTCCTTAAGGTGCCGAATATTCTCTTCAATGTTCATGAAACCACTAACTGCAACCGACGACAGCAGGTTGTCTTGAATATGTTGCTTACAGGTTGGGCAGACATTCACAGACAATTCATCATTAGCAGCTTCAGAGCCAAATTTCTGCAGCCGTGCAGCGTCCTCATTATTACGGATATCCGAGTTGACGATTTCGAGGTCAGAAGACAGACGGGAAATGGTTTCACTTGTGTAAGCCAGCCTTTTTAATATATTACCCAAATCGGCTTCAAGTTCAAGAATTGCTGTTTCTGTTTCAGAGAGTTCTTCGTTAAGCGCATTAAAATTATCCAACACACGTGGTTTCAGTTGCCGCAGCGAAGAATATTCTGTTTGAAGACTACCGATCTCCTCGTTGATCGTTATACCTCTGTGCGTTGTAATCGCTATACGAGAATAGTCCGTGTCTACCAAGATGCGGGGGCGAGGAGGAAGATTGATAATTGTACAGGATTCTGAAAAAACAATTCGCTGTATTTCAGAAATCAATTTTTCCCACTCGCGCTCAAGTTGTGCCTTGACAGCATTAAGAAGATCCCGCTCCTTTTCGTTTTTGAGAGTATCAAGACCTAAAATATATTCAACAACGCGTTTCTTTGATTCGCGAATGCCAAATACAGGCATTCCGGAAAGAATGTCAGACCAGCCATGCTTCTGTTCGATGAACATGGATGAAAAAATAACCTGGAGGTAAAGTTTCCGTTCGTTGCCGTCTGAGGTTCGCACTAACGGTAGCTCCAAATGAAGGAATTCTTCCAAAAATGCATGGAACCCCTTTTCGCCGGTTGCTGCGTGTTGGATATTCACATAAAAATCATCGGCCAGTGTCTTTGGATCGCCGATAGCGTCAAAGCTATTATAATAAACTGTAACAAGCCGATTATCTTTGTTTTCGGCTTTTATATTCCTGTAAACAGTCACAATTTCAATTCCATTGCTGATTTCGAGATAAGCGCCAGATTCGGTAACATTCCATGACTTTCCGCCATCGTCGATAACATTCTTAAAGGCAGAAGTCAAAACCTTGCTCCCAATACCAGCCACGCCACCAAGTATTTGTTCAAATCCAAGGCAGTAGTAAATAGCGGCAAGGATTGAGCTTTTACCGCAAGTATTCTCGATGCTTGCAACAAAGTTCAATCCATTTTTAAATGTTTCATCAATGCCATACATACCGTTTGCAGTGTTGATTTCAACACGCAACCTGTTAATCCTTAGCATGATTAGTCCTCCACATTTCCACAAGCTCTTTGACCTTGGTTTCGGTAAGTTTTTTTGCCAGCGTGTTTAAGTCACTTATTTCAGTAGTCATAAGATCTTTAACAAGCTTTATCTGATCAGCAAACCTTTGACCTTGTTCAGTAAGTTTATAGCTTCCATTTGGTTGCTGCCCCACAAACCCATAAGCGATGGCATATGATAATGCTCTGTTCACAACAGGATCAAATCGCACTATCGGCGCACTACCAGTCCCATCGGCAAATTGAATGAGATTGTTCATATTGCTTCGTGAGAATAACGCAAACGATATCATGTGTAACTTGATTAACGAACAGGTGTCGCCCCAACCGCATAGGCGCATTATCAGACAAAGCTGGGAAACCTTGTAACTGATACGATAGTTATAAGGCACGGCATCTGGCTTTGCATCAAAAACAATATCTCCATACAGCAGGGTGTTATCTTCCATTGTCAAGCACTCCTAAACTCCATTGAGCAGTCAGCGAGCCAACTTGCGATCAAGTCTTGTTTCAGCTCTCCGATTGACGCCACTGTAAATATTCGTGAGAAATCTTTCTCGAGCTTGGCTTGAAATTCGTTGAGGATATCCCCGAACAGTGTTTGATTCATTGCGCGATTAGTGTACATAAGCGTTTTTACAGAGACCTCATTTTTGTAACTCTGCTCGAGCTTATACAGATCCTCATATATCTCTGGAAAAGCAATCTGAAGGCTGTGCATATTTTCCATCCCGCTTATGTAATAAGAGATATAAAGATTAACGACTTTATTCAAGTCTTGATCATTGTCATCTTCAGCATGCATGACAGCTTTAATTTTGCGGCGGATGTTCGCAACCTTCTGGGAATCGCATTCTGTCCAATCAGGAATATCAGTATGCCTAACAGCAAGGTTAAGTCTCATATCCGTTAAATTCGTGCGAATTATACGACTTATTTCCGGAGTGAAGTCAGCGGCGGTCTTAATAATGATCTGAAATCCATCAGCGATATGTGTGTAGGTAGTAGGCTTATCTCTTTTGGCGTTCAGCACTTCTTGCCTTTTGGTTTCGGCGTGAGCGATGATTCTGGAGTCTTTATATTCAGGGATATTCAGATGCCATTCAACAACAGGGGGAACACCAAGCTGGCGCAGACGATCCGCATTATTTATTAGTTTCTCGATGTCGGTGGTCAGCTTGTCCCGCTGATGAGCGTAGAGCTCATTATCCGAATATTCACGTTCAGGGCAGTAGCACTGGTGGACAATGCCGTTTCGGGTGAAGCCTTCGATACCTGCATCGCCCCCCTGAACCGCAGGAACGGCTGTATAGTGATTGCTTTGATAGCGAATGCGGTAGCATTGAACGCATAGTTCTTCCCATGCGTTCCCAGTCATATAGCCTTCAATAAATGGCATGATACTACTCACCGCAATCCCCCCGTAGTATTCCTATCGATATTGAGTTTGCGTAGTTGGGTGCATTCGTTAACATACACGCATCTACAAAAAACTCAGATGATTCTTCCATATAGCGTATCTTGATGAGCTGGAAGATGGTGTAAACCTTTGTTACGATTACTTCCCTATGCATCAAGAACAGCATATCTCCTATATTCGGAAGATTTTGAACAGTCATGTTAAAAATCCTCCTTTCCAGTTGCCGCACGATCCCATTTTAAAAGTGTGATTTACCGTCATCGCGCTGTAGCCTGTATTGCCATGACCAGTTTCGTCTAACTGGCAGAATCAAAGCTGGCTACCTTAACGGAGCTGTCTTTCTGGTATTTAGCATTGGTACGATAGACATAGCAGTTTTGCTATCAGGCGCTGATTTTGTGGCAGATGTACCAAGGGCGCTATTTTGGCAAAGCAGCCACTTCTGAGCCGCCAAACCATAATCATAAACATTATATACCAAAATTTTCATTTATGAAAGGGTTTACTTACTTTGACCACTTACAAAGAAGAGTTCAAAGTAAGTAAACCTCGATTCAGATTTGGAGCCAGTTATTTCACATCCGCATCTCCATGCCGCCCGGACTGTATCCTCCAGCCTCGACAGGCTCGACATACTCCATGATGATGGCGAGGGCCTCACTATAATTGCCGCTCTCCGTGACACGGGAACGCATTTCCTTCGCGGCGTCCGCCATGCCGTTGTCCTTCAGCGTCCGGGACGCAATCCCCATGATATTAAAAACATTTCCGTCCGCGCCGATGATAGGGCTTTCGGGTTTTTGCCGTTCCTCCTGCGCGTCCATGTTAACGCCCAGCCGGTTGGGGAGGTAGTCACTGAGCCAGGTTCCGCCGAATGTGCCGTGGGATTGCAGCCGCCACATCGCCAGCCTGCCCATATCCAGTTTGACGCCGTCCATGCTGAACAGCAGATTGGTGAGCCCGCCATGCTCGAAAACAGATACATCCTTGAACGTGTCGCCATCCAGCAGGATGCCCTCTTTTGTGAGGAGTTCGTTGATGCCTGTAACCCATTCGTTGGGATCGCCGCCGCAGCCCTGTAATATCAGCCCCTCGGTGTTGGTCATGCGGCGCAGTTCGTCCGTTGTAATATGCTTCATAGCAAGAGAACCTCCTTTTAATTTGTCAAGAGGCCCGGTCTTAACTTGAGACCCGGCCTCTTTCCATGTTTCACGCTTCTATCCGCTGCTCGATCTCCATGCCGCCCTTGAGGGTGACCAGTATCCGGTCTTTTGCCAGCACCCGGATGGTGTCCACAAGCTGGCGCACCGCCTGGTCGTCGTATCCGGGCAGGGTGAAGGGCTCGTCCTCCAGCAGTTCCGATGCGGCGGCGATCTCCGCCTGCCGGCTTTTTTCCTCTTGCCTTGCCTCATAACCTTCGATGACGGCGCGCTTGGCGGCCATTTCATCCCCGATCTTCTTGATCCGCTGGTCGTAGTAGTCCTCGTCAAAGCCCGCCGTTCCCGCCGATTCCAGCAGTTTATCAAACTGTGCTTTCAATTCCTCTATACGGGTTTTCGCCATCCTGTAGACGATGGTTTCCTTGTCCATCGTGTAGGCCGCTTCGAGACCGGCGCGCAGGGCACAGCGCAGCGCCTCATGATCGACCACCTCGCTGATCGCGTCCATAACGGCGGCATGGAGGGGCGCTTCGTGGAGGGTGGGCGATTCCTTGCAGTATTTCCTGCCGTGTTCCAGGCGGCTGATACAGCGCCACACGATGCGCTTTTCGCCGTGCTGTGTCCAGGTGACGCGGCGGTAAGGGGTTCCGCATTCGCCGCAGACGAGGATTTCGTTCAGGGCGTATTTCCCGCTGTACTTGGACTGTTCGGTCCGGGCCGATTTGGACTGAACCTTGCGCTTGCAGCCGCGCCGTGCGATTTCCTCCTGCACCTTTTGAAAGATATCCCGGTCTATGATGGCGGGATGGTTGTTCGTGATATAGTATTGGGGTAGCTCGCCGTTGTTCTTTTTGCTTTGCTTGGTCAGGACGTCGGCGACGTATGTTTTTTGCAGCAGGGCGTCACCAATGTATTTTTCGTTGCGGAGCATATTGCGTACCGTGGCGGGCGACCATTTTTCACCGCCCCTCGCGGCGGGGATGCCGTCAGCTTCCAGATCCTTGATAATCTGAGCCACGCTGTCCCCGGCGAGGTAGCGGTGGAAAATCCGTTTGACGACAGCCGCTTCCTCCGGTACGATTTCCGGTTCTCCGTCCGCGCCCCTGCGGTAGCCGAGGAAGTTTTTGTAATGGAACGGCACATTCCCCGCCTTGTAGCTCTGGCGGTGACCCATCGCCACGTTCTTGGACAGGGATTCACTCTCGGCCTGGGCGAGACCGGCGAAGATGGTCAGCAGTATCTCGTCGTCCATCTCCATCGTGTTGACGCCCTCTTTCTCAAAGATGATGCCGACGCCCAGTTTCTTCAGCCGCCGCGCCCAGCTTATGCTGTCAAGGGTGTTGCGGGCGAACCGGCTGACCGATTTCACGATGATCATATCGATGCGCCCAGCCCGGCACTTCTGCATCATGCGGTTGAACTCCTTGCGTTTCTTGGTGGATACGCCGGAGAGCCCCTCATCCGCGAAGATCCCCGCCATCGTCCAGTTCGGGTTTTCCTCAATAATGCTGGTATAATATTTGATCTGTGAGTTGTAACTGTTCAGTTGATCCTC
>Ga0153929_1000592_pt1 | contig 13518 bp, 11 predicted proteins | sample TSNJ013MetaG_FD_104689 | JGI IMG/M metagenome (GOLD analysis project Ga0153929, IMG submission 104689) | Attine ant fungus gardens microbial communities from New Jersey, USA - TSNJ013 MetaG | ecosystem: Host-associated > Fungi > Mycelium > Unclassified | place: USA: New Jersey, Wharton State...
GCTGAACTCGTTGCAGCGGCGCTGGAGTAAGCAAATGCACACCATCAAACGAATTGATCCGCGCCGGCCGTTTTCCATCACGGCTGAAGGGCTCAAGCGCATTACTTTGGGTTTCGTCGGCGTGGCGGGCGACATTCATGCTGGCGCGCTGGGCGGGCATCGTGAGCAGATGAAACCGCGTCGTACGACTACGACTGCGCAGCGTTCATTGCTCGTGGCGGCGCACAGCGACCGCGGTTCCCTCGATGACCATGCGCGCCAGACGCTAGCCGCAGCCGCGCTGCTTGCAGACTCGACCACGCAAGTCGTATTGCTTGTCCTGGGCGAATTGAAGGACGATGCGGCCACGCTCGGCGCGGACAAGGTGATCGAGATGCCTGCATTCGATCGTCGCGCATTCGCACCCAGTGCCGCGCTGGATGCGCTCGCCGCCTGTGTCGCGGCGTATGCCCCCGCGCATGTTTTCCTCCCCGATAACGCGACGGGCGACGGCGATCTCGGCCGCCGGTACGCGGCGCAAGCGAGAGCATCCGTGGCCGCGCACGTGGTTGAAATAGACGCCGCGCACGTGGCGGTTTATGCCCATGCGCGCAAGGCGTTTGCCGTGCGTTCGCTTCCCGACGTGATCCTGCTGACCCCGAATGCAGTCGATGCAAGGTTGCCGTTCCTCGGCGCAGGCGAGCGGGTTGCAGCGGAGCAGTTCTTCGCTGACGGCCACCCGGACACGAGTCCCTATAAAGACTTGGGCATCGAAGAAATAGATGCCGCGCAAGTGGCGTTGGAAGAGGCCGATTTCATCGTGTCAGCGGGCAATGGCGTGACGGATGTCCCCGCATTCGAGCGTCTCGCCAGCACCGTAGGCGCTGCAATTGGCGCGAGCCGGGTGGCGGTGGACGACGGCAAGTTTCCCCGCGACAAACAGATCGGGGCGACGGGCAAGACGGTCGACGCCAGCATCTACATTGCGTTCGGTATCTCCGGCGCGGTGCAGCACTTGCAGGGCATCAAGGATTGCCGTCACGTGATTGCGGTGAATCTCGACGCCAGCGCGCCGATCGCAAAACGCGCGAACCTGACGATCATCGGCGACGCGCAGGAAACAATCGCGGCATTGACCGAAGCCGCAGCCGCTGCGCGTAACGCACGTGCCAACCCGGGCGCAATGGCTGCGTCCGGCGGCGCAGCTTCGAGTACAGCCAAGCTGGAAGGAGCGCTCGCATGAGCCAGGCATCGACCACGAAGCACCTGAGCAAGATCGCTGTCCTCGTCTCGGTCGGCCGTCATCCGGTGAGCGGAACCGCGCGCTATAGCCGCAACGACGCCGCCGCGCTGACGTTGGCGATGCGGCTCGCCGCCCAACACCAGGCGACCCTCGACGTGTTGCACGCGGGCGATCCAGCCAATCCCGCATTGCGCGAATATCTCGCGTTGGGCGCGGCAAAGGTGGAAGTGCTGGCGGTAGCCGCGGGAGATGAAATCGCGCCGGCGCTTGCCGCACGCCTGAAGGGTTACGACCTCGTGCTGACCGGCACGCGTGCGGAAGGCACGGAAGACAGCGGCATGCTGCCCTACCAGCTCGCCGACGCCCTGGGCGTTGCGCTGCTTGCATCGGCGGTGGATGTCGACATTGAAGCGGGAGTCGATGCCACACAGGTCACCGTCCGGCAATTCCTGCCGAAAGGTTTGCGTAGGCGTGTGCAGGCAAGCTTGCCCGCCCTAATCGCGGTGCATCCCATGGCCAACGCCACGCCGCGATACGCATACGCGAAACTGCGCGAAGGCGCGATCGAACCGGTGCTGGTGAGTGCCGCCAACGCGGCGGAAGGCGTGCACTGGTCGATCAAGCCCGCGACGGCAAAACCCGTGCGGCTGGCGGCGGCCGAAAAGCGTTCGGGCCACGCGCGCATGCTCTCGGCCACGACTACGGAAAGCCGGGGTGGCAGCGTCGTAATTGAAGGGACTTCCGTCGAAAAAGCACAAGTGATCCTGGCGTATTTGCGCGAGCATCAACTCGTCGACTACTGAGTTCCGATACGAAAATTCCCGCACGTTCAAGGTCGGGCGGGGCACCAAAACACGGAGTACACGATGAAAGTTTCCGCAGACGTTCGCGCAATGATCGAACGCCGCAAGAAGGGCCACACGCTCGAAGCGCCGTTCTACGCGAGCGAGGAAATCCACGCGCTCGACATGGATGTGATCTTCCGGCGGCACTGGATCCAGGTCGCGGTCGAACCGGACGTGCCGGAAGCGGGCGACTACATGACGGTGGAACTCGGCAACGATTCCATCCTGATCGTGCGCGACGACGACATGCAGATCCGCGCGTTCCATAACGTCTGCCGGCATCGCGGTGCGCGGCTGTGCAGCTCGGAGAAGGGCTCGCTTGGCAATATCGTGTGCCCGTATCACAGCTGGACCTACAATCTGAACGGCGACCTGATGTTCGCCGAGCACATGGGCGAGCAGTTCGACAAGTGCAAGCACAGCCTCAAGAAGGTCCACCTTGAAAATCTCGCGGGCCTGGTTTTTGTCTGTCTCGCTGAAACGCCGCCGGCCGATTTCGCCGTATTGCGCGCTTCAATGGAACCGTATTTGCTGCCGCACGGCCTGGCCGACTGCAAGGTAGCCGCCGCCATCGACATCATCGAAAAGGGCAACTGGAAGCTCACGATGGAGAACAACCGCGAGTGCTATCACTGCGTCGCGAACCATCCCGAGCTGACCATCTCGCTCTACGAATATGGCTTCGGTTACCAGCGTTCCGCCGACAACGAAGAGGCCATGGCGGCCTTCGACAAGACCGTCGAAGAACGCACGAAGCAATGGGAAGCGATGAACCTGCCGTCGAAGGAAATCGACCGGCTGGCTGACCTTGTCAGCGGTTTTCGCACGCAACGCTTGCCGCTCGACCGCAGCGGCGAGTCGCAGACGATGGACGCCAAGGTGGCGTCGAAGAAATTGCTGGGCGGTTTCCAGCAAGCCGATCTGGGAGGTCTCTCGTTCTGGACGCAGCCCAATTCGTGGCATCACTTCATGAGCGATCACATTGTGAGCTTCTCGGTGATTCCGTTGTCGGCAGGCGAGACGCTCGTGCGCACCAAATGGCTCGTGCACAAGGACGCAGTGGAAGGCGTTGACTACGACGTCGACAACCTCACCGCCGTCTGGCGCGCGACCAACGACCAGGACCGTGCGCTGGTGGAATTCTCGCAACTCGGCGCGACGAGCAGCGCGTATGAACCGGGTCCGTATTCGCCGTTCACGGAAGGGCTCGTGGAGAAATTCTGCGAGTGGTATATCGGCCGGCTCGACGATTACGCCAACACCCCGGAAGAAGCGAGCGTGAGCGATCACGGTGAGAAAGTCGTGTCGTTCAAGCGCTGACTGAACAAACACAAACGTCGCACTCAAAGCTATAGCGGAGAAACAGATGATGCGCGATCAGGCGACGTTCGAGCCTGCCCCGAACCGAGTGACCCAGCCCGAGTTCTGGGGCACGCTTCCCGCTCGTTGGGACAGCGACACGGACGACACGCTCGTCTGCTGCCACGTTCGTCAGGAAACGCACGACGTAAAGAGCTTTTTCTTTCGTGCGCCGGTGGAAAGGACCTTTGCTTTCGAGCCCGGCCAGTTCATCACGCTGGAGCTGGACATAGACGGCGAATCGATCAATCGTTGTTATACGATTTCCTCGCCGCCTACGCGTCCGCACACGATCTCCATCACGGTGAAGCGTGTGCCGGGCGGCAAGGTGTCGAACTGGCTGCACGACAATCTTCAGAGAGGCGGCAAGGTAAGGGTGTTGGGACCCGCCGGCGAGTTCACCTGCGCGAGGCATCCGGCGCGCAAGTTCCTGTTTTTATCGGCGGGATCGGGTGTCACGCCGTTGATGTCCATGAGCCGCGCGCATCACGAACTCGGCGAGGACCGCGACATTGTGTTCGTGCACAGCGCGCGCACGCCCGACGACATCATCTTCGCGCGCGAACTCGACCTGATCGCGTCGAACCAGGCGAACTTCCGCACGGCGTTCGTATGCGAACGAGTCGGCGCGCGCACGAACTGGCCGGGCGTAACAGGGTTCCTCACGCTGCCCTTGCTCAAGCTGATCGCACCGGATTTTCTGGAGCGGGAAATCTTTACCTGCGGTCCGGCACCCTACATGAAGGCGGTCCGTGATCTGCTCGCCGAAGGCGGTTTCGACACCAGCCATTATCACGAGGAAAGTTTTTCCTTCGAGACGATCGCGGAGGTCGCGGCGCAACTGACGACCGCTCATGTGGCCGATGCATTGCAGTCCACCGAAACATTCGCCGAGATGCGGGAAAGCGCGGTTGGCTTCGACCTGTCGCCTGACCTCGTCCCCGCGCCTGTAGAGACCACGTTCAAGGTCAGTTTTGCCAAGAGCAATCGCGAGATCGAATGCGGCAGCGCGCAGCATGTGCTGGACGCAGCGAAGAAATCGGGCGTGCGTTTGCCGGCGTCGTGTACGCAAGGCATGTGCGGCACCTGCAAGGTCAAGCTGCTGTCCGGTGAAGTCGAGATGAAACATAACGGCGGTATCCGTCAGCGCGAGATCGACCAGGGCATGGTTCTCTTGTGTTGCAGCAAGCCGTTGACGGACCTTGTTGTCGATAAGTAGGGTATTCATCAGGGTCGGCGACGCCCCGGGATAAAACGAGGTCGCATCCAGACAACTGGGTGTCGAAAAATAACCAGTCGGCGCTTTTCTGGCCGGTGATTCTAAAGCCTCAATGGTGTGGACCGCAAAGGGGAGTACGACAATGAGACTGATCAAAAAACTGCTTGTTTTAAGCACCTTAAGTGCTGCGCTGGCTGCAACCAGCGCGGGTGTGATCGCCGCCGATGCGAAACCGACCATCAAGATCGGTTACGTGGAAGGCTGGGACGATAGCGTGGCGACGACGAACGTGGCGGCGCAGATCATCGAGAAGAAGCTGGGTTATCCCGTGCAGCTCGTACCGGTCGCGGCCGGCGTAATGTGGCAGGGCGTGGCGCGCGGCGACCTCGACATGACGCTGTGCGCCTGGTTGCCGGTCACGCACGGCGCCTACTGGGAGACCTTCAAGTCGAAGGTCGTCGATCTCGGCACCAACTTTCCTGACGCGAAGATCGGCCTGATCGTGCCGGAAGATGTGGACGTCACGAGCCTGTCAGATCTTGAAGCGAAGAAGGCGGAGTTTGGCGGCCGGATCGTTGGTATTGACGCAGGTGCCGGTGTGATGCAGAAAGCGGGCGAGGCGATCAAGGCCTACAACCTCGACTACACGTTGATGCCGAGCTCGGGCAGCGCCATGACGGCAGAACTGGCGCGTGCGGAAAACGCGAAGAAGCCCATCATTGTGACCGGCTGGAAACCGCATTGGATGTTCGCGAAGTACAAGCTGAAATTCCTGGAAGATCCGAAGAAGGTGTTCGGTGAAGCGGAGCACGTGGACAACATCGTCAATCCGCAACTTGAAAAGAAGGCGCCTAGCGTTGTCGCTTTCCTGAAGAAGTTCCAATGGCAACCGGGTGAGATCGACAGCGTGATGCTGGCAACCACGAACGGCGCCAAGCCGGCCGCCGCTGCCGATGCATGGATCAACGCTCACAGCGACCGCGTGGCGAGCTGGACGAATTAAACGTTCCGCGCTTCAGCTTTAACGAAACGACAAAACGCCGCTAAAGCGGCGTTTTGTCGTTTTCGGAGGATTTTTCCAAAGGCTGATTACAGCACCACCGTCCGGTCGCCGTTGATAAATACGCGCCGTTCAATGAATGCTTTCACCGCACGCGCGAGCGTGATGCATTCCACGTCGCGTCCTGTTGCGAGCAGACGCTCCGGCTTGTAGGAATGATCCACGCGCTCGACCACTTGTTCGATGATCGGACCTTCATCCAGGTCGTCGGTTACGAAGTGGGCTGTTGCACCGATCAGCTTCACGCCGCGCGTATGCGCCTGGTGATAAGGCTTCGCACCCTTGAAGCCGGGCAGGAACGAATGATGGATATTGATCGCGCGTGCGGCCAGTTTTCGGCTCGTCTCGCCCGACAATATCTGCATGTAGCGCGCGAGAATCATCAACTCCGCGCCTGACGACTCGAACAGATCGAGCAGGCGCGCTTCCTGTTGCGGCTTGGTGTCGGCGGTGACGGGGAGGTGATGGAACGGCAGGCCATGCTGCACGGCAAGCGGTTCAAGATCGCGATGGTTCGACCCGATTCCGACAATGTCCATCTTCAGTTCGCCCATGCGCCAGCGGAACAACAGGTCCGCGAGACAGTGCTCGAGCTTCGACACCATGATGAGCACCTTCGGCCGCGCCGCCACCTTGTGGATTGCCCACGTCATGGAGAAACGCTCGGCGATGGGCGCGAATTCCTGCTGCAACGCGGCGATCTGGAGCGTTTCATCGTGATCCACGCCGTGGAAGACGCAGCGTACGAAGAAGCGCTGGCTGAGGTCGTCGTCGAAGACGGTGAGTTCATCGACATAACACTGGTGCCGGTCGAGGAAGCCGACCACGGCGGCAACTTGTCCTGCGGCGCTGGGACAAGCGACCGTCAGTACGAGTTGATGAGAGAGGGTGTCAATGACGTTATTGCCGGCCATGCGGTTCTCCACTATGCAAATGGCGGCGCCGCGAACGCGGCGCGCATGCGTTGCAGTAGAACAAATTGCACGGGGCGGCGGCTAGAAGCTAAACGCCGTGACGCTGGTATCGGAGCGTCAGGCGGGCTCATGTGGGGTCAGGCCGGCACGCCGCACTCAACCAGCAACCAGTCGCGAAACGCACAGACGGCCGTGGCTTGAGCGCGCGGCGCATTCAAAAGGTATCCACCGTCCGTCGTGACCGGTGTGTCGAACAACCGGATCAGTTGACCGCTCGCAACGAGTTCATCCACCAGCGGCGCCCAGCCCAGCGCCACGCCCTGACCCATGATTGCCGCGTGCGCGACGAAGCCATAGCTGTTGAATGTAATGCCGCGATGCGCGGGGGGCGCCGCGAGTCCGTGCGCCGCGAACCAGCCGTGCCACGACAGCCAGCGCTCCGGGTTGGTAGGCTCCAGATGAAGCAGCGGCAGGCTCACGAGGTCCGACGGATGGGCGGGTTTGCCGTGTCGCGCGAGAAACGCGGGGCTGCACACCGGCGTGACTTGCTCGGGAAACAACTTGACCGTCCCGCGTCCTGCCCAGTCCGTTGCCGCATGACCGAAGGCGATCACGATATCCGCGTGATCGTGATCGGCGGCGAGCACGTCTTGCGCGGTGGTGATCCTGACATCGACGTCGGGCATCAGCGCCTTGAATTGCGACAGGCGCGGCATCAGCCAGTAAGTCGCGAAGCCGAAGTCGGTCAGGAGATTGAGCGAGCGCTGCGCGGGCGCCGCGTGGCGTGCGCGAATGTCGTTGGTGGCAATGCGGATGGTGTCGAGGCTCTGGCGCACCGCTTCGAACAGGCGCACGCCGTCCTCCGTGAGCGTCACGCCGCGGTGTCCGCGCTCGAACAGCGCCGCGCCGAGGTTCTCCTCGAGCTGCACCACGCGCTGGCTGACCGCCGGCTGCGTGGAGCCCAGTTCGCGGGCGGCGGCGGTGAAGCTGGCGAGACGCGCGGCGGACTCGAACATCGAGAGCGCCTGCATGGGCGGCAAACGATCCTGTCTCGGCATAAGTGCCCCTTATGAGCTCATAACGTTTTGCTCTCTTCACAGCCGCGAATTGAACGGCAATAGTGGTGCGCGACACAAGCCGTTCGCTGTGCGTACCGGCCATGATGCGCCACTTTCCTGATTCTATTCGAGCCTCGCTGCGATGCTTAAACGCAAACAAAATATCCTGATTCTGATGGCCGATCAAATGACGCCGTTCGCGTTGTCCGCGTACGGCCATCACGTAACAAAGACGCCGAACATGGACGCGCTCGCGGCCCGTGGCGTGGTGTTCGATTCGGCGTATTGCGCGAGTCCGCTGTGCGCACCGTCGCGCTTTTCATTCTTGTCGGGCAAGCTGCCTTCGGCAATAGGCGCCTACGATAACGCCGCCGAATTTCCCTCGCAAACATTAACGTTTGCGCATTACCTGCGCGCGGAGGGGTATCGGACGATTCTCTCGGGGAAGATGCACTTTTGCGGTCCGGACCAATTGCACGGTTTCGAGGAGCGCCTGACCACGGACATCTATCCGGCGGATTTCGGCTGGACGCCTAACTGGGACGACTTCGAGACGCGCCCGAGCTGGTATCACAACATGAGTTCCGTGATCGACGCGGGGCCGTGCGTGCGGACGAACCAACTCGATTTCGACGATGAAGTGACTTACACCACGCGTCAGAAGTTATTCGACATAGCGCGTGAGCGGCAAGCGGGGAAGGACGAGCGGCCGTTTTGCGTGGTGGCGTCGCTCACGCACCCGCACGATCCTTACGCGATTCCGCAGAAATACTGGGACATGTACCGCGACGAAGACATTGAAATGCCTGCGTACCGCGACACGCTGGATGCTGCCGACCCGCATTCGAAGCGCCTGCGTTACGTGTGCGAGACGGACAAGACGCCGCCGACCGACCAGCAGATCCGCAACGCTCGCCATGCGTATTACGGCGCGATTTCTTACGTCGACGCGCAATTCGGCGCGATCCTTGAAGCGCTCGATCAGGCGGGACTGGCCGACGACACCATTGTGATCGTGACATCCGATCATGGCGAGATGCTGGGCGAACGCGGCCTCTGGTACAAGATGACGTTCTTCGAAGGCGGCTGCCGCGTGCCGCTGATCGTGCACGCGCCGGGGCAATTCGAGGCGGCGCATGTGAGCGCTTCCGTCTCGCATCTCGACTTGCTGCCGACGCTTGTGGAGCTGGGCCGTGGCCAGCCGCGACCCGCATGGCCCGATACGCTCGACGGCCGGAGTCTCGTGCCGCATCTGCGCGGCGAGCCGCAGGCACACGATGAAGCCATCGGCGAGTACCTTGCCGAAGGTGCGATTGCGCCGATCGTGATGCTGCGCCGCGGAGACTTCAAGTTCATCCATACGCCCCCGGACCCGGACCAGCTCTTCAACGTCACCGCTGATCCGCTGGAGCGCAGCAACCTTGCGGCGCTGCCGGAACATGTGGCGAGGGTCGCAGCGTTTCGCGAGGAAATCGCCGTGCGCTGGGATCTCGACGGGCTGCGCGAAGAAGTCGTGCAAAGCCAGCGGCGCCGGCAATTTCACTTCGAAGCGACCACGCAAGGGGTGATCGAATCATGGGACTGGCAACCGTCGGTAGACGCCAGCCAACGTTATATGCGCAATCACATTGACCTCGACACGCTCGAAGCCATGGCGCGTTTTCCCGCTGTCACGCGCTAAAGCCCAAGTTGCTGAATTGCAACCGAAACCGCAGAACCGAAACCACACACTACCCACAGGAAGCCAACATGAAAAAGCCCTTCAAGCATGCGTTATTCTGCATTGCGGCACTCTGCGCATCCATCGGTACGGTAGTCGCCGCCGAGCCCGAAAGCTGCCTGCAGGTCAAGATGGCGGACCCGGGCTGGACCGATATCGACGCCACCAACGCCATGGCCGGTGTCGTGCTGAAGGCGCTTGGTTATAAGCAGAGCGTCTCGAACCTTTCCGTGCCGATTACGTACCAGGGATTGAAGAAAGGCCAGGTCGACGCGTTCCTGGGTAACTGGATGCCCGCGCAAGGCCCTCTGGTCAAGCCATTCGTGGATGAAAAGTCGATCGACGTGGTGCATCCGAACCTGACCAACGCGAAATTCACGCTGGCCGTGCCGGACTACGTGGCGGCTGCCGGCGTGCACTCATTCGCCGACCTGCAGAAGAACGCAGACAAGTTCGACGACAAGATCTACGGCATTGAACCGGGCGCGCCGGCGAATCAGAACATCAAGAAGATGCTCGATGAAAAGGCTTTCGGGCTGAATGGCTGGAAGCTGGTGGAGTCGAGCGAGACCGGCATGCTGACGCAGGTCGAACGCTCGGTGCGAGACAAGAAATGGATCGTGTTTCTTGCCTGGGAACCGCATCTGATGAACACGAAGTTTCATCTCACCTACCTCGATGGCGGCGATAAATACTTTGGCCCGAACTTCGGCGGCGCGACGGTCAATACGGTCTCGCGGGCTGGTTACGCGAATGAATGCCCGAACGTGGGACGTCTTTTCAAGCAGATGACATTTAACGTCGACCTGGAGAACGGCATCATCACCGACGTCCTTCAAAACAAGACCAGCGTGGATACCGCTGCTGCAGCAGCGCTCAAGCGCAACCCGGACCTGGTGAAGGGCTGGCTTGACGGCGTTACCACAACTACGGGCGCAAATGGATGGCAAGCGGTGCAAACAGCGCTTGGTTCCAAATAACAACAGTGAGTCGCAACTGGACAGATTTGCGTCGCAAAAGGTCGAGCCCCACTAAATATGGCCTCTTACTTTTGCAAGGCTGGTGCACGCGCCTGAAGCTCGGTGCATGCACCCGCATCCGATGTGACAGATCACTGTAGTACGCCAGTCTCTGCAATAAAAACTCGAGCGAGAAGCGTTGCGCGATGTCAACCCATCGCCGGAGCAGCGCGGACCTCGCTTCGTCCAACGAAACGTGCAACCGGGTATCAGGGAGAATCAACGATGAAGAAGCGAAATGCCGTAAAGCTGGCGGCTCTGGCGTTGAGCGCAGGAGCCGTCTCTGCGCCTGCTTTGGTTCACGCGCAAAGCAGCGTGACGCTGTACGGTATCCTCGACGCCGGCATTACCTACGTCAACAACACGGGTGGCTCGCACGTCGTCAAATTTGACGACGGCATCTCTTACGGGAACCGGTTCGGCCTCAAGGGCACGGAGGACCTGGGCGGCGGATTGAAGGCGATCTTCGTGCTCGAGAACGGCTTCCACCTGGGCAACGGCACCTTTGCCCAGGGCGGCGCGGAGTTCGGCCGTCAGGCGTATGTGGGCTTGCAGAACCAGTGGGGCACGATCTCGGCGGGTAATCAGCTCGACCTGACGAACGAGTTCATGGAGGGTTACAACATCTCCTCGTTCGGCAGCGGCTACGCGATTCATCAGGGCGACTTTGACCGCATGAACGGCGACCGCTTGCCGAACTCGATCAAGTACATGTCGCCCGATATCAGCGGCCTGACTTTCGGCGGCCTGTATTCGTTCGGCAACGTTGCGGGTGACTTCCACGAGAAGAGTGCATACAGTGTGGGCGCGCACTACGCGCACGGCGACTTCACGATCGGCACGGCGGTCACGCGCCTGAACAATCCGAACGGTATCTACGCATTCGACCCGTACGCGATGATCGGCACGAAGACCTTCCTGGGCCAGACCGTCGCCACCGTGAACCCGACCACGGGCGCCGTGACCGACCTGTTCAGCAGCACCGCGTTCAACGTCGACAGCCAGATGACTTACGGCATTGGATCGTCGTACGCACTCGGCAACCTGATGCTGTTGGGCAACTACACCTACACCACGATCAAGGGTTTCGGACAGTCGTCGCATATGCACGTGGGTGAAGGCGGCGCGTCGTATAACTTCACGCCTGCGTTGATCCTGTACGGTGGTTACCAGTTCACGGCGTTCGAAGGCCACAAGTGGAACATGGGCTCGCTCGGGTTGCATTACCTGTTGTCCAAGCGTACCGATATCTACGTGTCGGGCGACTACCTCAAGGCATCGAGCGGTGTGAACGCGGTGATCGGCTATAGCTTTACGCCGTCGACGTCGAGCACGCAAAGCGATGTTCGCATTGGTCTGCGGCACTCGTTCTAAGCGTTATCAGTTTGTTTCAGCTGGTCGCGACGGTATCTTCAACGGATGCCGTCGCGCGTGGCGAACTGCGGTCCTGGCGCGGGCTTGAGCCGAAGCGCGTACGGTAGGTGCGTGAAAAGTGCGAGGGTGATTCGAAGCCGCACGCCACGCAGACCGTGGTAATGGACATGTCGGTTTGTTGCAGTAATTCGCGGGCGCGTGCAAGGCGCAGTCCGAGATAGAAGTGGGTGGGTGTGTCCTTCATCGCCGAGCAGAACAGGCGTTCCAACTGACGCCGCGTCACGCCGATTTCCTCTGCCAGTGCATCTGGCGACAGAGGTTCCTCCATGTGTTGTTCCATCACGCCGATCACCTGGATCAGCTTGCGATTGTGGATGCCGTAGCGCGCTGCGATCTGCATGCGCTGGTGGTCCGAGCGCTGCCGGATGCGGCCGAGCACGAACTGCTCCGAGACCTGGGCGGCGAGTTCCGCGCCGTGGCGGCGTCCGATCAGGTCGAGCATGAGGTCGATGGAGGCGGTGCCGCCGGCGCACGTGATCCGTCTTGCGTCGATTTCAAACAGCTCCTGGCTGACCGCGAGTGACGGATAGCGCTCCTGGAACGCCGATGCTGCTTCCCAGTGCAGTGTCACGCGCTCGTGGTGGAGCAGGCCGGCTTCGGCCAGTACGAAACTTCCTGTATCAATACCGCCTAGCGTTGCGCCCTGGCGATCCATCCGCCGAAGCCAGTCGCCCAGCTCGCGTGTGTAGCGGCTTAGCGGGTTGAAGCCGGCGACGACAATGACGTTGCTGGCCGAGTGGACGTCGGTCAAGGCGCTTTCCGCGTTGAGCGAGATGCCGTTGCTGGCGCAAACCGGGCCGCCGTCGAGGCTCAGGATGTGCCAGCGGTAGAGTGCACCCCGGAAGCGGTTGGCGACGCGTAGCGGCTCGATTGCCGACATGAAGCCGATGGACGAGAACTCGGGCAGCAGCAGGAAGTGGAAGTCTTCGGTGGCGGGCATTGCACGGTGGGGGAGGCGATTGGCAATCGGACTAGCAAGCTAACAAGCGGAAATTACCGGCGCAATGGGGCCAAATCCTTAGTTTTTCGTTCGCGCTTGATCCTGACCGATTCTCATCAACCGCGAACGAAAAAACCGTCGCTAACAGTCAATTCCCAGTCGCAACCGGTCGCCTTCCCGCAATTATGCGGCGTTACTTTTACGCACGGTCGGACATATCCGAACGCGTCTGTCCCTCACGGAAAATTACTGGAACAGGAAGCCATGACATCACTCCCGACAACGAAAAAGCTGCTCGCCTGTCTATTTCTCGCGTTGACCTCCCTTGGCGCCTCCGCGCAAAGCAAGGAAGATGCAAGCTGCCGCACCGTTCGATTCGTCGATATCGGCTGGACCGACATCACCTCGACCACGGCGCTCGCATCAGTCGTATTCCAGGGCCTCGGCTACGACCCCAAGATCACCCAGGCCTCAGTGCCCATCTCGCTCGCCGGCCTGAAGACCAAGCAGATCGACGTCTCGCTGGGCTACTGGTGGCCGGTGCAGGAAAAGGCGGTCCAGCCGTTCATCGACGCCAAGCAGATCGACAAGCTCGATCCGCCGAATCTCTCGGGCGCCAAAGCGACGCTCGCCGTGCCCAGCTATGAATACGACGCCGGCCTGAAGACCTTCCAGGACATCGCGAAGCACAAGGACGAGCTCGACGGCAAGATCTACGGCATTGAGCC
>Ga0153929_1000597_pt1 | contig 13482 bp, 10 predicted proteins | sample TSNJ013MetaG_FD_104689 | JGI IMG/M metagenome (GOLD analysis project Ga0153929, IMG submission 104689) | Attine ant fungus gardens microbial communities from New Jersey, USA - TSNJ013 MetaG | ecosystem: Host-associated > Fungi > Mycelium > Unclassified | place: USA: New Jersey, Wharton State...
AATGTTAGTGCATTCCGCTAGAAGTCGCGATCTTCCGGCGGGAAATGCCTAACAGGCGGATAGGGTCGGATGGAATGAAGGTGCGCTCTTTCCTAGGCGGGACGGTTCGCCAGGCCCGGCGGCAACCCGCCAATTTGCCGGAACAAGCCTAGCCAGTCTTCGAGGTGCCACGTCTTGGCAATGCGGTCGTCGCGGAGTTCATGGAAAGAATGAATCGCGAAATCGACCACTTTGGAAGTAGCCGGAATGCCCATGAGCGGTCCCGACTGCGTGCCCGTGACCTTTGCACGCACACCGACCATGGCGTCGTGGATCAGGACATCGAGCAGGATGATTTTCATGTCAGGCAGTGCATGCAGGAAATTTGCAAGCATGGGTATTATCTGCTCCACGCCGATCGGTTGTGCCGATGCGCCCGGAATATACTGCCAGTCGGAAGTGACGGCCGTGCGCAGAAGCTCTATATCCGCATGCTCGATGGCGCGATAAAAGCGCTCGATGACGTCCCTCGTGGCGGCGTGCCCTACTTCGTTCGATACAGTCATGTTCCGTCCTCTCCGGCGCCGGTGAGACGCACAAGGCCAAGCGGTCGACGTCCCCTCCCGGATGCCGCAAGGGGCTGTGGTTGATGCCATCATAAGCCACTTGGCGGGCGACTCGCGAGCACCGAACAGAACGGAACCCGGCGCAACAGCACGTCCTCCTCAAACAGGAAAGTCTGTCGAGCGCGACAGCGCCTCCCAGGTCTGAAGCTCCTGCTCAACGAACGCGTGCTTCTCGCGAATCCGGGCCAGAGCGTCCGTGCCCAACTGAAGCCGCAGCGGCGGATTCGCGGCGGACACCAACGTCAGCAGCGCTTGCGCGAGCCGCTTGGGGTCACCCGGCTGGCGATGGTTGTATGCGCTCGCCGACACTCGGACCTTACCGGCGGTTTCAGCGTAATCCGCGATCACATTCTTCGCTTCCATTGCAGACGACGAATCGAGAAAGTCCGTTCGAAAATAACCCGGCTCGGCGACAGTGACATGAATGCCGAGCGGCGCAAGTTCTGCGTGAAGCGCTTCTGAAAGCCCTTCCACTGCAAACTTGGTCGAACCGTACACACCGAAACCTGCACCGACCCGATAACCGCCAAGCGACGACATGTTGATCACATGCCCCGAACGCTGGCTGCGCATTTGCGGCAGCACGGCGCGCGTGACGTTAAGCAGACCCATCACGTTGGTGTCGAAAATACTGCGGACCTCTTCGGCGCTGGTCTCTTCAACCGCACCTGCCAAACCATAACCGGCATTGTTGACAAGCACATCGATGCGGCCGAAATGCTCCACCGCCAGCTTGACGGCGTGATGCGCCGCGGACTCGCTGGTGACATCGAGGTCGACAGCCAGGAGGCCCGACTGCAAGCCGAGTGCATGAGTGACGGCACTCGACTTGCGCGCCGTGGCAACCACGGCGTCACCTTGAGCAAGCGCCGCAGCGGTGATCTCAGCGCCTATTCCACGCGATGCGCCGGTGATCATCCAAACGCGTTTGAAGCTTGTTTGCGGGGTCATGTCGAACCTCTCCGGTCGGAACGGCCACCGGGAATCCGGTTGCCATGACGCACATCCTACGCATCCGATTCAGCTTGAAAAAGCGTATCGAGGTACATTCGCCATGAACCAAGAGTTCATAATGGAGCAGTGCATGGACAAGGATCTTCTGGACGGCGTGGCCATGTTCCTGGCGGTGGCCGAGCACAAGAGCTTCACGACCGCGGCCGCTCGCCTGCAGGTTTCGCCCACGGCGGTCAGTAAATCGATCCGGCTGCTGGAGCGGCGTCACGGCGTGTCGCTGTTTCAGCGCACCACCCGGAAAGTCGCGCTGACCGACGCAGGGGTATCGCTGTTCGAGCGCTTGCGTCCGGCTGTTGAAGACATCGACGGTGCGTTTGAAGCGCTCACCAGTTTTCGTGACAATGCGTCCGGCACTCTACGCATCACGATGACCCGTTCTGCCTGCACGCTGCTGATCGAGCCAATGATCGAACAGTTTCGCGTGGCGCATCCCGACGTGCATCTGGACCTGACGCTCGATGAGGGCGCCGTGGATCTGGTGGAAAGTGGCTTCGATGCCGGCATTCGCCTGGGCGAAGCGCTCGCGAAAGACATGGTGGCTTTGCGGCTCACGCCGGATGCGGTCTGGTCGGTGGTCGGCAGCCCTGCGTATTTCGCCAGGGCGGGACGTCCCCAAACGCCGCAAGACCTGATGAATCACGAAGGCATTCAATATCGTTTCGTCAGGTCGGGGGGCGTCCACCGATGGGATTTTCAGGTCGACGGCCGCAAGGTCATGATCGACATCGGCAGCCGTCTGACGGTCAATGATCGGTCAGCCTTGATTAAATTTGCTCGCATGGGCCTTGGGCTTGCGTACGTCGCGGATTTCGAAGCCAGGCGTGAGCTGGCCGCGGGCGAACTCGAACAGGTGTTGCTGCCCTTTACGCCTCCCGGCGACGGCCTGTATTTATATTTCCCGGTCCGCACGCAGTCGCAGGCAAAGCTGAGGGCATTTATTGATGCACTAAAGCCGGAGCGCTCAACCTAACGCTAAACGCTTGCGCCCTTACTTCGCCCCCTGATACCCATCCGTCAACGTATTCAAGAACGCGACCACGTCCTTGATTTCCGCCTCGTCCAAAGCAGGCTTTTCACCGGGCTTGCGATCAAACGGCGGTTCGGTATTCACATTCGCCCAATAACGCTTGGGCAAGTCGTCGAACTTCTGGACCTTGCCGTGAACAGCCGGATAAAACTTCTCGGGGTTCGTATCGCGTTGAACATAGAAGCGCACCGCTTCATCCAGCGAGTGATAGATCCCGTTATGGAAAAACACCTTGCGTGTAGCCACATTGCGCAGTGACGGCGTCCTGAAGATGCCGCAATACTCCGGCTGGCCCTTCAGGTCCGTACGCTCCGGACCGCACGCGCCGAGGTCGAAATACTTCGGGTCCTTGTTGATAGGCAACGCCCGGTTGCGCGGCACGCCCAACGCAATCAAACCGAAGTCGCTGAACTGAGGCGGCGAGCCATCCTTCGCGCGCTGGCTGATATGGCATGCAGCGCAATTGCCCTTCTTCTGATCGTTGAATAATTCGAGCCCGCGCATTTCCGCTTCGTTCAGCTTCGCCTTGCCCGCAAGAAATGCGTCGAACTTGCTGGTATACGGATAAAACTTCTGCGGCGTCTGCTCGAACGCTTCAAGCGAACGGAGGATGGCGTCGAAGGCTTTTTCGTCGTTGTCGAAAATCGTGGTGCCGAACGCTTCTCGCAGCTCTCCCGCATAGGGTGCGGCCTTCACCGCCGCAACCACTTGCGCCGGCGTGCTGCCCATTTCAAACGATGACGTCAGCGGAATCCGCGCCTGATCCGCACCATGATCAACACGGCCGTCCCAGGTCAAACCACCGGTAGGGCCGGCGTCGACACTTTCGTCGCCTTCGTCGTCGGAATCGTGGAAATGCTGCGTGAATTGCGGCACGGATTGCAAATAGCGCAATGACGGCACCGCGCGAAATCCCGGCCGCCGCAAGTCGCTGCCGCCCAGTTGCACCGACAACGCGTTAGGCGGTCCGAACGCGTGATCGGGGCTATGGCATGACGCGCAAGCCAGTTTGCCGGACCCGGATAACGACAGGTCGAGGAACATTTTTTCTCCCACCGACGTCATCTGCCTGACCTGCGTGAAAACCTGCGCGCGAGTTTTCGCTTCGCCTGCACTGTAAGACGCGGCAGGCGTTGCCGTTGAAGCAGCGTGCGAATCGCAGCCGGTCAGCACGACGGCTGAAACACCGATTGCGGCCAAGGGCAGCAAGAGAGAAGCGATGGATGGCATGTGCATAAGGCATTGGAGGGAAGCCGAAGCCTATGGCGTTTATGTGTCACATCAATGACATGACAAAAGCCCTTCGTTTATCTGATGCAACCTGACATATTCTTACTTAATGAAAGCTATATTAAATGTTCCTGTCAAATGTCATTGGGACACTGCGGCACCGGCAAAAATCGCTCGACGGCTTAAGCAACGCCTGGCGTGAACCAAACGGTACATAGCGATTCCCTCGCCGGTCCCCCAAACGACAGAGACCTATCGATGAACAAGAAACTCGTCCTCGCCGTGCCGCTCACGGCGTCGATCGCACTCGGCTTATACGCGTGCGGCGGCAATGACGACAACCATGCCGACCTCAACTCGGTGAAAAACATTGTCGTGATCTATGCGGAAAACCGCAGCTTCGACAACCTCTACGGCAACTTCCCGGGCGCCAACGGCTTGCAGAACGTCACCGCTGCAAGCGCACAGCAGCTCGACCGCGACGGCAGCGTGCTGGCCACGCTGCCGCCAATCTGGAACGGCCTGACTGGCACCGGCGTGACGCCTGCCGTGACCCAGGCCATGACGGCGAACCTGCCGAACTCGCCTTTCGCCATTGACGACCCTGCGGGTTTCAACACGCCTTTGTCGCTGACAACACGCGACCTGTATCACCGTTTCTATGAAAACCAGATGCAGATCAATGGCGGCAAGAACGACAAGTTCGCCGCGTGGGCCGACTCGGGCGGCTTTGTCATGGGTCACTACAACACCAACGCCGACAAGCTGCCGCTGTACAAGATCGCCCAGCAATACACGCTCGCCGACAACTTCTTCATGGGCGCATTCGGCGGTTCGTTCCTGAACCACCAGTGGCTCGTCTGCGCGTGCACGCCGATCTATCCGAATGCGGACAAGAGCGTGGCAGCGGGGTCGATTTCGTCGGTGAATGCCGATGGGGTATCGCTGAAGCTGGCAGCCAACTCGCCTGCTTCCGCCATTACAGGCACGCCGAAGTTCGTCAACTCGGGCAACCTGACGCCGGACTTCTACGCCATCAATACAATGCAGCCGCCGTATCAGCCGAGCGGCAACACGCCGGTATCGGGCGGCGACCCAACGCTGGCCGATCCGGCTGTGGCGACCACGCTGCCGCCGCAAACGCAGACGCATATAGGAGACCTGTTGAATACGGCGAACGTTTCGTGGGCCTGGTACGGCGGCTCGTGGGGCGCGGCGCTGGCGGATCGCGCGAAGATCTACGGCTCGACAAATTCAGTGCCGAATTTCCAGACGCATCACCAGCCGTTCAACTATTTCGCTGACCTGGCACCGGGCACGACGAACCGCGCGCAGCACTTGCTGGATGGCGGCACGGACGGTGCGGGGTTCATCGCGGCGATCGATGCAGGCACCTTGCCGGCAGTGTCTTTCTATAAACCGCAGGGCAACTTGAACGAGCACGCGGGTTACACGGACGTGGCGTCGGGCGATGCTCACATCGCAAATGTGATTCAACATCTGCAGGCGAGCCCGCAGTGGAAGAACATGGTCGTGGTCGTGACGTACGACGAAAACGGCGGCTTCTGGGATCACGTCTCGCCGCCCAAGGGCGACCGCTGGGGTCCGGGTACGCGCATTCCTGCACTGGTGATTTCGCCGTACGCGAAGAAGGGTTTCGTCGATCACACGCAATACGATACGACGTCGATCCTGCGCCTGATCACCACACGGTACTCGTTGCCGAAGCTGCCGGGCCTGACGGCACGCGACGCAGCCATGGTCGCGGCGGGCGGCAAGCCAATGGGCGATCTGACGGCTGCGCTGCAGTTCTGACGCTGAGGTTTTACATGGCGGCTTGCTAGCCGCCATGCTGATTAAAACGCGATGGGGTTGTCGGCCCATCGCGCTTTTTTTAGAGCGTGTGTGAACGTGCCAGGATCCCGTCCTATAGGGACGCTTGCATGCGCTGCCCGGCAAGCGCCAGGGCCTTCTTCGCGACCCTATCTACCGCAAGGCTCTTGACGGTTTCGTCGGAGAGCAAGGTTTCCATATCGAACCAACGTGTTTCCAGCGCGTCATCATCTGCAAGCGGTTCGCCGGATACCCACTCGCAAAGAACCACGAGCAGTACGAAATGGTAAGCATCGGTGGAATCTGGATTCGCGCTGATCGCATCGACCGCCGTAAATACCTCAAGGGCATTCGCGATAACGCCCGTCTCTTCACGCAACTTGCCGTGTTGGTGGTCGCAGAGGCGGAAGCGGACCTGCCTCGCCGCCTCCAACATCGCCCTTACATATTGATCTGTCCGCCTAGCTCGACCACCCGATTAGGCGGCAAGCTGTAGTACTCCGCCGCTTGCGCCGCATTGCGGCCGAGGAACGCGAACAGCTTCTCGCGCCACAGCGCCATCGCCTTGCTTTCACCGGTCGCACGGATCGTGTCGCGGGCGAGGAAGAACGAGGTGTCGGCGGCGTCATAGGTCCAGCCGGGAATCTGCTTCTGGATCAGCGTCAGAAGCACCGGCACGTCGGGAATCTCCATGAAGCCGTGACGCACCCTGACCGCATAACAACCATCGCCAAGATCCTCGACCACGGCCTTGTCGGCGTCCCTGACATGGGGCACGTTAGAGGTCGTCCCGGCGAGAAAAATATTCGTCTTGTGCAGCACGCGGTTGTGCTTGAGGTTGTGCATGAACGCCGTCGGGGTCATGCCGGCCACGCCGCCCGGAAATACCGCCGTGCCTTCAACACGCGAAGGCGGGTGACTGCTCCGGCACAGCGAATGAATGATGTCCTTGAGCGGCAGGTTCTCAGATTTCATCCGGTCGATCAGCGTTTCGCGTCCCTTGTGCCACGTCGTCATGACGGTGAATAACGTAGCGCCTGCGAGCAGCGGAAACCAGCCGCCGTCGAGCACCTTGCTGACGTTACTCGACACAAACACCGCGTCGACAACCGCGAGCGGGCCAATGACGAGCGCCGTTGTCAGCGGCTTCCAGTGCCAGAGGCAATGCGTGATGAAATACATCAGCAGCGTGGTAAGCAGCATGGTGGAAGCCACCGCAATACCGTAAGCGGACGCGAGGTTATCGGATGATTTGAAGTACACCACCAGGAACACGACAGCCGCATACAACGTGAGGTTGATAAACGGCACATAGACCTGCCCGATCTCATGCGTCGACGTATGAACGATCGGAATGCGCGGCAGGAAACCCAGTTGCACGGCTTGCTTCGTCATGGAGAACGCGCCCGAGATCACCGCTTGCGACGCAATGATGGTTGCCGCCGTCGCCAGGATGACGAGCGGGACAAGTCCCCAGCCCGGAGCTGATTCAAAAAACGGTTGCTTGAGCGTGCCGGGATGCATCATGACGAGCGCGCCCTGGCCAAAGTAGTTCATGACCAGGCTCGGCCAGACGAGGAACATCCACGCCAGACGAATCGGCTTTGTACCAAAGTGGCCCATGTCCGCATACAAGGCTTCGCCGCCGGTCAAAGCGAGAAAAACCGAACCCAGCACAATAAACGCAGTGCCCGGGTTATGCGCCAGGAACGATATGGCGAAGGTTGGCGAAGCCGCCTCGAGAATGAGCGGGTGCTCGACGATGTGCAGCAAACCCAGCGCGGCCAGGGTCACGAACCAGACCACCATGACCGGCCCGAAGACCTTCCCCACCACACTCGTACCATGCTTCTGGATGGCGAACAAAACCGTCAGGATAACCACTGAAATGGGCACGATCCAGGCAGTGAGCTGGGCGTCGACCAGCGTCACGCCTTCGACCGCCGAAATGACGGAAATAGCCGGCGTAATCATGGAGTCGCCATAGAACATGGCGGCGCCGAACACACCGAGCGTCAGCAGGACGTTGCGCAAGCGCTCGGGTGCGACACCGGATGCGAGTGCCGTCAGCGCAAGAATGCCGCCTTCGCCGTCATTGCCGGCCCGCATCACGAAGCTGACGTACTTGAGCGTGACGACAAGCAGGATCGACCACAGGATCAACGACACGATGCCGAACACGTTAGGCTGACTGACTCCGCCCGCGGCCTTGAGACATTCTCTAAGGGTGTAAAGCGGACTTGTGCCGATATCGCCAAAAACAACGCCTACAGCGCCGAGCATTAAAACGGGTGCACCTTGTACAACTTTGGTCGAAGTATTTGCGACGGATGCTGACATATGCCTTTCGCTCGTTTTGTTAATCATCACCGCTATCCGGGATCGCCCACAGGCTAACCGGTTTCATCGGCACGGACCTCAGCATTTACACCAAGCGCGCTTCAACATTCCCATTGCAACCCCATAACCATAACCGCGAAAAATGACGGTGAGTCATGTAAAAGCCAAAATGCGAAGCACGCGCGTTTGAATAGCGTGACCAGGACCAGCATTGGCCAGCACGCACGCGCTGCGCAAACTTGTTCGCTTGCACTTCGTCGGGTACGCTTGCCGCTTATTAAAGACCCTGCCTCAAGACCCTGCGGACACACCATGAAAAAACTAGTCAGGCTGGAATTGCAGCAGATCCATCCAACGCAGGTGACCGCCGGAATGCTGGAAGTCGATGAGAAACGCAAACACTTCGCGTCCCTGTCCGCGGAAGCATTGAAGCAGGCGCTCAAGGCCCTGCCTATTCCGGCCGTGTTGGGCCGGGATGGAACTCACTTCGCGACCGATCATCATCACCTTGCACGGGCGCTGTTCGACGCCCAGATTAATTATGCTTACGTTGAGGTCATGGCGGACCTGTCGAAGCTGAAAGGCGATGCCTTCTGGCTGGAAATGGCGAACCGGCGCTGGGTGCACCCGTATGACGAGCACGGCATCCTGCATGGCATTGCCGCGATTCCGCCTAATGTCTCGGGGCTGATAGACGACCCGTACCGAAGCCTGGCAGCGTATGTGCGCAACGCCGGCGGCTATATTAAAACGCCTGAACCGTTTGCAGAATTCCAGTGGGCGGATTTCTTCAGGACTCGCGTCCGTTTGTGGAGCACGTCGTTTCAGTTCAGCGCCGCCGTGCAGCAGGGGGTGCATCTTGCCAGAAGTCCTGACGCGTTGGTACTGCCGGGGTTCTACAAAAGCAAGGTTGCCAGCGCGGGAACGCCACGCACGTGACCATGTGCACCGGGAGAGGGCACGCGCGGCGACAAACGGCGGATCCCCATAAAAAACGCCGTTGGACCCTCTCGGGTTCAACGGCGTTTGTGCTTACGGCAAGCCACTCAGCAAGTCTTAATGTGCCAGGAACGAGCGCAGCTTCTCCGACCGGCTGGGATGCACAAGCTTGCGCATCGCCTTGCTTTCAATCTGGCGAATCCGCTCGCGCGTCACATCGAACTGCTTGCCGACTTCTTCCAGCGTATGGTCCGACACGGTGTCGATACCAAAGCGCATGCGCAGCACCTTCGCTTCACGCGGTGACAAGGAGTCCAGCGCGTCCTTGATCGCCAGACGCATGTCGGCGTGCATGGCGGCGTCGGCCGGGGATTCCGTGTTCGAATCTTCGACCATGTCGCCCAGCGTGGTGTCGCCGTCTTCGCCCAAAGGCGTTTCCAGCGAAACCGGCTGCCGGGCGATCTTCAGGATGCTGCGAACCTTCTCTTCGGACAAATCGAGGCGAACCGCCAGCACCGATGGATGCGCTTCCTGCCCCGTCTGCTGCAAGATCTCCCGCGACACGCGGTTCAGCTTGTTGATCGTCTCGATCATGTGAACCGGCACGCGAATGGTCCGGCCCTGATCAGCGAGCGAACGCGTCACAGCCTGACGAACCCACCACGTGGCGTACGTCGAAAACTTCCAGCCACGGCGATATTCGAACTTGTCCACGGCCTTCATCAAGCCGATGTTGCCTTCCTGGATCAGATCCAGGAAATGCATGCCGCGATTCACGTACTTCTTCGCGATCGAAATCACCAGACGCAGGTTCGCTTCCGTCATTTCGCGCTTCGCCTGGCGCATCTTGTGCTCGGCGGACGTCATCTGCTTGTTCAGCGCCTTCAGTTGCAACAGCGGCAACATCAGGTTCGACTCGATCTGGATCAGCTTCTGCTGTTCCGCCTGAATTGCCGGCAGGCTGCGTTCCAGCGCCTTGCCATAGGTGCTCGAGCTCGCGGCGTGACGCGTTGTCCACTCGAGATCCGTCTCGTGGCCCGGGAACACTTCCACGAACTTCTCACGCGGCATGCCCGCCACGTCGACGGCGATCTTCAGGATACGACGCTCGATAGCGCGAACCTGTTCGACCTGCTCGTGGACCTCGGCGCACAACCGGTCGATGGTACGAGCCGTAAAGCGGATCGTCGCCAGTTCTTGCCGGATATGCTCCTGCACGCTCGGCCAGTCGCCGGTGCGCGAATCGTCTGCCATATAAGCCGCGTGGAATACGTCGAAATGGTCGCGCACGTTCGCGAAAATGGGCAAGCAGTCGCGCAGCAAATGCTTGAGCCGCGTTGCGTTCGCACGCGTGGCTTGCTCGTCTTCGCTCTCGCCGTCTTCGTCGTCGCTTTCCGACGCGAGCTCAGCCTCGTCGATTTCGGCGTCGTCGGTATCCGCTACCACGGCGTCTTCGTCCAGCGTGTTGTCCTTGAAGCCGTCGACCAGTTCGTCGATGCGCAACTCGCCCGCGACAATCTTGTCCACGGTCGTAAGCAGCGTGATCACGGTCGACGGGCACGTGAAGGCCGCCTTGATCATCTCGCCGAGGCCGTCTTCAATACGCTTCGCAATCTCGATTTCGCCGGCGCGGGTCAGCAGTTCGGTGCTGCCCATTTCGCGCATATACATACGCACGGGATCGGTCGTCCGGCCAAATTCCGAGTCGACGGTCGCCAGCGTGACTTCCGCTTCTTCGTCCGACTGCTCGTCCGACACCGCCGCGGGGGCGGAATCGTTCAGCAGCAGCGTCTCGGAGTCCGGCGCTTCTTCGTAGACGGCCACACCCATGTCGCGGAAGGTGCTGACAATGGTTTCGATAGCCGACGTCTGAGCAAAGTTACCCGGCAGGTGATCGTTGATCTCTGCGTGGGTCAGGAACCCTTGCTGTTTTCCCAGCTGAATCAACGCCCGCATCTGGCGTTGACGCTCATCGGCCTGCTCGGGCGAGCAGACGCTTTCGTCTATTGGCCGCGACAACTTGTCCGCAGACCCACGGCGGGCTTTCGATTTTTTTGCAGGAACGCCGTTGCCGGCGGTAGATTCGGTTGGATCAAAACTTGTCATACATTTCCTCGACAGCTTTGCTCTGTAATAACAAACCAGTGCACAAGCGGTTAGACACGAGCACTACCGTGACGACCGACGGGATCATCACCTCGGGTTCAGCTATTCAGCTTAATTCAGCTACTTCGATGCGTTGATTCGAGCAAAACTGAATCAGTTTGGAGGCGGGGCGCGCTAACGAGCGCAGTATTCGCGCGGGTCGTACAGTCTATAGCAACTTGGTTGCGGCTAGTGAGGTAAACGCCAATATCAGGCGTATCTAGTAGCCGAGCGCAGCAAAACTACAACATTTAGCTCGGACAAGCACTCATTTGCGGACGAATCCGCCCGAATCAAGGCTGCAAAAGCCACTTGGGACATCTCATCGAGCGTGAAAAACGCGGCATTAATCCGACCCCGATTAATGCCTTTGCTCAGTGACCGGACGATTTTCGACGACTTTGGCTCTGCTGGGGCGATTTTTTCGGGTAGCACATTTTTCCCGACCAACTCGACCCACCCCCGCTGACCACCTCATTGGCGATAACGCCTACTTTAATCGCATTTCGATCAAACGCATTTCAATGCGATTTTTTTCTCCCTATTCTCTTTTCCAGACGCGGCGCTTTGGACGATCTGCTGATCCGGGTGGCCGCCCGTGCCTATCGAGGAATTCGACATGAAAAACGTCACGGCGTTGATCGCGACCCTGGAAGCGGAACTCGGAGCCGACGCGGTCTTGACAGCCGAATCCGACCTCGCGCCTTTCACGGAAGACTGGCGAGGCCGCTACAAGGGTCCGGCGACAGCGCTCGTCCAGCCCTCGAACACATCGCAGGTATCGGCCGTCGTGCGCCTCTGCGCGGCGTACGGCGTGCCGGTCCTGCCGCAGGGCGGCAACACCAGCCTGTGCGCGGGCGCGGTGCCGGCGAACACGGGCGTACCGCCGGTCATCGTCAATCTGACGCGCATGCGGCGCATTCGTCATATAGATGCCGCCAACGGCTCGATGGAAGTCGAAGCCGGCTGCGTGCTGAAAACCATCCAGGACGCAGCCGCAGCCGAACAGCGCCTGTACGCGGTGAGCCTGGGCGCCGAGGGTTCGTGCCAGATCGGCGGGAATTTATCGACGAATGCGGGCGGCACCGCCGTCCTGCGCTACGGCAACACGCGCGACAACGCGCTGGGACTCGAGGTCGTGCTCGCCGACGGCACCATCTGGAACGGCCTGCGCACCTTGCGCAAGGACAACACGGGGCTCGACCTGAAGCATTTGTTCATCGGCACGGAAGGCACGCTCGGCATCATCACGGCGGCTACGCTGAAGCTGCATCCGCTGCCGGCGCAACACGCGCTCGCGTGGTTCGCCCCCGTCGATCCCGCGGCCGCGCTGACTATCCTCGGGCTGTTCCAGGCCGCGTGCGGATCGCGGCTCAGCGCCTTCGAGATGATCAATCGCCGCCAGCTCGAACTGGTGATCGAGCATGTGCCCGGCCGCCGCAATCCGCTCTCGGAACTGCATGAATGGCACGTGCTGGTGGAACTTGGAGACACCCACGGCGGCGAGGAAATGGCTGCGCTGCTGCAGCAAACGCTTGAACATGCCGCCGAAGCCGGGTTGATCCACGACGCCGTCCTCGCCAGCAACGAGACCCAGCGCGCCACGCTCTGGGAAATTCGCCATAGCGTGTCCGAAGCCAACAAGAAAGGCGGCGTGGGCCTGACGACCGACTGTGCCGTGCCGGTATCGGCTGTGCCGTTGTTCATTGAGCGCGCGACGCAAGCGGTGCATGCCATTGTTCCCGGGCTCGACCTCGTCGTGGTCGCCCACCTTGGCGACGGCAACGTGCATTTCATCCCCTTCTTCCCGTTCGAAGCCTGGCGCCAGCTTGCCGACCGCTCCGCGATGGCCAACACCATGCGCCGCTGCGTGAACGACGTCGCGCATGAATTGCACGGCACGTTCAGCGCGGAGCACGGCGTCGGGCAAACCGGGCTGGCGGAAATGGCGCACTACAAATCCGTGGCCGAACTCCGCCTGATGCGCGCGGTGAAGCGCGCGCTCGATCCGCACAACCTGTTCAATCCGGGACGTTTGCTGCCGTGAGTTCGTGCTGAATTCCCGATTACCTGATCCGGGCCAAGAAGAAGCCCGGACATTCGCCACTAGCGTTTCTGTTTCTATCCACACCCTTGGAGCCGACATGAAAAAGCAGTCCGTACGCGATGAGATTCAAGTGCTTGAACAACCCGGCCGCCGCACGGTCATCAAGACTGCTGTTGCCGGCGCTGCCGCGGTGGCGTTCCCGTTCGTCTGGACGCCGTCGCGCGCGGCGAATAAACGGATCGTCATTCGTGACGATGGCGGCATTTACACCAAGGCGTACGGCGCGGTGTGCTACAAGCCGT
>Ga0153929_1000600_pt1 | contig 13463 bp, 14 predicted proteins | sample TSNJ013MetaG_FD_104689 | JGI IMG/M metagenome (GOLD analysis project Ga0153929, IMG submission 104689) | Attine ant fungus gardens microbial communities from New Jersey, USA - TSNJ013 MetaG | ecosystem: Host-associated > Fungi > Mycelium > Unclassified | place: USA: New Jersey, Wharton State...
ACACCGGGCTATCACGGCGGCGTCTCGGGGCTGGTCAAGAACGCGCTGGACACGCTGGAGGAACTCAGCAACGACAAGCGCCCCTACCTCGACGGCCGGGCGGTGGGCTGCGTGGTGACGGCTTATGGCTGGCAAGGCGGTGGCGCCGTGCTTACGTCCCTGCGTTCGATCGTGCATGCGTTGCGCGGCTGGCCGACGCCGTATGGCGCGGCGGTCAACTCGCTGGAAACGCGCTTCGAGACAATTGACTCCTGCTCGGACCCGAAGGTCGCGGAGCAGTTGGCGACGGTGGGCCGGCAGGCCGCTCAGTTTGCGCTGGCGTTCAATGCACGCGATGCACTGGGTGAACTGGATCTGCGCAATGCGGGGTCGGCGGGGTCCGCCTCGGCCGCACAGACTATTTCCGATTAAAAGAACGCCCGGTGCAATTCACACCGGGCGTTTTTGCTTTTACCAGCTTGTTTTTCCTTGAACGCTTTCCGCCGCTCGCCGCTTATTTACTCAGGAGTCCACGCCGGTTTCCGGCCGGCCCCTTTGCTCAATCCCTGAACGGCAACTCGGGCGTAAAGACAAACGGATCGAGCGCATAACCCGTGTGGAAATAACCACTGCATGCGCATGTTGCGATGCGTTCGAGATCGTACGGCTCGCGTGCCGCCTCGTGCGAATGACTGGCCGCCAGCGCACGCCGCTCGCGCCAGTGCCGCAGCACTTCACCGCCCCAGCTCCTGAAAATGGCTCTCAGTTCAGACATCGCAGTTCTCCTTGAACGCGTTCCGGTATCGGCTACCGCTAAGTACACGGTAGGTCAAACTTGAACCAACGGAAACCATCTTTTATTCATTTGCATATCTGACGATCAATAGAAACCCTGTCGCCAGTATTAAGCCAGCGTTTCACGGAGTTCCATCACGGGTCCCTCATAAACGACCCACGTCCGGTGTGTAAAGCAAAGTCCAATCGCTTCGTTGCCGCGCCCGCGCACGGATGCTTCAATTTATTGCCGCTGTGACTTCCCTGCCTGCACCAGCGCAGAGCATCCCGCTACACGACGATATCCAACGATTCCCCAAGGAGCACCCGATGACCTTCATCGCCACGCCTGCCGCTGCCGCCGAACCCTCGATCGCGCTGGACCTCGACATCCATCCAGTGGGCGGACGGATCGGCGCTGAAATCCGGGGCGTGCGCCTCGGGGCGGATCTGGCCGACTCGACCATTGCGGCCATCAACGCCGCGTTGCTGCGGCATAAGGTGATCTTCTTTCGCAGCCAGTCGCATCTGGACGACACCGCGCAGGAAGCGTTCGCCAGCCGCTTCGGCGAGACCGTCGCGCATCCGACGGTGCCATCGGTTGCGGGCAGCAACCGTCTGCTCGAACTCGACTCGAAGGACGGTAGGCGCGCCAATTCGTGGCATACGGACGTGACCTTCGTGCCGGCCTATCCAAAGATCTCGATCCTGCGAGGCGTCGTGATTCCGCCCGCCGGCGGCGATACGGTCTGGGCCAATACAGTCGAGGCCTACACCCGCCTGCCGGACCCGCTGCGGGCCCTGGCGGACTCCCTGTGGGCCGTTCATACGAATACCTACGACTACGCGGCGAACCGCACCGCACCCGTGACCGACGCCGAGCAGGCGTATCGCGAGCAGTTCATTTCGACGGTCTATGAAACCGAACATCCGGTCGTGCGGGTACATCCGGAAACGGGCGAACGCACCCTCGTGCTGGGGCATTTCGTGCAGCGCTTCGTCGGCTTGTCGCAGCGCGACTCGGATCGCCTGAAAGAGCTCTTCCACGACCACGTGACGCGCCTCGAAAACACGGTGCGCTGGCGCTGGACCCAGGGCGACGTGGCGATCTGGGACAACCGGGCGACCCAGCACTACGCGGTAGCGGATTACGACGAGAGCGCGCGCCGCGTGGTCCGGCGAGCGACGGTGCATGGCGACGTGCCCGTGGGTATCGACGGCCGGCGCAGCCAGGCGTTACGCGGTACGCCTGTGCCGAACTGATCCTGTACCCGGCAGCGCTGCCGGCAGTTCACGTTGTCCATCAGCGCTGCCTTTCGCCTCCCCTTCATTGCGTCTTCATTGCATCTTCTCTGCGAATTCAATGACCCCACGATCCCTTCTCCGTTCCCTCATTGTTTCGCTGGGCGTGCTTGCCGCCACGAGCGTCCTGGCCGCCGCCCCTGCGGTCGTCCGGATCGGCGTGGCGACGCAAGGTTATGGCGATCCGCCCGTATTCGGCGGCTCGCCGGCCGCGACCGCGCAGTTGCAGCACCGCGTGGAAGACGCGCTCAAACCCGACGGCGTCAAGGTGGAATGGCTGTTCTTCAAGGGCGCCGGACCCGCGGTCAACGAAGCGCTCGCCAATCGTCAGATCGACTTCGCCTATCAGGGCGACCTGCCTGCGGTGCTCGGCCGCGCGAATGGCCTCAAGACGAAACTGCTGCTGGAATCCGGCGTGCGCACGGGCGTCTACCTGGCCGTGCCGCCCGACTCCGACATCAAGAGCGTCAAGGATCTCAAGGGCAAGCGCGTCGCGATCTTCCGCGGCACCAACCTGCAGCTTGTGGTCGACAACGTGCTGAAAGCGAATGGTCTCTCCGAACGCGATCTGCGCGTGATCAATCTCGACGACGCCGCGTCTCAAGCCGCGCTTGCATCGAAGGGCGTGGATGCGGTGTTTCTCGACTTCAAGCTTTTCAAGCTCCAGCGGCAGGGTCTCGCGAAGATCATCTACGCATCGCGTGACGGCGGCCTGCAGTACACGCGTCAGGCGCATCTGCTGGTTCTCGACGACTTCGACCATGACCACGCCGATATCGTGCAGAAAGTCGTGACGTCCGTCGTGCAAGCGTCGCAGTGGTCCTCGGATGAAGCCAATCGCGATGCGCTCTTCACGCTGTGGGCAAAGAGCGGTGTGCCGGTGGAATCGTGGCAATCGGAGTACGCGAACCAGACGCTCAAGGAACGCACCTCGCCGTTGATCGATCCGTTCATCGTGGCCCGCTATCAGGCTGTTGCCGACGACGCGCTGCGTCTCAACCTGATCCGTCAGCCTGTGAGCGTGGACGGCTGGTTCGAACCGAAGTATCTCGATCAGGCCTTGAAGACGCTGAAGCTCGAGAACTACTGGCCGCGTCTCGATCCGTCCGGCAAGCCGCTGGCATCGTGAACATCTGAATTTTTCTGGAGAATCCGGTCATGGCGAACAGCATTGCCCGCACTTTGAATCCAGGCCGACGGGTGCCGCTCAACGGCACGCAAGGTCACACCGCGAGCGTGGCGCGATCGCTTGGCTGGATCGCGTTGCCCTGGCTCGTGCCCGTGGCCTGTGCCGTGTTGTGGATGCTCGGCTCGCACTACGGCTGGATCTCGCCGCAGATCCTGCCGTCGCCCGCCCTTGTCTTCGATACCCTCGGTGGCCTCGCCAGCAGCGGCGAACTGTGGATGCATATTGGCGCGAGCCTGTCGCGGATCGCGGTGGGCTTCACGGGCGGTGTCGTGCTCGGTTTGTTACTTGGCGCATGGCTGGGACTGTCGCGCACAGCCGAGGCATACATCCTGCCCAGCTTCAACGCCGTCGTACAGGTGCCGGTGCTGGGCTGGCTGCCGTTTCTCATGATCGTGGTGGGAATAGGCGAACCGTTGAAGTATTTGCTGATCGGGCACGCCGCGCTCGTTCCGGTTACGTTGAGCACGCTGCAGGGATTTCGCCGTACCCCGCCCGCGTATCTCGATGTTGCACGTGTCTTCCGTTATTCACGTCGCCAGACGATCTTCAACGTGATCCTGCCTTCGGCCGTCCCGGTCATCGGCACCGGTATCCGGCTTGCATTTACCAAAGCGTGGCTCACGCTGGTCGTGGTCGAACTGGTGGCATCGTCGGAAGGGCTCGGTTACCTGATCGTGTACGGACGGCAGCTATTCCAGCTCGATCTGGTGCTTGCGTCGGTGCTGATCGTGGGTGCGATCGGGTATGCGGCCGACCGCTTGCTCACTGTTCTCGAACACAAGCTGTCGCCCGCGCGGCTGGCCTGAAGGAGCATCGACATGGCCACACCGTCTCTTGAACTTGAAACCGGCTCCGGAGCTATCACCGCTTCAGGTGAGCCGGGTAAAGCCGGAGGCTGGCGCGGCTGGGTCATCCCGGTTGCCGCGCTCTTCGCCTGGTGGTTTGTCTCGCGCCATGTTGTTGCCGGGCACGGCATGATGACCTCGCCCGCTCAAGTGTTGCATACCGCCATCGATCAGGCGAGAAGCGGCGCGCTGTGGCGTGCACTCTCGGCATCGCTTGCACGCGAGCTCACGGGGTTCACGCTCGGCGCAAGCCTTGGGCTCGTGCTTGGCGCGTTGCTCGGTGTCTCGCCCTTCGCGAACCGGCTGATCGGTCCCAGCTTCAATGCGTTCAAGCAGGTATCGTTGTTTGCATGGATACCGTTGATCTCCGTATGGTTCGGTCTCGGCGATGTCGCGAAGGTCGTCTTCCTCTCGCTCGCCGCGTTGGTTCCCGTCGTCGCGCATACGAGCGACGGCATCCGCGCGGTCTCCCCCGCGCTGCTCGATGTCGCCCGGGTGTTCCACTACAGCGAGTTGCAGACGGTCAGATACGTCGTGTTGCCCGCTGCGTTGCCGTCCATCTTCACCGGCATCTATCTCGCGCTGATCTATTCATGGCTTGCAACGCTCGGCGCGGAATATCTGCTGGTCGCCGGCAGCGGTATCGGCAACACGCTGGTCGACGGCAGCGAACAGTTCCGGATGGATCTCGTGGTGTTCGGCGTGATCGTGATCGGCGTCACCGGCTGGGCGTTGAACGCATTCGCCCGCGCGATCCAGCAACGCTGGTTCCGCGATCCGTCGGCTTGATTCCGCATTTTCCCTATTTCATAAAGAGTCCATATCGTCATGGCGACTGTCTCCGTTACCCAAACAAGCGATCTCACCCTGCATCACGTCACGAAGCGTTTTGCCGGCGATGACCACTCGGTGCCCGTGCTCGATCGCATTGACCTGTCGGTGAAAAGCGGTGAGTTCGTGGCTATCGTGGGTGCGAGCGGTTGCGGCAAATCCACGCTGCTGCGCCTGGTTGCGGGACTCGACGACCAGTTCGACGGCGACATCGAATTCAGCGGCGAGCGCGTTCGCACCACCGACCTTGCGCGCGGTATCGTGTTCCAGGATCACCGGCTGTTTCCGTGGCTCAACGTGGAGCAGAACATTGCGGTCGCGCTGAAGAACTCAGGGCGCAGCAAGGAAGAGAACCGCCGTGCGGTCGCCGAGCATATTGCGCTGGTCGGCCTGAAGGGCTATGAAAAGCACCATCCGCATCAGCTTTCGGGGGGCATGGCGCAGCGCGTGGCTATCGCCCGCGGACTTGTCAACCGGCCGAAGCTCCTGCTGCTCGACGAGCCGTTTGGCGCACTCGACGCGCTCACGCGCAGCCGTCTGCAAAACGAGTTGCGACGCATCTGGGAACACGAGCGGATCACGATGATCCTGGTCACCCACGACGTTGACGAAGCCGTGTTTCTTGCAGACCGCGTGGTGGTCATGCAGGCGCGGCCGGGGCGTATTGGCAAGATCGTGAAGGTTGATCTGGAGCGCCCGCGCAGTCGCAGCGATGCCGCGTTCGTGCGCCTGCGCGATGAAATACTCGCAGACTTCAGCGTGCCGCAGGACACGGCTGCAGCAGCCTGATCAGAAGCGTTCTATTGCGCACATGCTTCGCTACGTTTTCTTCTTTCCAATCCTTGGCGACAACGGGTTTGCTTCTGCCAAATGCTTGTTTCACTTGTGCTTCGCGGCTCGTTAATCTGGGGCACATGCATCCACTGCATTGTGTACTGGAGGTAAAACAAGCATGCATTACAAGGGTTATGAAGTAGCTCCCGCGGCACAAGCGCTACCCAGCGGATTGTTCGCCGCCAATCTCGTGATTCAGGACGAAGCGTCGCTGCAAAAGCGCGCTTATGTATTCGACGCACTCGACTACTTCTTCGAATCCGATCTCGCCATTGCCTATGCCGCGCGCTGGGCTCGCATGTGGATCGACAACCGGCGGCTGCCGCGCGCCTGACGTTTTTTCCGCCCGCCAGTCACGGAGGGCGGTGTTTCACCAACCAGTCCTAGTTCAGTGCCACGGCTGCCGCCGCGTTGACGGGTGACCCTTCCAGCGCGACCGACGCGCGTCCATCAGGTCCCACCGGCACATCCCCCACCAGCGTTGTCCGATACAGTTGCCGGTCGAACTCCAGGTCGAAGATATCCGATGGCGCGAGGTGTGCCGTCGACCGGTTGTCCCAGAACGCGATGCTGCCCGGTTCCCATTTGAACCGCACCGTGAACTCGGGACGCGTCACGTGTTCCCACAGCAGTTCGAGGATCGCCTGACTCTCACGCGGCGTCACGCCAACAATATGCTTCAGAAAACTCGGACTGACATACAGCGCGCGCTCGCCTGTTTCAGGGTGCACGCGCACCAATGGATGCTCGGTGACGAGCGCGCGTTGCTGCACGGCTTTCTCAAACGCGCTGGTGGCGCTGGCGCCGGCGGGCGGTGTGAATTTATGCACGCCGCGCAGGCCATCGACAAAATCGCGCAGCGGCGCGGAGAGTTTTTCATACGCGGCAACAAGGCTTGTCCATTGCGTGTCGCCGCCATAAGGCGGGATGGTGACGCCACGCAGGATTGATGCAAACGGCGGGTTGACGGCGGCTGTCACATCGGTATGCCAGCCTGTCCACGGGCGTAACAACGCCTGTCCTTCGAAGCGCGTCGCCTTGCGGTACTTGGAAATGGAATAGATCTCGGGGTGCCCGTCAACGTGCCCGAACACGGGATGCCCTAGCGTGAGCTCGCCGAACTGCGCGGAGAACGCGACGTGCTGCGCATGCGTGAGGAACTGCTCTCGAAAGAAGATCACGCGCCACTTCAACAAGGCCGCGCGAATCTGCGAGATCTGGTGGCCCTCGAGTGGCTGCGTCAGATCGACGCCATTGATTTCAGCGCCGATAAATGCCGACAACGGCGTGACCTGGACGGACTCGGTATTGCTTGCGACGGCTGCGTTCATTGCGTGTCTCCTGAGAGGGAAATCGCCAGTTTCAGGTTGGGGGAAGTTCGGGTTCTCGAGCTTGAAAATCAGGCATGCAAACGGACTCGACGTTGCTCCATGCACAGTACGACCGCCCCGCACCGGCCTCAACCAATCGATCCGCATATACAAACCACGCCAAACGCAAAAGATGGCTCAGGACTAGAATCAATCTCGCATCGTCGAATAACGTTATCGCGTTTTCTTCCTTCCCAATCACCACGAGCCGGTCTAACTTCATCGCCATGAACTCAACCATCCAGTCACCTTCCAGTCTCCCGCATCAACAAGCGCCGGTCGCGTGGATCGCCGGGGTCGGCGCCAGTGCGGGACTCGGCGCAGCAGTCGCCCGGCGCTTCGCGGACGGCGGTTTCACTGTTGCCCTCACGGGGCGCACGGCCGAACGCGTGGCAAGCATCGCTGCGGAGATTCGTGCCGCAGGCGGCGTGGCCCACGCATTGCCCGGCGATATATCGAATGAAGCAACGCTCGCCAAGCTTGCCGACCGGGTGCGTGAACTCGGTCCGCTAACGGCGGCCGTATTCAACGCAGGCGGTGCAAGCCGCGCACCAACGCTTGAATTGAGCGCTGCAGATTTTGAACAAGCGTGGCGCACCGGTGTGCTCGGCGGTTTCCTGTTTGCCCAGGCGGCACTGCGACGGATCTTGAACAACGGATTGAATACCACCAGTTCAACGGGACGCGGCACGCTGCTTTTCACAGGCGCTACGGCTGCGCTGCGCGGCAAACCGCCCTTCGCCGCTTTTGCTGCATCGAAGGCGGCATTGCGTTCATTGAGCCAGACCCTTGCCCGCGAGTTCGGGGCCGAGGGCGTGCATGTAGCGCATATCGTGATTGATGGTGGTATTGACGGCGAGCGTCTGCGGCAATCCGCGCCGCATCGCGTACAACAGGCCGGCGACGATGGCTTGCTGCAAGCAAGCGCCATAGCGGAAAGTTATTGGCAATTGCACCATCAGCATAGAAGTGCATGGACGCAGGAACTTGATCTGCGTCCGTTCAAGGAAACGTTCTGAACAACGCGCCGCGCGTTTAAACGGTGCGCGCGGTTAGCTTTGATTTCTCCGTCATGCGCTCCTTGCGTGCGCGCCTGCCGTCATTCATTTATCCCTTTTATCCCGTCATGTTGAAACGCCCCTTCCTCCTTGCGTTGGCGCTTTGCGCTGCGCCCGCTTTTCAGCAGGCCATCCTGAACAATCGATTCTACGACGGCTTCCGGCTTCCCGAATACTTCGCCAGCAAGTAGGGGTATCGCTACGCCGGTCGAATAACCTTATGGAATTTTATTCGTTCAGCTTCGGGTCATGCGGGTATAGCTTTGAAAGTCCTGACTTCCAGGCCGAGGAACGACCATGAGCACCGTATTCGAAGAACGTCCGCATGCGGAAACGTTGCGGGCGGTAGAAGCTGAACTCAACTATCTGCGTGCCGGCGAAGGCCGGCCGGTGAGCTACACGTTCGAGCCGCCGCCCGGTGTGCCCTGGACGTCCGGTGCGCTCGAACCCCGGCGCGTGACCATTCGCGACGCGCGTCCGCTCGCCGCAGCGGGAGAGTTGTCGCTGGATAAAAGCGGCTTCGAACGTGTCGCGCATAGAAGCGCGCTGACTGACTTCAGCGACGACGCCGCCATCCGCTCGATCTACTACAGCGAATCCGAACAGGCCCTCCTCAAGGCGACCGGCGCGGAGAAGGTTGTGGTATTCGATCACACCCTGCGCGACAGCTTGAACGGCTCGCGCGCAACCTCGTCCTTGCGCGAGCCAGTACGGCGCGTGCACAACGACCAGACGTTCTTCTCAGGGCCGCGTCGCGTGCGTGATCATCTGCCTGCCGATGAAGCCGCTCAACGCCTCAAGCACCGCTTTGCGATCGTCAATCTATGGCGGCCACTCGATGTAGTGGAGCAGCTACCTCTTGCACTCTGCGACGCGCGCTCGATTGCAGCGAGCGACCTGGTGCCAAGCGACCTTGTGTACAAGGACAAGGTCGGCGAGACCTTTTCTTTCACGCATAACCCGGCGCATCGCTGGTATTACTTCCCGAAGCTGCGGCCCGACGAAGCACTGCTGCTCAAGATCTACGACTCTCGCAACGACGGCACGGCCCGCCTGACCGCACACACGGCGTTTGAAGATCCGACTACGCCGGAAGACGCCGCACCGCGCAGAAGCATCGAATTACGGGCGCTGGTCTTCTGGAAGGAATGAAGCGGATCGTCCGCTTGCCGACCGGTGCATGGCAACCCGTCCCGCGCATGCACCGGCTCTTAGCTAAACTTTCAAATTGGCATAAACACATGAAAACAGAATGGTTAGGCTAGTGCGCAAGTCATGAGAGGATTCGCGCCTGCCAACCAGAAAGAGTTTCAACATGCATCGTAGAACTGTTCTTGCAAGTCTCACCTTCGCCGCATTCGGCGCTGTCTTCGGGGTCGCCCATGCGGAAGACGCCCCACTGAGGATCGGCACCATGAGCGGCCCCGACGCGCAGATCTGGACCGAAGTGTCCAAGGTCGCGGCACGCGAAGGCCTCAAGATCAAGGTGATCGAATTCAACGATTACATCCAGCCCAATGCTGCGCTTGATGCCGGCGACCTGGACGCGAACGGCTTCCAGCACCAGCCCTTCCTCGATAGTCAAATCAAGCAGCGCGGCTACAAGATCGTCAACGTGGGTCTGACCTACGTGGCGCCAATGGGCTTCTACTCGAAGAAGTTCAAGTCGTTGAAAGACCTGCCGCAAGGCGCCAAAGTCGGTATCCAGAATGACCCGTCGAACGGTAATCGTGCGCTGTTGCTGCTGCAGAAGAACGGCATCATCAAGCTGAAGGCCGGCGCGGGTGTAGATGGCGTGAACGCTACGCCGCTCGATGTGGTCGAGAACCCCAAGGGCATCAAGCTGATCGAACTCGACTCGGCGCAGTTGCCGCGTTCGCTGGACGACCTCGCCGCCGCGTCGATCAATACGGACTACGCAGTGAAAGCCGGCCTGTCGCCGACGAAAGACGCCATTGCTATCGAAGACCTGAAGGGTCCTTATGCGAACCTGATCGCGGTGCGTACTCAGGATCGCGATAAGCCTTGGGTCAAGAAACTGGTCACCGCGTATGAGTCGCAGGACGTGAAGACTTTCATCAATACCCAGTTCAAGGGCTCGATTATTCCGGCTTTCTAAGCGGGACATTTCACGCTGCGCGGCGAACCGTACATAGTGCTTGACCTGCTTAGGTCGTGAGCTTTTATGGGTTCGCCCCTGCGGCGCATGGAACCGCGGCGCTCCTGGTCACGCATGATCTGGACAAGGCGCTTTAACTCCCGGATCGCGGGCTGCTGATGGGGCGGTCACGGCTTAAGACCGCACCCGCCCCTTCAATGCAGGTTCAAAGCCTTGCAATAGACACTTCCGTCGACTTCACAAATGCAATGACTTCGCTCCCTACCTTCAGTTCCAGCTCATCGATCGAACGCGTGGTGATCACCGACGTGACAATGCCATAAGGCGTTTCCACATCGACTTCCGAGACCACGGAGCCGCGAATGATCTCCTTGATGTGGCCTTTGAACTGATTGCGTACGTTGATTGCCGTGATGCCCATGATGATGCTCCGTATTGATTGAATAGTGCCGGGGCCGGTAGACAACGGCAATGAGTAAAAATCGATAACCAGATCTAACCCGGCTGCGCACCGTTCCTGAGAACACGCGACAACACCTGTTCTTCCAGCTCAGCGAACCCTTCCGCCGTGCGCAAACGCGGACGCTGCAGGGTGATGGCAGCATCGAAGGAAATCTTCCCCGCTTCGATCAAAACGATCCGCTCGCCCAACGCCACCGCTTCCTGTACATCGTGCGTGACCAGCAGTGCGGTGAAGCGATGCTCGCACCACAGACGTTCGATCAGTGCGTGCATTTCAATGCGCGTCAACGCGTCGAGCGCCCATAGCGGTTCATCCAGCAACAGCAGGTCCGGCCGGTGCACCAGCGCCCGTGCGAGCGCCACTCGTTGACGCTGACCACCCGACAATTGCGCGGGCCAATCGCCTTCCCGTTCGCTCAGGCCCACTTCAGCCAGCGTCGCGCGCGCGTCTTCACGAGACGAACGCGGCAAGCCGAGCATGACGTTTTGCAGCACGCTTTTCCATGGCAGCAGACGTGCATCCTGGAACATGATGCGGGTCTCCATGATGCTGGCTCCCGCCGCCGCATTCCGCTGCACCACACCGCCAGTCGCTTTTTCAAGGCCCGCGATCAGGCGCAGCAACGTGGACTTGCCGCAGCCGCTGCGTCCGACTATTGATACAAAACTGCCGCGTTCAATGGAGAAATCAAAGTTCGACAACACCCTGCGCTCGCCGAAATGTTTGTCGACACCTTGCAGCGCGACGGCCATGTCCGCGGACGGCGTACGGGGCACGGTCGCTGCCGGTACGCGCTCGCGCGTGGCAACTTCCGGTTGGTCGCCTTCCAGCACGACGTTGCCCGATGCATACGATGCATAGCTTGATGTCACGGTTTTGCTCCCTTCTGATACGCAGGATGCCAGCGCAGCGTTGCGCGCTCGATCGATTTCGCGAGCATGTCGGCGAGTTTGCCGAGCAGCGCATAAAGCAGGATGCCGACCACGACCACATCGGTCTGCAGGAACTCACGCGCGTTCATGGTCATATAGCCGATGCCCGATTGCGCCGAGATGGTCTCGGCCACAATCAGCATCACCCACATCAACCCGAACGCGAAACGCACGCCTACGAGAATGGAGGGCAATGCCCCCGGCAGGATCACGTCGCGATACAGCGCAAAGCCCGAGAGTCCGTAGCTGCGAGCCATCTCGATCAGATCCGCATCGACGGAACGAATGCCGTGATACGTGTTTGTATAGACGGGAAAAAACACACCGAGCGCGACCAGGAACAGCTTCGCTTCCTCGCCAATCCCGAACCACAAGATCACCAGCGGGATCATCGCGAGCGCGGGGATATTACGGATCATCTGCACGGTCGAGTCGAGGGCAATCTCAGCCGGCTTGAAGAGCCCTGTCCCCAGCCCGAGCACGAAGCCAATGCCGCCGCCGATCGCAAAGCCCGTCAGCGCACGCCATGCGCTGACCTTCACGTTGGCCCACATGTCACCCGACTGGATCAGCTCCCACGCCGCTTTGACTACGGCAAGCGGCTCGGGCAATACCCGCGACGACAAACCGCCCGTACGCGCAGCCAGTTCCCATGCGACCAGGATCAGGATGGGCACGAGCCACGGCGCAGCCTGTACACCGGCGCGGCGAAAAAACGGGACCACGTTCATCGGACCTCCGGGTTCAACTTTGCGAAGCGCGCGGCAAATACGACGTGCCGACGATTTCACCGAATGGCCCTGACAGCGGACCCGACACGCGCTCTTTCTGTTCACGCGGCAGCAGCGGGAATACGAGCTCGGCGAACCGGTACGACTCTTCGAGATGCGGATAACCCGACAGGATGAACGTGTCGATACCCAGCGCCGCGTACTCCTTCATCAAGCCCGCGACCTGCTCCGGATTGCCCACTAACGCCGTGCCCGCTCCGCCGCGCACGAGGCCGACGCCGGCCCACAAATGCGGATACACCTCGAGCTTGTCGCGCTGGCCACCATGCAACGCCGCCATGCGCCGCTGGCCTTCCGAATCCATCTTTGCAAACGATGCCTGCGCGCGCTGGATGGTTTCATCGTCGAGCTTGCTGATGAGCCTGTCCGCGTCGGCCCACGCTTCCTGTTCCGTCTCGCGCACGATCACATGCAGGCGAATGCCGAACTTGATCTTGCGGCCTTTATCGGCGGCGCGGCGACGGATATCGGCGAGCTTCTTTTCAACTTCTGCAGGCGGTTCGCCCCAGGTCAGATAGGTATCGATATGATCGGCCGCGATCTCGTGCGCAGCCGGCGACGAGCCGCCGAACCACAGCGGCGGATGCGCCTTCTGCACGGGCGGATAAAGCACCTTGCCGCCCTTTGAGCTCAGGTGCTTGCCGTCGAAATCGATCGTGCCGCCTTCATGCGATGACTCGAGCAGACCGCGCCAGATCTTGAGGAATTCATCCGTGACTTCATAACGCGTGTCGTGATCATTGAACACGCCATCGCCGGCCAGTTCGACCGGATCGCCGCCCGTCACCACGTTGATCAGCAGACGGCCGCCGGAGAGGCGGTCGAAGGTGGACGCCATGCGTGCGGACAAGGCGGGTGACGTCAGACCCGGACGGATTGCGACGAGGAACTTGAGGCGCTTCGTCGCGGGAATCAGGCTGGATGCAACCACCCATGCGTCTTCGCAGGAACGACCCGTCGGCAGCAGGACGCCTTC
>Ga0153929_1000603_pt1 | contig 13420 bp, 11 predicted proteins | sample TSNJ013MetaG_FD_104689 | JGI IMG/M metagenome (GOLD analysis project Ga0153929, IMG submission 104689) | Attine ant fungus gardens microbial communities from New Jersey, USA - TSNJ013 MetaG | ecosystem: Host-associated > Fungi > Mycelium > Unclassified | place: USA: New Jersey, Wharton State...
GACCACTCCGAAACTCCCAGAATCTTTATCAGATCGATATTCGTTCTGGGAGTTCTCTTACTCGCCAACTAACCGCATCGCCAAGTTAGACGGGGCCTTACGCACTTCTGCAAGGCCGACGACCTATGGATGCCGTTCTTCGAAGACCCGGATGGCCACACTTTGGCATTGATGCACGAAGCACCGAAAGGTTATAGCCCGGCGGCAGCCTAAGGTATCAACGTGTGTCCTCGCGCTAGCAGCGATAGTTACCGCCGTCTCGTTCAAGCAGCCGCAAGAGCGCTGTCCATTCACGATCCAGATGAACAGTGTCCAGGTACGCGTAGTCATCGTGTTGCCTGGCAGCGTGCTCGCACACCTCGGGAGACGGAATCGTCACTTTCTGGCCAGCAGACAAGGTCGTGACTTGTATCTCGCACGCCTTGTTCAGATAGTACATACGCGTGAATGCCTCAGCGATCGACCGGCCCGTTGTAAGAAGCCCGTGGTTCCGCAGTATCAGGTAGTCCTTGTCCCCGATTGATTGCACTATGCGGTCCCGTTCATCGAGCTCAAGCGAAATGCCCTCATAGTCGTGATAGGCAACGCGGTTATAGAACTGCATGCTGATCTGGTTAAGCGGCAGCAGCCCGCATTCCATTGCGGCCACCGCCATTCCGGCGGAAGTGTGAAGATGCACCACGCACTCGGAATCGTGACGGGCAAGATGCAAGGCGCTATGAATGGTGAAGCCTGCGGCGTTCACTTCGAAACGCTCGTCGCCAACGGGACTGCCTTTTACGTCGATCTTCACGAGCGACGACGCTGTGATCTCGTCGAAGAACCAGCCATGCGGATTGATAAGGAACGTATCCTTCGTACCTGGAACGCGAGCCGAAATATGCGTATAAATCAAATCGGTCATGCCGAACTTTGCAGCCAGCCGGTATGCCGCAGCAAGCTGCACCCGTGTGTCCCACTCTTGCGCAGAAATGTTCCTCGGTTTGCGATTGAAATGCGGATCGGATGTCGAGATCATTGAGAAGCGTTCTCCGTGACGTGATGCGGATAATGTCGTAGTTCAACGCTACCTGGAGGCAAAGCGATGCCTGACCATCGCACGCATTGGCCAAAATCGCGCACAGAGAAATGGTCAGCCTTCGCCCCAAAGTTGGCGTCTTTTAGATTCCATCGCCGAACAAGTTTTGTTTGCGGCGCGCTTGAACCAGAAGAAAAATTAAATTGTCTTGGTTGACATCACTGTATGACGTCACTCATCATATGTCAACGAGCATAAATGCACAAACGGTTCAACAGGAGGGTTACAGTGGCCAGTCCCGCACAGGCACGTGTTGGTGTTGATATCGGCGGCACGTTCACCGACGTCGCGCTCGAACTAGGTGACAAACTTTTTTCAACCAAAGTCCTCACGGATTACACGGCGCCTGAACGCGCGATCATCCGGGGCATTGAAATTGTCACTGCAAAGGCCGAAATCGGACTCAAGGACATCGGCGTCATCATCCACGGGACGACACTTGCGACCAACGCATTGATCGAACGGCGGGGCGCCAAGACAGCCTTCATCACCACCGAGGGGTTTCGGGACACTATCGAAATGCGGACCGAAAACCGCTTCGAGCAATACGACCTGAATATCAAACTGCCTCCGCCACTTGTTGAGCGTTGCGACCGCTTCACGCTTGCCGAACGCCTGGACGCACAGGGCGGTGTGTTGCTTGCACCAGACCGTCAAGCTGTTCAAACCCTGATCGACCGGATCGAACAAGGCGGCTATGAAAGTGTCGCGATCGGATTTATCCACGCGTACGTGAACGGTGTCCACGAGCGCATGATGCGTGACGCACTCCTCGCGCGGCTTCCGGACGTATCCATTTCGATTTCATCGGAGGTCTCCGCGCAGATACGCGAATTCGAACGTTTCAATACCGTGTGTGCAAATGCGTATGTGCGCCCCATCATGAAGTCGTATCTCGATCGTCTGATTGGTGAGGTACGCCAGGCCGGCGCCGACTGTCCGATCTTTGTCATCCACTCGGGCGGGGGGATCATATCCGTACAAAGCGCGTCTGAGTTTCCGGTCCGACTTGTTGAATCAGGGCCTGCCGGCGGCGCCATCTTCGCAGCCCATATCGCGGCCCGTTACGACTTGAACTCGGTACTCTCGTTCGACATGGGCGGTACCACCGCGAAGATCTGTCTGATCGATGACCACACGCCCAAGACGGCGAATACGTTCGAGGTCGCACGCACCTACCGCTTCAAGAAAGGAAGCGGCATGCCCATCTCTATCCCCGTGGTTGAAATGGTGGAGATTGGGGCGGGCGGCGGTTCGATCGCCGCTGTCGACGTCATGCGCCAGATCAGGGTGGGCCCGCACAGCGCCGGCTCTGAACCTGGACCTGCCTGCTATCAACGTGGCGGCACGCATCCGACAGTCACCGACGCTGACCTGCTATTGGGAAGAATTGATCCAGACGACTTTGCCGGCGGCTCCATTCCATTGTCGGTTAGCGCTGCTTCGGATGCGTTAGTCAATCAGGTGGGAGCCACTTTGGATCTGGGTGCGGAAGAAGCGGCGTACGGAATTGCCGAGGTCGTGGATGAAAACATGAGCAACGCGGCACGAGTCCATGCTGTGGAAAGCGGCAAAGACATCAGCGACTACACGATGATCACCTTCGGCGGCGCGGGTCCGTTGCATGCGGCGCGTCTTTGCGAAAAGAGCGGCATCAGCAAATTTCTCGTGCCGCCGGGTGCGGGTGTCGGCTCGGCTATCGGCTTTCTGCGCGCCCCATTCGGTTATGAAAGCGTCCGTAGCGCAAGCATGCGGTTTTCTGATTTCGACGCGCCCGCATTAAACAGCGTGGTGACCCAACTAAGCGACGAAGCGGTTCGCTTCGCGCGACAGGGCTCGGGGCCGATCGAGCCTGTCGTGGAGGTGAAAGCGTTCATGCGCTATGTGGGGCAAGGTTGGGAAATCCCGATCGCGTTTCCCTGCCGGACGTTCACCTCTGCCGACAAAACCGCATTCACCGATCTGTTCACAACGGCCTATACGCAGTTCTTTGGTCGACCGATTGAGGGCCTTGACATCGAGATCGTCAGTTGGGCGGTGAAGGCAAGCTCACCCCTGCCGCCTGTCGAGCGCTTGCGACTGGTCAATGAAAGCACGGATATCACCCCTCAGAAGACACGCCGGATCTTCGACGCGGCTCTGCACACCTTCGTCGATGCAGCAATCGTGGAGCGAAGCGCCATGCCGGTGGGCGCTTGCGTACGTGGCCCGGCGGTCATTGTAGAACCGGAAACAGCAACTCTGGTGACCTCTTCTTTTGACGCCACTGTGCAACCTGACGGTTGCCTGCTCGTGGTTGCGAAAGCACTCAGCGCCGGCACGGCGAACCGGGAGTAAAGGCATGGCGTTGAATAATGTCGAAACCATTCACATGCAAGTCATGTGGAACCGCTTGATTTCCGTCGTCGAAGAACAAGCGATGGCGCTGATACGCACCGCCTTCAGTACCAGCGTTCGTGAAGCCGGGGACTTGTCAGCAGGCATCTTCGATCAACGCGGCCGAATGCTCGCCCAGGCCGTCACCGGAACGCCCGGCCACGTGAATACGATGGCCGAGGCGGTCGCTCATTTCATGGAAGACATTGGTGTTGACCGGATGAATGAGGGGGATGTGTACCTGACCAATGACCCATGGAAAGGCACCGGGCACCTTCATGACTTCACTGTGGTGTCACCGTCCTTTTTTAACGGCGAGTTGATCGGCTACTTTGCAAGCACTGCTCACGTGGTCGATATTGGTGGCCGGGGTTTTGGTCCCGACTCGAGGGAAGTCTACGAGGAAGGTCTCTTCGTGCCGATCATGCGTCTGATCGACCGTGGCGAGGTGAATCGAGACCTGGTGAATATCCTGCGCAACAACGTGCGCGAAGCCGACAAGGTGGTGGGCGATCTGTATGCACTAGCCGCGTGTAACGAAACGGGTCATAAACGCCTTGTCGAGATGCTCAAGGAGTTTGGGCTAGCCGACGTCGAAGGCATTGGCGAATTCATCCTCGCACGTAGCCGGGAAGCGACACTTGAACGAATAGCCGTGTTACCCAAGGGGAGCGAAACCAACGAGATGACGCTCGATGGTTACGACGTCCCGGTCGAACTCAAGGTAAAGCTCTCTATAGCTGACGATCACTTATTGGCGGATTTCGATGGATCGGGACCTTCGAGTCCGTTTGGGATCAACGTTCCTCTGATCTATGCCAAAGCCTACGCATGCTACGGCCTTAAATGCATCATTGCTCCAGAGGTTCCGAACAATGCGGCATCACTTGAACCCTTTCGCGTCCAGGCTCCCAAAGGCTGCATTCTGAACGCGCAGCGGCCAAGTCCGGTGGCGGTTCGCCATGTGCTGGGACACTTCGTCCCGGATCTGGTCCTCGGCGCGCTGCACAAAATCCTTCCCGGGCGGGTTCCGGCCGAAGGCGCTGGCGCCCTTTGGAATCTTCATGTCAGCGCGCGACCCGTGAACGAAGATTCGGGCTTAAGGGGCGCCGAGATCCTGATGTTCAATAGCGGCGGCACAGGCGCTCGCGCGGAACTTGATGGCCTGTCGGCCACCGCATTTCCGAGCGGTGTGCACGCCATGTCGGTTGAAGCGACCGAGCAGGTCGGCCCGATTGTCGTCTGGCGCAAGGAGTTGCGTTCGGGATCGGGCGGCGCCGGTTTGCATCGGGGCGGCTTGGGTCAGATTGTCGAGATAGGACCGCGCAAGGGTTATCACTTTCGCTTCAACGCGATGTTCGATCGAATTGATCATCCCGCGCGCGGGCAGTCGGGCGGCAAGCCAGGCGCTCCCGGTCAAGTGACCTTGTCGGACGGTACCAAGATGCGCGGCAAGGGGACGCAAGCTGTGGGAGAGAACGAACGCGTTGTGTTGTCGCTGCCGGGCGGCGGCGGAATAGGAATGCCTGAACAACGTTCCCCTGAAGCCTTGATTCGTGATGTCCGCAACGAATATGTTTCAGAGGTTCAACTGCGCGACGAATATGGCACTTCGCTCGAAGCGCTCACCGCATCAGCAGCAAAATAAGGAGCTTTGCAATGGCCGAAGTGAACAAGCCGTTCAAGAGGATTTTGATAACGGGCGCTGCCGGTGCGCTCGGTACGGTGCTGCGAGAAGCGCTAAAACCATATGCGTCAACGCTTCGCCTCAACGACCGTTCAGCACTGGGCGAGGTGGCTGAAAACGAAGAGCACGTGATCTGCGACCTGGCCGATAAAAGCGCCGTGTTCGAGATGATGAAAGACGTCGATATGGTCGTCCACCTGGGAGGCGCTCCGCGAGAAAACACATTCCAGGTGGTTCTTGATTCAAATATTGTCGGCAGCTGCAACATCTATGAATCAGCGCGCCAAACAGGCGTAAGGCGGGTCATCTATGCAAGCTCCGTACATGCGATCGGCTTCTACGAGTGCACGCAAACCATCGATGCAGACGTTCCGCAAAGACCGGACAGCCTTTACGGCGTAAGCAAGGCATTTGTCGAAAATTTGTCGCGATACTACTTCGATAAGTTTGGCATTGAGTCCGTGTGTCTTCGGATCGGTTCGTGCTTTCCCAAACCGGTTGACCGCCGAATGCTTGCAACGTGGCTCTCTTATGATGATTTCGCACACCTTGTTGTGCGCTCCCTCGTTTCATCGAGCGTCGGCCACATGATTGTCTATGGGAACTCGGACAACAGCGCCAATTTCTGGGACAACTCGCAGGCCGGCTACCTTGGATATCGCCCAAAAGATACGGCTGATATTTTCCAGAACGAGGTGTTTTCGCAGACACCCATACCCGACCCGCGGCATCCTGCAATCCGTTTCCAGGGTGGCCAATTTGCAGCGGATGGCCACTTTGAAGATCCGAAAATCGACCAGCATTCCTGAATAATCAGGCTAACGAGTGGCAATGGCAATGGCACAGCAAGCAACTAAAACGCATTATGACGTGGTGATTGTGGGTGGTGCGGTGGTTGGCAGCGCGACGGCATACTTTCTCGCAACCAACCCCGATTTCAAGGGGTCGGTGCTGGTGGTCGAACGCGACTGGTCCTATGCGCAGTCGGCGACGGCTTTGTCGAGTGCGTCGATCAGACATCAGTTCTCCAATCCGCTAAACATCAAGATCTCCCAGTTCGGAACCGAATTCATTCGCAGCTTTCATGAACGAGTGGCCGTTGATGGTGACGCACCAGAACTGGGGTTTAAAGAAAACGGTTACCTGTACCTTGGCGACGCCGCCGGCGCCGCGGCACTCGCGCGAAACTTCGTCACTCAACGAGAAAATAACGCGGATGTTGCGCTGTTCGACGTCGAGCAACTTCAGGCGAAGTTTCCGTGGCTCAATCCGGACCAGCTCGTCAATGGCGTATATGGTCAAAGCGGGGAGGGGTGGTTCGACAGCTACGGGCTGCTGCAAGGAATGCGCCGCAAAGCCCGCTCCCTGGGGATTGAATACGTCGAAAACGAAGTGGTGGCAATCAACCGTGAAAACACAACGATCACATCGGTCGTTCTGAAGTCCGGTGAAACCATTGGATGCGCTCAGCTGATCAATGCGGCGGGTACGCGTGGTCCGGCCGTCGCCCGGCTTGCGGGCCTGGATATTCCAGTTGAGCCGCGCAAACGCTGTCTGTTCGTCTTTGACTGCCGTACGCCGCTGCCCGGGAAGATCCCGCTTACGATTGACACCACGGGCATTTTCTTTCGCCCCGAAGGCCAGTACTACCTGACCGGATGTTATCCAGATCCTGATCCCCTTGCTGACGTAACGGATTTTGATGTGCTGCACGGGGAATTCGATGAAATTATCTGGCCGGCGCTAGGCGAACGCGTTCCCGCTTTTGAGGCAATCAAAGTGGTGAATTCGTGGGCAGGCCACTATGACTTCTGCATGCTTGATCACAATGCCATTGTTGGCCCTCACTCGGACGTGTCCAACTTCCTGTTCGCAAACGGATTCAGTGGACATGGTCTCCAGCAATCACCGGCTATTGGACGAGGCTTGAGCGAGCTGATTACCTACGGCAGCTATCGAGCACTCGACTTGTCCCCCCTCGGTTATGAACGTGTCGTCGAGAATCGGCCATTCCTGGAAGAAGGCGTCATTTAGACGACCAGCCGAAGTCCAATAACGAAGGATTCAAAGTGTCCAAGCACAGTTATAGAACAGCGTTGGTGACGGGTGCATCAAGCGGGATTGGTCGTGAAATCGCGAAGCGCCTGGCCGCAGAGGGTCTCACCGTGTACGCGTTGGGTCGGGACGCAGCCGCGTTGGACACCTTGTCGAAAGAGTGTGATCTGATACCGATCGTTTTGGATCTGAAGGATGTCACGCAATTGGGTAGCTTGTTCTCCGAGAATGAGATCGATGTGGTTGTGAACAACGCCGGCCTGCTGCCTGCCCTCGGCCAGTTTCCTGAAACCTCGCCGGTAGATGTCGACAGCATGATCGACGTCAATCTCAGGGCGCCGCTGCACCTGGCCCACATGGCGCTCGAGGGCATGATTAACCGCAAGCGCGGTCACCTGTTCTTTATTGGATCCAGTGCCGGTCGCTTTCCTCATCCAAACACCGCGGTTTATGGGGCAACAAAAGCAGCCGTCAGCATGTTCTGCGATTCCCTTCGATGCGACCTTCTTGGTACCGGCGTACGCGTGTCCGAAATTGCGCCCGGTCGAGTGCAGACAAGCCTTTATCGAACCGCGCTTGGTGAAGAGGGCGCGAACAAGAAACTCTACGACTCATACCGTTCAATTCAGCCGGAGCACATTGCTGAACTGATCGTAGCGACATTGAACCTCCCGGACTACGTGAACGTTTCGAGGCTGGAAGTCTTTCCAACCGATCAAGCCCCGGGTGGTTCGCAGATTGTTGCGAACCAGTGACTGGAACTTCGAAAACCCATAGGCGAACACATGAAGAATCAACGTGCAGTCATTGTTGGCGGCGCAGCCGGACTTGGACTCTCGGTGGCAAGGCTGATGCTGAAAGAGGGGGCGGCTGCAATCGCGCTCATCGATAAAAATCGCGCAGCCCTTGATGAAGCAGTAGCCCAACTTCGCAGCGAGGGCCATGAAGTGTTTGGCGTGGCCGGTGACATCACGCTAAAAGAGTCTGCCCATGAGGCCTTTCGACAAGCGGTTGCCGTGCTTGGCCGTGTCGACAGCGTGGTCAATAGCGCCGCTATTTACCCGCGGCGCGCGCTGCTCGAAATTTCGGATGAGGACTGGGACCTTGAGAACGCAGTCAACATCAAGGGAACGTACCACATGATGGTCGCGGCGGTGGAGCACATGCGCGCACGTCCCAGGTTCGAGGCGAACGTGTCGGGTCGTATTGTGAACATCACTTCTGTCGACGCTTTCAAAGCCCATCCGCAAAATGCTCACTATGCCGCGACCAAGGCTGCGGTCGTCAGCTTGACGAAGTCCTTTGCGCAGGAAGTCGCGAAAGACGGGATTCTCGTCAACTCGGTCGCCCCCGCCGGTTTTGCAACGGACAAGGCGAAAAAGCTGGGTTTCCTGGGTGAGCTTGCAGCCGCAATCCCCTTGGGTCGAGCGGCAGAACCGGAGGAAATCGCGCAATGGGTCGTCATGATGGTGAGCAGCCGCAATACCTATGCAACCGGCGAGAATGTCGTCGTGAGTGGCGGATACATCTACGTCTGATCCACGAACAGGGCTGTAGCCTGATAGCGGTCAGAGCCTAAGAAGTCGCGAAGGCCGTGTGATAACATCGTGTGATGTCATACGGCCTAGGTCATACGCCGAACTGAGCGCAGCAGCTCGACATGCGGTGTGTCTGCATCCGACAATTGCAGAGTCCTTCCCGCCTCGATCCGGCGCGGAGTACGCGGAATGTCAACCATCGACGCTGAAACCCTTCTTAAAAATGCCTCAAGCTCCGGACGCCGTCGAAGCCTCACCGAACTCGTCATTCAGGCGTTGTCGGACAAGATCGAGCGCGGCGAATATACCCCCGGCGAGAAATTGCCTACCGAGCCGGAACTCTGCACGGAATACGGCGTTAGTCGAACGGTTATCCGTGAAGCTGTCGCGTCATTGAAGCTGGGCCGACGTCTTATCGCCCGTCACGGTGTCGGCGTATTTGTGGCCGAAGCCGGCGCGCATTCTTCGGCGACGTCGTTTCTTGATACATCGACGTTGAACAACTCGATGTATGTTCTTGAACTGCGCATTGGAGTGGAGACGGAGGCCGCAGCCTTTGCGGCAATTCGCCGGACCACGCAACATCTGGAAGCGCTGAAACACGTCTACGCCCGGATGGACAACCTGAATCCCGATGACGACGCGGAGTGCGCCCGGGCTGACTTCGAGTTCCATCTGGCAGTGGCGACGTGCTCCGGGAATCCCCACTTTACTTCGATCCTTCGCTCGCTCGGACAGGAGATCACGATCGACCTCAGGCTCAAGCATGCCAAGGCCGATGCAAAGGAGCGCAGGATCTATATCAAGCGAATTCAGCGAGAGCACAGCGCCATTCTTGACGCGATCGAAAAGCAGGACGAAGGTGCTGCACGCCGCGCGATGCGCCGGCATCTGAATGAAAGCCTTGAGCGTTACCACAACCTGTCGAACGCATCCACAACAGAGGGTAGTTAGGGGTCGCCAGTTCGAACGCGTCGGGATCAACGTGGTCGACCGCCGCCGGAAAATTGCTGCACTCGTCTGATTTGGCGGCGGTCGTGTCCTGACCAGGTTCGGCTTTAATTCTTCAAAACCTCGACCTTGTCTCCGTGAGCGATTGCCTGCGGAACCCACTTCCCGCCAGTCACTTTATAAAACGTCGCCGCTGGATCTTTCATGTCGCCATTGGCCATGAACGCAACATCTCCAGCGATTCCCTCAAACGAGATTGACTTGATAAACGGTGCGTAGACCTTAGGATCAGTCGAATTGGCTTTCTGCATGGCGCGAACAAGTACCCAGGTTGCGTCGTATGCTGCGGGTGAATAGGCCACCACGCCCTGGTTATATTTTGCCTTCATGCGCTCATCGAACTGCTTGCCCGCTTTTAACTGCGACAGAGGCACGCCATAGTCCCACGACATGGCGCCGTCTGCGTCAGGACCCGCCACCTGGAGGAATGTTTCGTTCTCGAAGCTGCCTCCGCCCAGGAAGACAGCCTTCATACCCAGTTGACGCATCTGTTTCACGACCATCCCTGCCTGCTGGTCCAGGCCGGCCCAGAAGACGACATCCGGGTTAAACGACTTCATGCGGGTAAGCTGGCCCTTGAAGTCCACCGCCTTGTCCGTTGTGAACTCCCGGTCGACAATCTTGCCCCCCGATTTCTCGACGCCTTTGACGAATTCGTCGGCCATGCCCTGCCCGAACGCGCTGCGATCGTCCATGACAGCGATACTTTTTCCCTGCAATGACTCCACTGCGGATCGACCGGCGAGTTGTCCCATTTGCGAGTCGGAATTCGTGACCCGGAAGACGGTATTAAATCCCTGCGACGTCAGGGCCGGATTGGTTGCCGTTGGAGAAACCATCGGGATGCCCGCGTTGTAGTAAATCCGCGATGCCGGAATACTGGTGCCGGAGTTGAAGTGCCCGACAATGCCGACCACGCCCGCATCAACAAGCTTTTGGGCTACCTGCGTGCCTGTGCGAGGGTCGCCGGCGTCATCTTCTGAATCAAGCGCGAAATGCACCGGTTGTCCGCCAATGACGATCTTTTTCGCGTTGGCGTCTTCGATTGCCATTTCTACGCCGTGTTTCAAGTCAATCCCATAGTGGGCCGACCCGCCAGTCAGAGGTGCTGCAAATCCAATTGTCGTGTCGGCTGCATACGCGGCCGAACAAACCATTGAGGAAGTAAGGAAAACAGGTGCAAGAGCGACAGCAATAGTGGAACGCGAAAAGCGGCTCATCATTGACTTCCTCAATCGTTAGGTGGTTTTTGCTTCAAGGTTTTTATTAGTTGTACCAATTACAGTCTGTCTGGAATCCCGTCGTAGTGGTCGGGTTGCGGTCGGTCTCGACTCCGGGTGCTCCCATGCCCGCGAACGATCATGCTTTTTCGGCGCGGGAGACAACCGCCGATGGTGCTCAGAGTATGAGGTGTGTCGTCATATGTCAATGCTCGAAAAAAAAATTCGAGTTGGGGGTTTTGCCGAGCCGGAAAAAGGCAAAGCCGGCGCGATGCTTGACGCTGTAGTACCCAGGCGCGAATATTGGCGGCATCTGTGCAACACGTAAAATAGGCTTGGCTCGCGCCGCAAACAACCGGGACATGGCCGTACGGCGGTCGTCGAGCATGCAGACGTGGAGACGAAGTGGATCAGCCCATCGATCGTAGAGCAGCGTTACGCACCATTGCGCACGCTGGCCTGCTGTGCATGACACGACCCGTTTTCGCGTCCGGCTCATCGCCTCGCGTCGTCTTTCTTAATCCTGGCGAGGCCGTTGAACTCGGCACTGGACAGCAGTGGCAACTGGTTTCCAAATTCATGCAGGTGGCGGCACAAACCTTCAACATGCAGTTGGAAATCCTGTACGCGGAACGTGATCATCTGCTGATGTTGCGCCAGGCCGCGCAGGTTGCAAACCGCGCCGACGCGCCGGACTACGTGGTGCTCGTCAATGAAAAGATGGCCGCTGACCAAATGCTGGTGACGCTTGCGCGTTCGACTGCCAAGGTGATCGTCATCCACAATGACCTTACGCCGAGTCAGCGCAGCAAGATCGGCAACGAACGGGAAACCATCCGTAACTGGATCGGAACGGTGACGGCAAACGCTGCGCGCGGAGGGTATCGCCTGATGCAATATCTGTATCAGTGCCAGAGCCCCGCCGGAGCGCAGGTGATCGGGATTACGGGAGACCCGAACACCCCGGTCTCGCTGGAGCGAGCCGAGGGCGTCCAGGCGTTCCTGTCCCAGGTGCCTGATGCGCATTCGTGTCAACTGGCCTTCAGTGACTGGAGCTATGCCGATAGCGCTGAGAAGGCACGCGTACTGCTGGCCCGTTATCCGCAGGCCAATGTGATCTGGGCTGCTAACGATTCCATGGCGCTGGGTGCCTTGAGTGCAGTCAAGGCACGCCATGCCCCCGTGCTGGTAGGCGGGATGGGCGCGTTGCAGGAGGCGCTCGCCAATGTAGCCAACGGTGGTCTGGCTGCCATGGTGGCGGGCGATTATTTCATTGGCGCGTGGGCCATGGTTTTGCTGTACGACTATCATCGCGGCAAGGACTTCGCCACATCCGGAGGGGTACGCCAGAAGCTGGATTACCTGAGCGTCATCTACCGCGAGAACGCTCTACGATTCAAGGAGGCTGTATTCGCCCGGGGACAAGCGCTTGACTTCGGCGTCTACTCGAAATGCCTTCATCCCCGCCCCGGTCCGTACGATTTCGATCTGGAACGTCTGCTGAACACCGTGTCGACGCTCTCGTGATCCGCTTTTCCCCGCGCTATCTGCTGCGCTCGCTCAGCCTGCACCCCAAGCTGATGGTTGCGCTTGCTGTCCTTGTCGCGTTGGTGGCCGGCACCTTCGCCTATTTCGCGGCCGAACATGAACGCGAACGCCGGCTTGTCTCACTGGAACAACGGGCCACGCGTATCGCGGACCTGCTGAGCCGCTCGCTTGCACAGCCGTTGTGGAACGTCGATCGCAACGCGATTGACGAACAGCTCGCCGCGCTGGCACCTAATCCCGAAGTCATCGAATTCACCGTCACGGCCGCCAACTACGGCATCGTGACCACGATCAAGGGCCCGCACCCGAACGATCCCGGCCGCCGCGTGGTGCGCATCAGGTCGATTGAATACACCCCGCTCGGCGACGCCCCGCGGGAAAAAATCGGCGAGGTCCGGGTCGTCTTCACCGGAGCGGTGGCCGAGCAGGCAATCGGCGCCGCCCGCGGGGCTATCCTCTGGACGGTGGCGGCCTTCGTCGCGATGCTCTATATAGCCACTTTCGTTCTGCTCAAACGCATGGTGTACGGCCCGATCAACCGCCTCGAGGAGATGGTCGACCGTATCGCAAACGGTGATTTTCAGGCCCGCTGCATCGTGGAGTCCGGCGACGAGCTGGGGCTCCTCGCCACCCGCGTCAATGCAATGGCGGACCGCCTGCATCATTCCACAACGTCTTTGCGCATAAACGAAAGAAAGTACCGCAGCATTGTCGAGAACGCGCTTGAGGGCATCTTCCTGCTCGATCGCTGCGGCAGGTTGAACGAGGCCAACCCGGCAATGGCCCGGTTGCTCGGATACGAGACGCCGGCCGAACTGATCGGAGCGAGCGCCGCGGCTTCATACGCGCTGCCGTTCTCGCTGGCGCAAACCCGAAAGCTATTCGAGAGTCTGCGCGTCACGGGAGA
>Ga0153929_1000605_pt1 | contig 13399 bp, 13 predicted proteins | sample TSNJ013MetaG_FD_104689 | JGI IMG/M metagenome (GOLD analysis project Ga0153929, IMG submission 104689) | Attine ant fungus gardens microbial communities from New Jersey, USA - TSNJ013 MetaG | ecosystem: Host-associated > Fungi > Mycelium > Unclassified | place: USA: New Jersey, Wharton State...
CGAAATATGAAGAGCGGATTCATTTCAAACGTTGAGTCTGTTCATGCTCAATACCTGAATAGTATTTTCAGGCAGGAGATGAAGGATATGTAAAACAGAGGTGCATTAGGCAACAAAATTAGTGTTTCTGTGTCACTTAAGAGGAGCAGCAACTATTGAAGGAAAATGTGAGTTCTTTTCGTCGATTTCTAGAGCGCAGCATATGAAAATTTGATTTCTTATGTAGATGAAGGGATTGTGCAGATGGGATGACTGTACGCTTTCACTCTTACCCTCGTGCTCTTGTACACATAGTGCCTCTTTGATGTCCAGTAATCAAGCAACGGCAATTTTTACACCTTTGTATCATGGTAGAATAACAACTTGATTCTGGTGAGGGATGGGTTGAGCAACAACAATGTACCTATGTTTGGCTAGTTTGTTGTAGTGACAACTCGCAAATAAGTTAACAGAATGTACAGAACTAAATCGCTCCGAATGCACTCTACAGCAAGCATGTGAACAAGATATATATGCAGCTGCATTACATACACTATACATGAAGTGAAAGCTGCTTGGAAGAAGACTTGGAGTTGAAGACACAACCTAAAGCAACACTGCAAGAACTTGCTGATGAGGAGATGAAAGCTCTTTATTGCGGTATACTCTATCAACCTTCCATCCTGCCCTGCGAAGCATGTCATCTAGTTGGGCCAATGTGCGTTCTGTCCCATTGAAGAGTGTCATCATCTAAGTGTAGGGACGACAGGAGTCAAGCTCTGGCCTAGATCAGTGATATAGGATACCAGTACCTGACTGTTGATCAAATGGGCTGATATATTCGAATATCCCCAGTTTGGGAGTAACGGTTCCGGTGGGACAAGTCCAGTCCCTCCAGGAATTTCTTTTGCAATAGTAGTATCCTCACAAGCGTAGGACATGATGCTGTCAACAATGAGTAATCTGCTGTTAGGTGCCGCAGCCTCCCTAAGCAGCCTCAGAATCTGCAAACAATAGTTATCTGCCCAGTCGTGTAAGATCATGCGCATGTAATATATATCGGCGCCTTTGATTGGTTGGTTTTTGAGAAAATCATTTACTAGAAGAAACCAAGCCAGAAAGTGTTCAATGGTCAGGGACACCCAATACAATGGGATCTCATGCTGACCTTGAAGGATTACTCTCCCAGACTGCAACGCTCCCGGAATCGATTCTTCCCAAAACTATCAGAACAAAAAGTACTAGCGATTTCATCAGTCTGTACATTTGACACACCTTCTTCGCATCTTCGATGACAGAAGGAAGGTCTTGTATCACCAGCTTCAGCTCAGGATACTCCTGGGCTATAATCAGACTCTGGGTGCCGATACCCCCACCAACGTCAACAACAGTTCCATTGGGAATCGTGGCCCAGTCAAAGCCTACGACGACAGTCAAATCATGGTAGAGATGATGGAGTCTTAAATCATCATACCCTCCAGTATTTGCCGTGGGTTGAACATATTTGCTCCTTCGAAAGCTACTCCGAACGTGCGTCGCCTTTCCTCATTCTCTGGTTGCTCAAACCATTGGAACAAACCGAGGTTCGTGTTGAACGCGATGTTGAACGCAGTCTTGGTTGGATCGTCTGACATGGCATATCCAGGTTGCGTGACACATTCAGTCATAAATGCAGAAGTTTTGAGAGCATCATTGGTACTGAACGTTGTCTCTGAGCGGTCATGATCAATAAGAAATTAGCTCCCTACAGATGATCGGCTAATGCTGCTGTTCCAGAAGTTCCAGTGTACTTGTCTTGGGGACTGGGTACGGGAAACATATGAGAATGAAGTGCAGAGCCTATCTCTACAAGTGAAACATACTTTGCATTAATTTCAGCGACGGATTTGTAAGTATCGAGAGTGCTACTGATACGATTGTTGGCGAATACATCGGGTGCTACCTCTTTGAAGATATGCTGAGTAGCGAGAAGGCGAAGGATGCGGCCTATGACAGATATCAAGATGGAAAAAGTAGCGCACAACACTGTGGGCACTTACCAAGTTTCGCGGGGTGTGTTCCGTTCTGTGCACAAATGTCCTGAAGGTGTAGTCCCTGAGTAATAACAACTTAAGAAATAAAGGAAGAGCAGAAAAGCTGAGACCACCTGTGGACCTGCTTCTCGCAGTATCTCCACTGTATTTGTCACAATCACAGTACGAATTGCTGCGGGAACACCAAACTACAAACCAACACAAATAGGATCAATTGATCTCGCACGATACAATAGACCACATACTTGCGTAGCAGAAGTAAGGAGCGATACAGGTGCCGGTCGAATGATTGCTGTAATCTGGGCTGCGGCAGCTACTATGATGGAAACAGCCTCACTGATTTGAGGATCCAGTTGGGATGCATGGTTAGCAGGAGTGAAGGGCTCATCGAGGGAAGGAAATTTGAGTTGTAACCGGGTGCACGATTCGTCAATCTTATCAACTCCATCAGATATGATTTTGGATAGAGTGCGAAGAAGGGAAATGGTGTCAGGAGTATTCATTATTGAAACAATGAACCAGGGGAGACTTTGTGTTCAAGCTGCTGATATACATTCTAGTGAGTGATTTCCAAAAATGTCTCATGATGAACCAAGTCCCTGGTACGATCATTTTTCGTGGAACGCCAACTTCTAAATCAGTGCGCTGGCCACAATGCGTGCTCAGGAACAATGATCATTAGACCAAAAACAACTTGTCCAAGGGCCAGGATCAAAAAATTGAGAAGCATCTAACCCAAGTCACACAGTACATAATCTGATTTCATGATATTTTCAACTTCACCAGGTCCATTCTTGATCCAGGAGAATCAATCATGATCATTTGCACAGAACTTCCGAGACGTCAGCTCACCTATGTCATTCCTCCTTAGCCTTACCCATGTTGAGGATGCAATCACTGTCGAGGTCTATGGTCCACGTGTTTATCAGGCCAAATCAGAGGGTTCCCCAAATGAACGGTACATTTAATATTAATATTCATGATCTCAATCCACCACTTGAATATCATCTGGAATATGAGGAAGAACGTCCTGCGAAGTGTACTTGCCTCGCAAAGTCCACAGATGAGTATAGTACTAAAGTGCGCCACTCTCTCATCTCAAACTCCTTAGCCTCTCGCATTGGAGGAAGGACACTCTGGGAAGATGAGACTGACACTGTCTCTCTTGGCTCTCCGGCTTGTGAGTTGCATGACCCGCTAGGCACTGACCTTTGGAAGAGGAGGATCATCTGTGTTACAAAGCCCTGAATCCAATGACCAAGCATCAATGTGTGTATCACAAAACTATAATAGGTATGGGAAAAGGGGAGCAAAAACTCATCGCAAACACACAACGAGTTAAGCCTCAACAACTCTATTAATTTCTATCTAACATCATAAGATAATACTACATTGAGTAATAAAAGAATGAAACACAAACATCAATCTAACCTTCAGGGCCAAAAGATCAATGAGGTGCTGTGATACCCCTTTTACTGATGCTTGATAAAGGCAAATTCAATCAAGTTATGGTCTTTCAACTCAATAATACCTTCACACAGTCATCTCTAACAACCAAGGTCAATGGTTCCATCAGAATATCTCATTTCACGAACGTTCATGGATCATTGTGTTTATACAATGAATCTTTCCTCCTGTCTGTAAAGGAACCTTCTGTATTACCACTTCTGTCTTGACGTATTGAGTACATTATCTCCTTTACATTAGCCTCTGAACTTCATTCCACAGCTTGTGTTGGGGTCACGACTATGGGTTTGGAAAACATACCCTCTTCCCCTTCCCTCCCAGAAATCTGTCCAATCCTTCTTTGCGCTGTATTCGTGCATCCGAGTGTTCATCCATCCCAATTTCCCCTTCACAACTTCGTGAATTTGAAAGAAAAAAGGATTCGAACACCCTGCACAAGAGAGATTATGTGCGCACGTATATTGCTGACAGAGATCTCTCAAAGACTTTCAATCTAAATGGGATGCTTTTTATTTTAGTACATAAGAGCTGAGTAGATCTATAGGAGTCACGATAATGACGACGACGAGAGATATATTATTGTAGCATCCACTTACAGCTATTCGTTTTTTGAAGTAGATACTAGAAACTCTTGTTCTGCGAACCTGGGAACAATGATGTTTTCCTTGGTCAAACTCATCCCTGATTCTATCCCTACATGAGACTGCTGCTGTAAAGATTCCAATCTTTGTTTTATTTCTCGAGTCATTGAAGTCCAGGGGTATGTCGTGCACCCCTTCAGATACTCAATTCATCACAACTTGCTTATCATGCGGCCGAAGATTAATTTTTAAAAATAATGATCAGTATTCCATCTACGTCCAACATCATCTACTGGGATAAACAGCACCGAATGTCCTATCCATCATCCTTCCTCTTCATATATTTCTTCACCCTGGGATATAACTCCTCTATCACTCCATGAAGTTTCTGCTTCGGTATCCACATTGGATGCTTGATCACAGAACCTTAATGTTTCCATTGTCCTGGAAGATATGCTCTCGTCCACAGGACAATTTGCTTCCAGCAAATCAAGTATCAACCGCGACACCTGAACAACGCAAAAATAAGCGGCGATAATGAAGATAAAGAGTAATGATTTTAGCTTACGATAAAAGGAAAAATAACGAATGGAGAGCTAATAATTAAAGGTAGTAGGGAGAAGACTACCAATGATAACAACTTACTAGTCTATAAAAGTCAAAACGACAGGTCCAAATACACCTAGCATATAAGTGGCTTGCAGGATTGAGTGTACTTTAATAGGAATGAGTGCTAGCCCCTTCGTTTTCTAGTCAAGGCTTACTCAAGAGACTAAATTAGATAGACCATCAGATGAATTGATAATGTCTAAATTTGGACTCACGGTATGAATAAGATTGTTCCATCGCGGTAAAATACATACAATAGACGAGTTGAGGTTTTCATGTAACAAATACGGGTGCGCATTCCATCGCCGAAACACCTCTGTGTCCTGTATGTCATGGTAAACCTGATAAAAGTCAAGAGGACTTCGATTACTGTTGTTGTCGCCCTGGTAATGCTTTTTTGTGTGAGAAGAAACATTAGCAGATAAAAACATGTTAGAAAACATACTAAAAGGCACCAACAAGCTTGCTTTGTACAACAGCAAAATGTGCTGAGTTGGTCCAGCAACCATGGAGAGGAAGTGACATCCCAAAGACTGAAGCGATATATGCACCTAAGATTGTTGCTGACAGCGCAACCTGAAAAATAAGATCAGTCAATGAGTAAGTATTGTACAATGTTTTTAGCCTACCAGGACCTCAACTAATTCCGACCATCAGCTGTTTTTGATAATCACAAATCAAAACATACCTGTCATCATGAAAGATAGAATCAGCGTGACTAGAATTAAATTTATCAATATAACAAGTTCATTGGTACATGTTTCTAGTTCTCTCACCCATGAAGTCTTTGTTCCAAATTGCCCAAAGGCGTAGAACCAGAAGAATCTTCACTACCAATGAAGTCAATACCGTCATGAATCTAATGACATCAGCCAATTTAGTCCTTAAGAGTCATGATAAAACTCATACTCTGTAAATACTGATGCTCCAAAAAGACACCTGCAAATGGGTAGGTAAGAGAGAGCAAGAAATACAGCTGGCCTATACCACTAAAACACTCTAGTCAATGAGAAATTCGAAAATGAATTAAGAGTAATGTCTCACTGATGTCGATGCCCAGGCTTTATTGTCAGCTGGTGGAGTTATTATCAATATCCATTTTATTTATATCAGATAATTTCCTCATACTATATGAACGCATTCTGCAAAATTGAATCAGTTGTCTCATTCAATAAAGTAAGGGGTTATACTTACATGATGCCTATTGAGTTACTTATCAGGACAGAAAAATAAATGATATGCAGTTTTGACCACTTCCTCCTGAATTTCCATATGTCAGTGGCAATAGTCGAACAAAATCTCATGATCGAATCGAGGACATGCCTATAAAGGTACTGAACCTAGGACAGAAGAAATGTGTGGAATCATTTAATATGAATGGAGAGTCTCACCTGTTCAGGAATGAGATAGACAAAATCATATAACATCAAAGTTGCAATAATGACTTGACAAAGCTTCAGCAGTTGTTTCAACAATCATAGAATAATAACAGCATACCTTGGCCGTAACGTGTATTTGACAGGTTCTTCAGGTTATCAACATAATCTTCTGGCGTTAGTCCATATCTATCGGCCATTTGTACGGGATGTGCAAGTAGGGGGTACTTTGTCCGCGACTTAGTTGAAACAACTCGATTATATATCGACTGGTGTTATTAGACACATCTTCTATTTGGTTTCACGCAAGTCTTAAGCTGTGAAATGCTACCCGAGATGTCGGCTGTATATCAATCAGTGGATACTTAGTGGTGTGATGTCCATCACTATTGGCTTCGAGAAGCAAGATGTCTGATAAATCACAGCTTTGGTATCCAGCGAAGCCTCCACAGCTTTTCTCCCATCCAAGTGACAGATTTACAGACTTCATATCTCACCTTTTGAAGTGTCTATCCGGAGTTCTTATCACCTTCCATCTTCGCTCTACCAATTTTATATGACTGGTCTTCTCTATGTCTAAACTGTCGATCAGCAGTCAGACATCAGGAGCTCTAACTCGATAGGGAGCCGATTAATAGTATCGACGATGAAAGTGACAGTTTCTTGCCTGGTCAGCCCTAAGCTGCGTTTCCAGTCTCTATGCAACGGTTTTATCAACAACAATAGAATTCTGCAGACATCAAGGCCAGTAACTCATCAACCCATCACTTACTGCTTGATCAATAGTCGCAGAATCAGAGAACTTACCCAGCGGGTGCGGTGGCACATCCAGAGCTGCCGCCAAGGACAAGAGTTGCACCATTAGTGCAGCTATTGTGTGCACCTCCACTCTCGAAGAACTGAGCTTGGCTGGGAACACTGGAGTGGCTGGATGATTTCGCGGAATTGCTACAGAGGGAGTAACATTGATCGATTATCGCGTCAGACCTGCTATAGACGACATCACCAGTGCAGTCCGCACCAAAAAAAGCAACCACATTGATTGCCAGCGCCGGGACGGCGACAAGGAGACCGCTGGAGAGGAAGGTGACCTTGAGTTGCATTTTGACTGCTTGGTAGCTTCTAGAACAGCCTGAGAGACTGGGTGAGTTGAAACTCATACAATGAAAGAAAGGCAAGTAGGCTAACCTAATTGAAAGTAGGATGAAGAGCTGAACAAAAAACCTCCGAAGATCAACTACTTATACGTTGTTCGTTGGATTTTTGTAACGAGATTACTCTAGAGCCATACTAATCCCTCCAACGGCAGGATTATTCCGGGTGAGAGTAAGACCGAGATAATCTAGAGTCATACCAACCCCTCATCAAACTGCGAGACTATTCCAGGCGAGGACAAGATTCTAAATTGGTCTCTACCCTCGTTCAAAATTACGGCGGAGACTTTGTTCCACTCTGCAGGAGAGGCGCGATAGAAGTGTTTTTTGGTCCCAGTCTCGGTGTGGACATATGATTGGCATTGAAGACGAAGGAAACACGCAAACGAGAAGAAAACAGACACACACGAATTTTTGCGCTGGTTCTCATGATCGGATTTGAAAAAGGGCTCCACAGTTTATCCCACCTCGGAGCATAGTCGTCGTTCCTTTCCAGGACAGCTCATTTTGGTGCCCGCGTCAGATACTGTATCGAGGTATCCAACAGATAGGGTAAGAGCAGCCTGGGGTTAGGACTACGATTAGGACAAATATGCCATATTCATGGTAAAAGTATTGGACAATCTTGTTTTCCTGTAAAGGTGCTGTATGTACTGTAATCCTACTCAAAGGGGTCCAGGGAAATGCCGACAGGCGATGGAAAGAAGATACTCGTAGGCCATTGATCTAACAAGAGTAACAACCGGGACTGGAAGGCGTACGCCGGAGATGCAAACACTGAGTGGGTGGCAGGAGATGGAAAGTTTTTGTAGTATAAGCCAAGACGACGAAACCGGAGGATGAGCTGCTGATATCGATAGCTGCCAAGAATTTTACAAGCAGGCTGGAGGAATGGATGACTTCCCGTAGGCAATCGAGGGGAAAATTGAGTACCTATATTTTCCCAGAGTGCTCGATGCCGAGATGCCGGGCCTTAATTTCAAATTTGTACCCTCTAGATGTTTGTAGTGAAACAATAATGATGAAATCGCTAAAGACACATTCTCTCCCTTTTCTCCTTGATTTGGCAGATGAAACGGTTCCGACCTCTGAGAATATTTCTCAAATATCGTCATCACCTCCACTATCGTTGATACCACCCCCACTCCTCCTGTTGCCGATGCCGCTGCTGTCAACTCATTCGTGAAGACTGATTCTACTACTGCAATGAATACTACTAGCACAACTGCTAGTCCCACAACGGATCTCAATGCTGATACAGCACGTACGTTATCCTCAACAACTTCGTTCTCGTCCTCTTCTAGTCGACACCCAGCAGCACCGCCTAGAAAGACGTGCATCAGCAAGCAGTGGCACCTGTGTATTGGATATGAGGATAAATCAGATCGGGATTATCTTCTGCTGTTGGGACATTATTGAATGGAGGACTATCTGCAAAACGAGGTCAGAGGCGAGCAGCCAGCATTTTCGATTCGTTCTTTTTGGTGTGCTACCACCTAAACTATCGACCGTGTATCCCCTAGCATCGACTTGAAAAATTCTGGCGGTTGAAACGTGACAACGTTTGAGTCCCGGTTGGAATTTGACCAGGAGAAGAGATGGTCCTGAGGGGATGAGGTGTTCCATCTGTCTATCCCTCAAATTTACGACACTGCTGCCTAAGTCAGTCTCTGATTCATATGATCACGCATGTAGATCGACTCCCAGGTCCTTGACCAAATGTCAGCGAGAACTCCTTCAGGCTTATGTCAATGGCATTGAGGCTCGCTCACCTCAATCTTCGTCGACCTTCAAGCCCAACTCAGATAAAACTGGAACACACAAGGAGGATACTGACAGAAGTATGACTTGTTCTCATCCATTACCTTCTGGTGATAGGATGTTTTCCAGTTGGCAAAATACGCTCATTGGAATCCGAATTTTTATTGACATGTCTTCGCAGTCCTATTGACATATCCATCTCCCTCTCATGCCTTATTAATTCATCTTAGCCAAGACTAGAGAGCCGACCGCTGAAAATCAAGACCCGCAGGATCAAAAGACGATAGATGAGAGAAAACGAACGAACCTCCTTGGTAGTAGTATATCATCTTCCGGTAATATATGTGCACAACTTCAAACCGAGCTCAGAATTTTCAGTCAAGGGGAATAAATCGATGATGACTCCGGGCACGAGGCCGTCTGCCCTGCTTACCGACTCTCTGACCGGATCTCATTCTACAATCTCAAAATCCAACTCCAAGCTTTCTTCACTATGGGATTCATACTCAATTCTATACTTGGCGGTGAATGATACTCGAAGTCGGTGTGGAATCCTCACCAATCCTTCAGAGGTGTCAGCACATTTTAATATTCACAAGTAGATATGGTACAACTCAAGCTCCAAAAGTTATCAGCTCTTCAGTTGTTGATCACTTGTATTGGGTACGGACATGTCACATTTATGAAGTCCAGTTTCAATCGCTTGACAGTGCTGCTTTGGCCCTATTCCTGGAAACCACGGGCACTGTCAGTTCCTGTACTTCTATGCTGCTCTGAACATTCGGTTTCCACGGTACCCTGGGTTCTTTCCTCCCAAGCCCACACAGGATAAGAATGTCTTATGAGAAGAGAGGGTTCGGACTGGGTTCATGGCTGGAAATCAAGTCTCTGTAAGTTGTAGTATGACTACATGTCATTTGCAGACCTTCGAATCCACAGGCAAAAACAATTAGCGCGGCAGCGATCATCAATGAAAATCTGAATGAGGGAGATACGCTCAACAAGTAAGAGGACCTCATTAATGAGGTCTTCAAAGTCATGCAGATCTCATACCATGCGTGTTCCTGTTCAAATAGGGCTGTGGGGGCTTGGTAATCAACATACAGGTCCTCGACCGCATGCCCACCAGGGTCACAGTCAATAAAACCAAGATGCGAGCTTACAATTGTTATTGTGACTCGTACAGATCTACTCTAATACGGCAAAAGGCATTGCATTTTTTTTATTACGCCGTGGAGAAATTTAGAAGCAATAGTGCACACACATATATACTTATATACATGTTGCGCGTACTGACTTGTGATGGCTCTGTCAAGGCAAGTTTTGTGGTTCGTCTTGTACAGGGCTTGCCAGCCCATTTTCTTTCAAGATTTTGATGAAAGGGAGGATTTTGGCATGAGAAATGCTTCAGTCAGTGACTTTTTAAGATGAAGAAATCGTGAGGTAGATTTATGGACCACAGAGATGCATTATTCAATCCAGCACGTCTCAAACATAAAACACAGAGTATAGGGCCCATGTCTTCAATACTTCCCGGACTGGTTCATGTAACAAGACAGAAAAACCTAACGGCATACCTCTGGTAAGAGGGGCTCTCCTAAGAGAGAAGACAGAAACCCGAGTAAATTGTTGAGTGAAATAACAGATGAGATTCCCCCCACAGATTTGTTTTGTCGTGTTGCAGAAATGGCGAGTGCACCAAGCAATTCAACGGATTATATGGACAGGGCCATGATCGTAGGTGAGCAAATAAATCACGGGCACTAACAATGGCACTGATCGAGAAATGATTGGTACTTTGTTTGATGTTAATCCTTGAAACATCATTGTAGGCACTTTGTTGAAGTTATCATTGTTATTATCCTTGTCTGACCATGGATGATGATGGTGAGTCCAATCGCCTCAGTAGCCTGCTCCCCCACAAAATGTATTTTCTCTGGCAAGTCAAGATCAAAGTGGTAGAGTGCGAGAATAGGACAACCGCAGGAAGCAGGGAAATAAAATTTGATAACAATCCTTGCAGCTTCTCCATACACGTGTCCTCTCAAGAACGCTAGAGTTAAAGCTCGGTAAAAATTTGCGGACACTGTTGGTTCAGGTGTCTGGTAGTCATGAGCAGTATAACACACTGAACAGCGTTACTGTCGCTATTCACTCAAGGACTGAACGACTCCCGGAGAGCAGAGAGTGATGGTCTTTGAAAACCTGTCTTCACACCAGACACTTGTTCCACGGACAATGAATTACAATTTCAACAACAGTGGACCATCACTCACAATCCAAGTTCTCAGTGTAGTGTGCAAATGCAAAGGAAATTGCTAAGGACGATTCTGTTGGAATTTGGATCTCATGCAAGCCTGCATGATGCATGTGATTCTTTATCGTTTCATGTTCTATTGTTCTAGATAGGTATATAAGTAGAATAAGTAGTTTGTATTCATCATCCGTTTGTACCCTCCCCCGTTCGTATTTCATCAGATTCGCTTTCAGAATGATCCAAGCAAATTTATTTGGCACATAGAGAAAATCTCATATTTCAACACTTGCTTTGGAATTCGTGAAAAAAGTACAACAATCGTACTTAAAAAATCCTATGATGATAATCCTGAGGTACCGTCCGCCTTAAGATCTGAAGGAATGGAATATTGATAAAAATCCATCTAGCAATCAAATAAACGTACCATTAGGTATATTAGGCCTCACGGCCTGTGCCCAGACAGTTTGGAAAGCGCTAATAGAAAGATCGTCAGAAGCCATAGTTGCACGAGATAACGTCAATATACTTGGGTCCTCCTAGATCATTTTCCTGGCCCGGTTCGAGACTTCCATTGTCAGCGCCGCAGCAGGGGGAAGCAGTTCCCCAAACTGTCCCCATCGTGATTTTATGTACTCAGAGGTCAAGAAGGTACTTACTAGGACCTGCTGCCCATATCGACCAGCCAATGTAAACGTCATTATCGGCCATGTATTGGATGAGATCAGAGATGGCCTGCAAGCATCCTGTGTTGCTTCCTCCACCAAACTCGGTGATCATAGCCCTAAATCAAACACTATTGCATGAATTTTCTTTTTGATGTTGGGGTCAGAAACGGACTTCAAATTGTTTTCTTGGAGCCACTGGGTGAGAGCTGCCAGGTTCGAGGGGCCAGGTTGAGTACATTCGTCATGACTACCAGAAAAGTCCACATCTGATGAGCTATAAGCCAGGCTAACCGCGGGAGAGATCGTCAAATACATACCAAGGTACTATGCAAGGTCTAATCTCAAATCAATCGTCATACGGTCAAAATAATCCTCACCTCATGTATGTCGATTGCAGTGTTCTCTAAAGGATCAACCAGCTGATTCATGAAATCGCTAGATGGAGCTGCTCCATTTCCTGTGACTTGGGTCCACGAGTGTCCCCCCGTAAAGCCGTTTCCTGGTGCAAGTATGAGTTGCGTCGCACCAGCAGCTCGAATGCCATCAATTGCGGCCTGATCATTTTTGAGAACCAAATCTGTAGGCTGTTGACCGTTGCCTGGTGCATCAAAACATATTCTTGAGGAAATACAGCTACTCTACCATGGTGTGTGGTTCGTTGTTAATACCGAAGACCACTTTTGGGTTGTCCACAAAACGGCGAGCAAGCTCTTGCCAGAATGCTTGAAATTGGGCTGTAGTTGCAGCGTTGGAGTCTGATGTATCGCCGATGATCTGACAGAGCGACCATGAGATCTTTATCCAAGAGTGCAAAGTGCATTACTCACTGGTCCAGAAAAAGGTTGACTTGATGGGTCTCTGTAAACCCATAGTGAGATGAAAAATATTTTGGATCCCAATATAAGTTTACCCATAACGCATATAGTTATGCGGGTCAAGTAAGGCATATGCTCCTTTATTAAGTGTTATATAGTTAATTGCGTCGGAGAATTCGCTGAAATACTGACAAGAAGTTAGGTTAGTTCAGGGCATATATAAGACAGATTGATATTTTACTGTTTCATTAAATTGACCGCCCAATCCTAGACCCAAGGGACACATACGTTCCATGAGGAACGTTACTCGGAAGAAATTGATTTTCTCTTGATCAACGAAGATGTCAACAGTGCTCTGCGTAGTAGTATCTTATCATCAATTTCTGGCCAGTTATATTTATATAAACCTTGTTTATGAACGCGTAATCAATGTTGAAACGTCCAGGAAGGCCAAATCCGGGATTGTTTGGAGAAAAGACACCAAACTCTCCCCCAGACTGAACATGTAGATAGTCAATAACTGTACCTCAAATCAGATATGCCATACTTCATTCACGCCAGCATATAGAATTTTTCCGTGGGTGGATGTGAATAGACTAGTCACAAGTACTGCAACGCGAGAGAGGATAAGCATTGTCACTCAGACTGAAAGATTTCTTCGCTGCATGTCGCTTTTGAGCAATTTCATTGGTATTAGGTCAG
>Ga0153929_1000606_pt1 | contig 13397 bp, 10 predicted proteins | sample TSNJ013MetaG_FD_104689 | JGI IMG/M metagenome (GOLD analysis project Ga0153929, IMG submission 104689) | Attine ant fungus gardens microbial communities from New Jersey, USA - TSNJ013 MetaG | ecosystem: Host-associated > Fungi > Mycelium > Unclassified | place: USA: New Jersey, Wharton State...
AAAATTGGCCCGCATCGTAATGCCCACCCATTGTGTTACGCCAAACGGCGAACCCGTGAACGGCAGCGAGTAAAAGAAATAATCGACGTAAGGGACCACGACCAGCGCGATGTTGCGGTTGCGGCTGGCGGCGTCGAACGCATGCTTGAAATCGCGGAAGAACCGCACGTAACTGACCTTCGCCAAGCCGCTGCGGCCATGGACAAGCGGCTCGACAAACTGGATCTGCAATTCGGGCCGGTTCTCCTGGGCAATGCGCACGGCGAGCGAATGCGCCGCATTGGCGGGGTCGGTCACTATTACGCACATATACCCCGCTTCCATATAAGCCGCGGCTGCCCACTCGGCGTAACGCCAGCGATGCCCGGTGAAATTCGGTTCGACAATCAGCACGGTGTCGAGCGTGTCATTGGCCATGGTCATTGTTTTATTGGAAGCGTACAAAAAGAGTGTGGCGTCGCGCACGCGAAGTGCAAAACGTCCACTCGAAACTGCCGGATCGGACTGCACGCATTCATGCGCGCCGCAGCAAACATCAGTCGATAACGTCAACACTAGCATTGCTGCACGCTACGCAACCGCCAAACTCAGGGTATTCCTCTGGCGAAAAAAGACAGTGAGCCAGCGCACACGAGGGCCGATATCGACTACGAGATGGCGCACGGCACAGGGCGCGTCACGTTACCTTTGCGGAAACCTTGGGGTTTACATCGCTAATGCAAAGTCACGTCGCGCGGGCAACCCGTTTGCCACGCTCCAACTACAAAAATTCGATCCGACGCGAGGAATGTCTGTGAGAGCAGTTCGCTTACCATTTTCAACCGCGAGCGTGCGTTTTGACCAGGACGCCGCCATCTGGGTGCTGCTGCAGCAAATCGTCGTGCGGGGATTCGTCGCAGTCAAGTTCCTGGCGATCGGCCGGATTCTCGGGCCTGCTGCGATCGGCAGCGTCAGTGTCGCGTTGCTGGCGGTGGCCATAGCCGAAGCGCTGAGCGACACGGGCCTTGCACAAGCCGTCGTGCAGGGCCGCGAAACACCGACCCGTTCGGAACTGGGCGCCGTGTGGACCACGCTGGCCTCGCGCGGAGCGTTGATCGCGCTGCTGATTGTCTGCGCCGCGCCGCTGATGGACCAGCAGTTCCATCTTGGCGGCTCGCTGCTGCTGTTGCAACTCGCCGCGCTGTTGCCGCTGATTCGCGGCGTGGCGTCGCCGGCGTATTACATCGTGACCCGCGAGCGCGGATTCATGCGCATCGCGGGCGTGGAGATGTCGTCGGCCTTCCTCGATTGCGCGATCGGCCTGGCCTTCGCGCTCGGCGGCGCGGGCGCCTATTCAGTGCTGCTCGGGATGGTGGCGGGAGAGACGCTCAAGACGGTCCTGACCTGGACGACCATGTCGCCGCGCCCGCCGCTGCGCTTGTCGTGGAAGGGCATTGGACACTACGTGAATTTCAGCCGCTGGATCTGGGCGGGCAGCGTGGTGAACCTGCTGCTCAACCAGTTCGACAAGGTGATTGTCGCCAAGCTGCTCGGGCCGGCGCAATTGGGCGCGTACCAGATGTCCTCGAAGCTCGCCCAGATGCTGCTTGCCGATGCCGCCATCGCCATGTCGCAATACCTGTTTCCCACGTTCTCCGCGCATCACCGCAAGGATGCGGATTTTGCCGCGCGATTGTTCCGCCGTTATCTTGCGCTGATCGCGGGCGGTCTCGTGGTGCTGGTGATATTCCTGCGCTTCGCCGCCGAACCGCTCTTCCAGATCGTGCTGGGAACCGCGTGGCTGCCCGCCGTGCCGCTGTTCCGGATCTTCGTGGTCAACATGGCTATCGGTGCCGTGATCGCCGTGCTGGTATCGTATTTGCGTGCGGTGGGCCTGCCGAAGGTCGCCACGCACGCGTCCATCATCCAGGCCGTGGTGCTGCTGGCCACGGTGCCGGTCGCCACCCATTTGTGGGGCGTCACCGGCATTGCCTGGGCAATGACGGTCGGTCTTGGTGCAGCTGCCGGGTGGATGTTGTTCCGAATCGCCAGGGAGGCGTGATGCGCATCCTTCATCTTGTTCTTGCTCCACGCCTTTCAGGGGCGGAAGTGCTGGCCAAGGACCTTGCGATTCATCAGCAGAGGAGCGGCGAAGTGGTCGGCATGACGTCGCTGCGGCCGCAACACGAGGACTTCGTCACGCTGCGCGAGGAACTCGACGCCAACGGCGTGGAGTGCATGTTTCCCCGCGCATTCCACGGCACGCTCGGCAAGCTGTGGCATTTGTACCAGGCGGTTCACCACTATCGCCCGGACGTGGTGTTTGCCCACGCGACCATTCCCGCTTTCTACGCGCGTGCCCTGCCCATATCGGCGCCCGTGGTGTACGTGATGCATTCCGCCACCAACGACTTCGAGCGCGGTTTGTTCCGCCGTATTGAACGCGTGTTGTCGCGGCGGGCGCGGGCGGTGATAGCGGTTTCGCCGGCGAATATCGACGACTATGTGGCCGCTGTCGGCCGGCATCCGTCAATGCAGCTCATTCCAAACGGTGTGGACATGGCGCGCTTCTCGCACGGCCTGGACGCCGATCTCGCCAATGACCATGCGCAGATCGTGCAGATCGGGCGTTATACGTCGGTGAAGAACCAGTTGCAGACGGTGCATGCGTTCAAGGAAGTCGCGCGGCAGGTGCCGCTCGCACGATTGCTGCTGGTCGGCGTGGTCGAGGATCCGGCCTATTTCACGGCGGTGAAGGATCTCGTGGTGAAGCTTGGGCTCGAGCAGCAGGTCACGGTGGAAGGGCCGCGTTCGGACGTCTCCGACATTCTCTTCAAGGCCAGCGTGTTCGCGATGCCGTCGCGCTCCGAAGGCCATAGCATCGCGTTCCTGGAGGCGCTTGCGTCGGGGGTGCCGATTGTCGCCAGCGACATCCGGCCGTTCAGCTTCGCAGCGGATTTTCCGGCTGTGCATCTGCTGGATCCGGAGGACACCTTGACATATGCACGCGCGCTGGTGACCGCGTTGGGAGAAAAGCGAGCGCAGCGGCCGCTAGGCGGCCTTACGCTTGCCGATACCGCCGAGCGTTATCTGGCCGTCGCGCGGCAGGTCACGGGGTACATGGCGGGTGCGCCGGCCTGAGCGCGGGGTTGCCCGCATTCAAGCGTCATAAAAAATGCCGGCTGTGCAAGCCGGCATTCCTGTTTCTAATTCCTGTTTCTATCGACGTCGAATCTTCAACTTCAGTGGATCAATGAAACAACTTGGTCGCCTGGAGCAAGGTGTTGATCACGCCCCATGCAAGCGGTAGCAGCACATAGATCCAGAACACGCCGAGCAGCAGCTTGTTGGGCGGCGCGGCATCCGCGTGGGCGTTCAGGTCGGTATGAGTGTTCATGGTGTTCTCCGGTTTATCGTTGTCCTGGGATTCAGTCTGCCGCGAGTGCGGACGCGCTCATGTGATGTTTCTCGTGGACGCGCTTCACCAGCAGGTTGCAGATAAACCCGATCACCAGCAGTCCGGCCATGATGTGCAGGGTCGTGGTGTAGGCCTCAGCCTTGACCACGCCATGCTCCACTTCATACGCGCGGATGTAATTCACCAACACCGGACCTGCGATACCGGCCGCAGCCCACGCGGTCAGCAGGCGTCCATGAATGCCGCCCACGAATTTCGTGCCGAACATGTCGGCAAGATAGGCCGGGACGGTCGCAAAGCCGCCGCCGTACATGGACAGGATCACGCAATACGAGAGCACGAAGAGCGCAACGTTGCCGGCCTGCGCGAACTGCGGCACCAGCAGATACAGCACCGCACCGAGCACGAAGAAGACGAAGTAGGTGTTCTTGCGCCCGATCCAGTCCGACGCCGATGCCCACACGAAACGCCCGCCCATGTTGAAGAGCGAAAGCAGGCCGACGAAACCGGCCGCAGCCCCCGCCGTGACCGATGCCTTGAAGCTCTCCTGGATCATCACCGACGCCTGGCCCAGCACGCCGATCCCGGCCGTCACGTTGAGGAACAGCACCAGCCAGATCAGGTAGAACTGCGGCGTCTTGAGCGCCTGATCAATATGCACGTGATTGCGCGTGATCATCTTGTTGCCGTTCGTCACCGGTGGCGTCCAGCCCGCCGGCGTCCAGTTCGGACGCGGGACGCGAATGGCGAGCGCACCGATCGACATCGAGATGAAATAGATGACACCCAGCACCACGAAGGTCTCGGTCACGCCGTTGCTGGTCGCGCTCTTGAAGTGGTTCATCAGGGCAACCGAGGCGGGCGCCGCGATCATCGCGCCGCCGCCGAAGCCCATGATCGCCATGCCGGTCGCCATGCCGCGGCGATCAGGAAACCAGCGGATCAGCGTGGACACCGGCGAGACATAACCGAGCCCCAGTCCGATCCCGCCAATCACGCCGTAGCCGAGGTAGACCAGCACGATCTCATGCAGGTGCACACCGAGCGCCGCCACCAGGAAGCCCCCACCGAAGCAGCAGGCTGCCGTGAACATGGTGCGTCGTGGCCCGACTTTCTCCAGCCACTTGCCGGCGAACGCGGCCGAGAGTCCGAGGAACACGATAGCCAGCGAAAAGATCCAGCCGAGCGTGGTCAGCGACCAGTCGTCCGGGGCCGACTCCGTGATCCCGATGACACGCGTGAGCGGCGCGTTGAAAACTGAAAATGCGTAAGCCTGGCCAATACACAAATGCACGGCGAGGGCGGCGGGCGGCACCATCCAGCGGGAAAATCCCGGTTTTGCGACAGAAGCTTCTTTGGAAAAAAATCCGGGTGAACCGGTAATTGTGCTGCTTGTATGAGAGCTCATTCTGGGTCTCCAATATGGTTTATTTGTGCTGTTTATCGTTTGCTTTTTTTATGGACAGACTTTAGCCGCATTTCGGTAGAGCTTCCGAAATGCGGCTCAATCGACGAGTAACGGGTTGCACGACAAGTGGAATGCAGTGGGGATGGATATATGACGTTCGTATTCATAATGTTAGCCTGCGGGTGCTTCTCTCTCACGATAGTTAAGGGCACCTGTAGTTGCAATAGGATATCGTCAGACATAAGTAATTGTACCAATAAGGCAAACCTTGATAAATCTGTTTTGGCAGTTCCGAATCAGTAAAAAACAGGAATTTTCAATAGTCTTCAGGTAAGCGCGGGTAATAACTTCTATAGCATTGGCTTATCGCCCCGATATACGCGGTTTATCAATGGGACGGATTAACCGGTGTTTTCCCGAAGAAGTTCGATTGCGGCGGCGAGCCTGAAAGATTGCGCGGCCGATAGAAAAATGCATTAAATCGGCGAGGGTCAGTGAGGACGGAAATGGGTGGGCAGGGAGGTGGCGCGACGTTGGCCCGAGAATTTTCAACGTGCCTTTGCGGTACGGCTCTCGTCACCCAACCTGTACGAACACCCGCGTTTCAGACCCGGTTCCAGTTATCGCAATTGTCATTTCATATGACCAATCCAAGGCCAGAGAAACATCAAGACGTCGCATGAAGAGCGCATGATTTGCACTGCGAAGGCGCGGCAGACCTTCGCCAAATCCCACGCGGTGCGCCCACGCTGAAGGCGGTGGACGACGGACGTAGCGCGTTATCTCACCTTAAGGAGCACGTTCCATGAGCACGATCAAGACGAACGACGGCACGGAGATTTTCTACAAGGACTGGGGTACAGGCAAGACGGTGGTGTTCTCGCACGGGTGGCCTCTGGATGCGGACGCGTGGGATGCGCAGATGTTGTTCATGGTCCAGAAGGGCTACCGCGTCATCGCGCATGACCGCCGGGGACATGGGCGTTCGGGTCAGCCGGCACAAGGCAACGACATGGACACCTACGCCGACGACCTGGCCGCCGTGCTCGACGCACTGGATGTGAAAGACGCCATGCTGGTGGGCCACTCAACGGGCGGTGGCGAGGTCACGCGTTATATCGGGCGGCATGGGACGGGGCGGGTCTCGAAGGCCGTGCTGATCGGGGCCGTGCCGCCGTTGATGCTGAAGACCGAAGCGAATCCGGGCGGCTTGCCGAAGGATGTATTCGATGGAATTCGCGCAGGCGTGGCGGGAGATCGCTCGCAGTTCTACAAGGATCTGGCGATGCCGTTCTTCGGCTACAACCGCGATAACGCCAAGAAATCGCAGGGTGTGATCGACACGTTCTGGGCGCAGGGAATGTTGGGCGGGATACTGGGTCAGTACGCGTGCATCAGGGAGTTTTCAGAGGTCGATTACACGGAAGACCTGAAGAAGTTTGATGTACCGACCCTGATCCTGCACGGTGATGATGACCAGATCGTGCCAATCGATGCAGCGGGAAAACACTCGGCGAAGATCGTCAGGAATGCGACGCTCAAGGTGTATCCGGGCGGTGCGCACGGCATGTGCGTGGTCGAGGCTGACAAGGTGAACGCGGACTTGCTCGAGTTTGTGTCGAGCTAGAAGAAAGCCGCGCGCCGGCCGAAGAAACTGCCGGCGCGGGAAACACTACTTCTTCACCGGATGAGCCCGCCGGAATACCATCCAGCGGGGTGATTTGAACCGGACGATGCTGACGTAAAGCCACACGTAGGTGAACGCAAACACCACGACAAAGCAGAACAGATGCAGCGTATGCCGCCAGAAGAGCGTGGCCGGAATCACGGCAACGAGGCACAGCAGCCACAGATACGGTGAGGTGAGCGAATTGCGCCGCGTGATTTCGCGGGCGTTCTGCGCACCAACGGCCCAGCGCATGAGGCGCTTGTACACCAGCATATGCAGATGCACGCCATCAGGAATCCCGGGCGATATCCCGCGAATAAACTTCTTCCGGTAGATCGAGAAACAGGTCTCGAAGATCGGATACATGAACAGCAGCACCGGGAACCACGCCGAGACATCGCGATTGCGCATCACGAGCATGATGGACAGTTCGGCCAGCATGAAGCCGATGAAATACGCGCCGCCATCGCCGAGAAAAATCAGCCCGGCCGGGAAGTTCCAGATGAAAAAGCCCATCACCGCACCCATCATGATCAGCGAGGCGGACAACACCACCGGGTCGTGAACCTGGAACGCCACGTACGCGAGCGACGCGAACATCATGAATGCGACCATGGACGCGAGTCCGTTAAAGCCGTCGATGATATTGATTGCGTTAGCCAAAGCGGCCACCGCCACCACGGTCACGAGACACGAGATGACCCCGTAGGTCAGCAGGAAGTCGAGCGGCGGAACGCTGATACGCGTGACCGCGATCCCCAGCAGGAAATACGCAAGCGCGGCCGCGGCCATGGTGCAGACCAGGCGTACAACCGGCGTGACCCGCTTGGTCAGGTCCTCGAGAAGTCCCGAGAAAAACGCCGGCATGCCGCAAGCAACAATGGCGAGGATGCCGCTCGATACGACCGGATAAGTCCATCGAAGCTGCACGGCCGAGACGGTGAGTCCAATCAGGATTCCGACCCCGCCGATGCGGGGCACGGACCGCGCGTGAAACTTCTGCACGCCGGCAAAATCGCTATCGCCGGAAATGCCTTCGTGCAAATGGGCAAACCGCACGATCAACAGCGTGATGAATAGCGAAACGAGAAAACCGAGCGCAAAACTGAGCATGAAAAATAACCACTAGAAAGAACGCATCAGGCGGGGCCTGAACCAAAACCAGGCCGCGCCTGAACCAGAACGTCAGGCAAAACCCTTCGGGTTCTGCGACTGCCAGCGCCAGTGATCGGCGCACATCCGTTCGATGCCGTGTTCCGCCTGCCAGCCGAGCAGCTTCGCTGCGGCGGCCGGATCGGCGAAACACTCGGCGATATCCCCCGGACGGCGGGCGACGAGCTCGTACGGCACGGGCCTGCCCGACGCCGTTTCGAACGCCTTCACCACATCCAGCACGCTATACCCTTGGCCCGTGCCCAGGTTCACGACAAAGCTGCTGTCAAGCGACTCCAGCGCATCGAGCGCCTTGATATGGCCACGCGCCAGATCGACCACGTGAATGTAATCGCGCACGCCTGTGCCGTCGTGGGTCGCGTAATCGCTGCCGAAAATCCGCAGGCGTTCCAGTTTGCCCACCGCCACTTGCGCGACATACGGCATCAGGTTGTTCGGCACGCCCGCCGGATCTTCGCCGATCAAGCCGCTTTCATGCGCGCCGACCGGATTGAAGTAACGCAGCGTCGCAATGCGCCACGCGGCATCGGAGATTTCCAGGTCGCGCAAAACCTGTTCGGCGATAAGCTTCGATTGCCCGTAGGGGTTCGTTGCCGACAGCGGAAACGACTCGTCGATAGGCACGCTCTTCGGCACGCCATACACCGTCGCCGACGAACTGAAGACGAATTTCTTCACGTTGCGCGCGCGCATGGTGTCGAGCAGCACGAGCAGGCTGTCGATGTTGTTACGGTAATACTCGATCGGTTTCGCCACCGATTCTCCCACCGACTTCAACGCGGCGAAATGGATCGCGCCGGTGATCGCGTGCTCATCGAAAATGCGGGCGAGGGCGGTTTCATCGCGGACGTCGGCTTCGTAGAATGCCAGCGTCTTGCCGGTGATCTGCTCCACGCGTTTGAGCGACTGAGCGTTGCTGTTCACGAGGTTGTCGATCACGACAACGCCGTAACCGGCATTCAGCAATTCGATGCAAGTATGCGAGCCGATAAAACCGGCGCCGCCTGTGACAAGGATCGTGCCCTTCGCGCTTGTGTGACCAGTCATGAATAACGCTCCCGGAGGGTGATTTAGAGTGAAACGCCGGTAACCGCGCGTATTGTGCCTTTATAACGCTCGACGACCGCGTTTTCGTCGAATTCGCGCGCCACCTTGGCGCGGCCCGCCACGCCCATTTCAGCGCGTGCCATGTGGCTCGAGAGCAGCAGGCGTTCGAGTTGCCGCGCGAGGCTGTCGGCGCTTTTTACTTCGCACAGCAGGCCCGTCACGCCGTTTTCGACGACTTCGCGGCAGCCGGGGACATCGGTGGCGACAATCGGGCGTCCCATTGCCGACGCCTCCATCAAGGTCCGCGGCACGCCTTCGCGATACGACGGCAGCACCACGCAATCCGCATTACCGATAAACGCGCGGACGTCGTGCGCCTCGCCGAGATAATCGATGACCCCTTCGCGCTGCCAGGCCTGCACTTCGTCGAGCGTGATGGCGCTGGGGTTGTCGACGCCCACGGGTCCGAGCAACTGGAACCGCGCGTACGGATATTTCAGACGCAGCCGGCGGGCTGCATCGACGTATTCCGCGACGCCTTTATCCCACAGCAGACGGCCAATTAAAATGAAAAAAAAGCCTTCCGTCTGCGGGTTGGCACGCGGTAGCGGCTGGAAAGCATAATCGTCGAGATCGACGCCTTCGCCGTGCAGCAGGCGCGCGCGCTCCGGATGAACCAGCAGGTTCTGGTCGATGAACGCCTGCCGGTCGTCTTGGTTCAGGAACCACACTTCGCGCGGAAACCGGAATGCGAAACGGTAAAGCCGTTTCGCAACACTTGCCGTCCGGCTCTTCTGGATGAAGACATAACCCAGCCCGGTGGTGACCGCAATCGACGGTACGCCCGCGAGTTTCGCCGCAATCGAACCGTAGATGTTCGGTTTGATCGTGTAGTGAAACACCAGGTGCGGCCGGGTTGCCCGGTATTCGCGATACAGCGCGGCGAGGGTCTTCAGGTCATCGCGGGGATTGGCGCCTTTCGACGCGACCGGCAGCTCGACGCATCGGCAGCCCATTTCTTCTAGCGGCGCGAAGGTCCGGTCGCGCGGTGCGATCACCGAGACTTCCACGCCGCGTTCGATCAGCATCCGCAGCAAGCCGCGCCGGTAGGTGTAGATCGCCCAGGCGGTGTTGCAGACGAGGGCTATGCGAAGGCGGGATTTCTCTGCGTTCATTCGATGGGTTTCAAATACGGTATGTCAGGCGCTGGATGAAGGGCTTGAGTGAAGGGCTTAAGTCAGGGGCTTGCATCATGCGTGAAACAGGCGCGTTTTCAACGCACGCATCGCGCCGTACGGCAGCATCAGATGCCCGATGTTTTTCGCCACGCCAAGCCAGTCGGGCAGGTTCGTCAAACGCATGTATTTCAATTGCAGCCGTAGTGCGGAAAGCGTTTGTGTACGGCGTTTTGTTGCACTGATGCCGTGCTCGTTGAGTTCGTAATACACGCCGAATTCAGGCAGGTTCGCGCAGTCATGGTTTTGCATCAGGCGCAGGAACAGATCGAGATCCTCGGCCGCGCGATACTCCGCGCGATAGTTGCCGGCGTCCATCACGGCGGCGACGCGCAGCATCATCGTCGGATGGGAGAAGCAGGCGCGCAGCAGCATGACGCGGCGGATCGCGGTGGGTTCGGCGGGTGGCCGAAGGTCGAACAGCGGCGCGCCCTCCATGCTTACCACATGTGTCCACATGCCGAGCGCCGCTGTTTCCGGATGCGCTTCCATATAAGCGCGCTGCTTTTCCAGCCGGTGGGGCGTCGCCAGATCGCCCGCATCAATGCGCGCCGCGTATTTGACACCCCGTTGCGCCAACGTGGCCACGCCGGTCTGCAACGCCAGCTCAATACCGCCATTGCGCGGCATGCGCAGCACGTCGATCGTGAGGTTCGCAACAGCCGGCGCGACGATGGGCGGCAGGCTGCCGTCATCGACGATCAGCACGCGCACCGGCGCGCGCTCGCAGAACGATGCGAGCGTACGGTTCAGGTCGTGCTGGGCGTTGAACACCAGAATCAGCACGGTGACGTCGTCGAGCGCCGGAGATGCCATGGGCGTGTTAGGTGAGGAAGCCGTCATACCCGCAGCCTGAAGCGGATGTAGTAGAAATTGACCGATGCCGCTGCGAGATACCCCGCCGCCAGCCCGATCAGCGCGCCGTAGCTGCCCATGCGGGGAATCGCGATCAGGTTCACCCCGAAAGCGACCGCCAGCGCCAGCAGCCACTTCGCGAGCAACACGAATTTCGCCTGGTATTTAAGCACGACGAGGTTCCCGATTGCTTCGATGCCGGCCGGCACGGAAAGCCAGACCGCCCAGCGGAAAATGCTGATGGATTCGGTGTAGGCCGGCCCGAACACGCGCGAGATGATGACCCCCGCGAGCAGGTCGAGCACGATCGCGCCGCCGATCATCAGCACGGCCGTCATCGCGATCAGGCGGCCGAGGTTGCGTTTGAGCTGCACGGCGTCGTGCACGCGGTACACGAACGCCGGGGCGATAGTCTGCGCGAGCATCAGCGCGAGCGTGATCCAGTTTTCGTTGAGTTGCTGCGCGGCGGAATACCGGCCGAGATCGGCGAACGAAATGTGGCGTTCGAGCATGAGCCGGTCGAGCTTCAGGAACAGGTACATACAAATGAGGCCGAGCCAGAACACCGTGCCGGCGCTCGCGAAATGGCGAAACAGCGAGCGGTCGATGTGCCAGCCGAGCTTGCCGCCGTGCCGATGAATGTAATACAGCATCAACACGCCGCCGATAACCGCCGCTTCCAGCGCCCACAGCCAGCCGAAGCGCGCCGGGCTTGCCGCTGCGCGCACCAGCACGTACACGAGCGCGGCTTTGGCGACCGCCGTGAGCATGCTGGTCAGCAATTGCGGTTTGCTGTACGTCATGCTTTGCAGCCATGCGTTGATCACGCCGACGAAAGGTTCGCGGAACAGCATGGTCACGGCAAGGCCGGCGAGCATGGCGCCGACAAGCGGGTCGGTGAAACCCGCCGCAATGCCTGTCCAGGTGACGACCAGGGCCGCGGCAGATACGCCCATGCGCAACACGAATGCGCTGCCTAGCACCGTGCCGAGCTGGCCTGGCGGGCGATTCACGATGGTCGGCACGAGGATTTCGGCGCCGCAGACCCAGGTGATGGGCGAGAGCACGAGCAGCAGCGTGTTGGCGTATTGCCATTTGCCGAAAACGTCGGGGCCGAAGTAGCGCGCGAGCAGTCCGCTGATGGCGATAGCCACCGCGATCTGCGTCAGGCGTTCGAGACCCAGCCAGACGATGTTCGCCAGCGCCTTGGTGACATCGGGGTTCTTGATCCGTTTCAGCATCCGCGGGCGGCGCCTGATGTTTTAGTAGCCATAGGCATGGCGCTTGCGGTAAAAGAGCCGCCCGGGCTTTCTGTCATCCCTGCTGGCACCCTGTCGGGACCCGTCAACCTACGAGCGGTTTCCCGCCATTCGGTGCGACGTTTGTACTTTGCGGTGAAAAAGCGTCCGGGCATTGGATTAGAATATTTGCGCAGGTCCGCGCGGAAAGACTGCGATTATAGGTGCGAACAGTGCGCCCAACCGCGTGGTTGATACTCGCCGAGGGGTCCCCGAAGGGAGCGTCACGAGGATCGGGGTCGCTCGCGACGAATTTCTTTCGTTATTTTTTCGCGTTTCGTCCGGTATCGTTTCTGGCAACTCGTGCGTCCGGCGCGTGCGTCTGGCGAGTTACATCGGCCAGTTACATCGGCGAGTTGCATCGGCGTAATGACCGGGTTGGTCGAGTCAGGTTTTTTTATTGTTGGCCGCAGGTCTGTATCAAGGGGTCTCCGTGACCCGGGACGCTTCGGGATGCCCCGGAACCATTTAAATTATTAGTCAGGTAGCCATTCCATGAGCCAGTCACCGCAAGCATCAGTTACCCAGTCCATTTTCAAGGCTTACGACATTCGCGGCATCGTGGGCAAAACCGTCGATGCCGGCGTCGCGCGCAACATTGGCCGCGCGTTCGGCAGCGAGATCAAAAGCCAAGGCGGCGACTCGGTCGTCGTGGCACGTGACGGTCGTCTGTCGGGTCCGGAGCTTGTTGGCGCGCTTGCTGACGGCTTGCGTGAAGCCGGCGTGGACGTTGTCGATATTGGCATGGTGCCTACGCCCGTGGGTTATTTCGCGGCCAGCGTGCCGATCGCGCTGCCTGCGGGCGAGCGGCGGGTGGATTCGTGCATTGTCGTGACGGGGAGCCACAATCCGCCCGACTACAACGGGTTCAAGATGGTCCTGCGCGGCGCCGCCATTTATGGCGACCAGATCCAGGCGTTGTATCAGCGGATCGTCAATGACGACTTTACGAGCGGTGCGGGCACCTACACCGAATACGATATCCAGCAGGTCTACCTCGACCGGATTGTCAGCGACATCAAGCCTGTGCGTCCGATGAAGATCGTCATCGATGCCGGTAACGGTGTTGCCGGCGAACTGGCGCCGCGTTTGTTCAAGGCGTTGGGATGCGAGATTGTCGAGTTGTTCACGGACATCGATGGGACGTTCCCGAATCACCATCCGGATCCGGCGCATGCGGAGAATCTGCAGGATGTGATCAAGGCATTGAAGGAAACGGATGCAGAGATTGGTTTTGCCTTCGATGGCGACGGTGACCGTCTGGGTGTGGTGACGAAGGATGGGCAGATTATTTATCCTGATCGCCAGTTGATGT
>Ga0153929_1000607_pt1 | contig 13376 bp, 11 predicted proteins | sample TSNJ013MetaG_FD_104689 | JGI IMG/M metagenome (GOLD analysis project Ga0153929, IMG submission 104689) | Attine ant fungus gardens microbial communities from New Jersey, USA - TSNJ013 MetaG | ecosystem: Host-associated > Fungi > Mycelium > Unclassified | place: USA: New Jersey, Wharton State...
CGGCCAAGGTTCTGTTCGACCTTGTGCACCGCGGATTCGACCTCGCGCGAAGTCTTGCGCATGCTGCGCGGCAACCAGTCGTTAGCACGCAACTCGTCGAGCATCGCGCCGCGAATCCGCTGGCTGGCGTAGGTCTCGAACTGAGCGCCCTGATCTTCCTTATAGCGGCTGGCCGCGTCCAGCAAGCCGATCATGCCGGCCTGGATCAGGTCGTCCAGATCGACGCTGGCCGGCATCTTCGCCACGAGCTGCAGTCCGAGCCGGCGCACCAGCGGCGCGTAGCGGGTCAGGACTTCGGACTGTGACAGTTTTCCCTGGGCGTTATACATCGCATTCACCTTGTTCCTTCTCTTGCGGCATCACACGGATGCGGGGCTGCTCATCGCAAGCTGCATCAATGGCGTTTCGGTGCGGCGTGCCGCCCCGGAGTTGATCGAGCGCCCCAACTCATGCTGCGTTTCCGCTCGCATGGTCTGCACGGGCCATTCAAACTGCGACGCTTGCGGCATCGGCCAGTACTGCAATTCAGCGGCAATCTGCCGGTAATCCCGGGCAGCGGCTGTCGCCGGAAAAGCTTCCACCGCGCAGCGCGACAATTCGTGCGCCCGCGCCACGTGCGGATCCTCGGCTACGCAACCTGCCGGCATGAGTTGCACCGCGAGATAGCGGTCCGCAACGCTCGCGAGGTTATCGAAGGCGAGTTGCGCGTCGGCAGCGTTCTTCACGTGATTCACCACGATCCGGAAGCGGCCGATGGCATGCGCGTAGTGCAAGCGCTTGATGCAGGCGTACGCCTCGGTGATCGCGGCAGGCGCCACGCGGGTCACGATCACGAAGTCGTGCGCTTGCACGGCCAGACTGGAGAGCGCGCCGCTGCGATCGAGCTGGGTATCGATCAGCACGACGTCGGCGGGTCCGTCGAGGAGCACCCGGCAATGCGCGGCGTCCTGGCTGATCCGTTCGTCGCGAGGCGCGGCGATCACGGAAAAGCCGAACGGCGTGCGCGTGACGGCATCCTCTAAAAAACGCTTGCCCGACAAGACGGCGCCCAGCGCGCCGTTGGGCGCCACCTTGGCCAGCCGGTTCACCGACAACGCGTTCTGGCGCTCGTCGATCACCAGCACGTCCTTGCCTTGTGCGGCGAGCGCGGAGGCGAGGTTGACGACCGTCGAGGTATTGCCGGTCCCCCCCAATCCACCTGCCGGGGCGCCGCACACCGCCACGACCCGAGAGCCGCTGCGCGTCAGCAGACGGCGCAAGCCTTCAGCCTGATCGGACACGAACTTATCCAAAATGGACCTCATGGAGTTCAGTGGAAGCGCGCGCGGAGAGCGCGGACAGGAGCGGCGGCACGTCGTCGTCTTGCGGCACGAACGGTGAGCCGTCGCGCGGGATGCAGAAGGCGCTCTTGATCAGGAAGCGCTTGGTCGCGACGTACAGGTTTTCCGGCACCTTCTGACCCGTCGATACGTAATGCACGGGCAGCTTGTAGCGGATCACTGTGTCGAGCACGCCACCCAGGTTCGTGGCTTCGTCGAGTTTGGTCAGGATGCAGCCCGCGAGCGGCGGCTGGTCCGGCGTGCTCTGATAGGCCTGCACGACTTCGTTCAGCGTATCGCCGTGGCTGGTTGCGTTCAGCAGCAGCAGGCGCTGCACCGGGTGGCCGGCGCCGCACAACATGGCGATATGGTCGGCGACGGTACGGTCACGCTGGCTCATGCCGATCGTGTCGATCAACACAATGTGCTTGTTGCGCAGTTCGGAGAGCGCGAGTTGCAGGTCGCTTGCGTCTTTCACCGCATGCACCGACACCCCGAGGATCTTGCCGAAAATACGCAGTTGTTCGTGTGCGCCGATCCGGTAGCTGTCCGTGGTGAGCAGCGCGACCTTGCTGGCGCCGAAGCGCATCACGCAGCGCGCGGCGAGCTTCGCGGTGGTCGTGGTCTTGCCCACCCCCGTCGGGCCCATCAGCGCGAAAACGCCGCCGCGGTTCATCATCGATTCTTCGCTGTCCATGACGGGCAGGTTGTTTTCGAGCACTTGCTGAACCCATTGCATGGACGCTTCGGCCGCTTCGATCTCCGGCATGTTGTCGACCATCAAACGGACCAGTTGCGCGGAGAAACCGGCGGCAAACAGGCGCTTGGTCAACGCGGCGTGATTCGGGCTGCGGCGCTGGCGATCACCCCACAGCAAGCCGGCGAAGTGCTCTTCCATCATGCCGCGCATGGACGAAAGCTCATTCATGACGGTGTCCTTCATGACTTGCTCCACGCGCGTGCGGACGGCTTCGGTAACGGCGGCAGCGGCCGATGCCGGCAGGCCGGCGAAGGCGCCTTCCTGCATCGAACTGGCGGTTTGCGCCGCGGACATATAGGTTTGGGTCTGGGCGTGCAGTTGCGCGGTCTTTTGTTCCGCGCGGCGAGCGGCGAGTTGCGCCGCTTCGCGTGTCCACCCCGGGGCTTGGGCTGCTTCCTCCGGCGTGACAGTCACGGGAGCGCCCAGTCCCTTCGCAATTGCTGTCGATGCGCTTAGCGCGCGTTGCGGCGCGCTTTCAGCGGACGAGTGCGCCGATTGCGCGACCCGGCGTGCATGCTCGATCAGCCAGGGATTCGATTCGGCCATCGTGCGCGACCCGTCTTCCGGCTGCGCTTCGGGCCGGTGGTCGTCCAGCGGTTCCGGATTGGCGCCGAACACCGACGAAAAGACATCGCCGCTCGCATAAGGGTTCGAACCCGCGCTCAAATTCGAATGAGGTTGTGAATGCGACTGCGCGTGTGACGGGCTTCCGGCCGACGCCTTCAGCTTCATCTCGCGATGCTCGGCGGCCGCTTTCGGGGAGATCTTCGCGAGGTCGCCGTCCGCGACAGCAACAATTTCTATGCTGCCGTCTTCGGTTACCCGGTTCGACAACACGACCGCATCGGGGCCCAGTGCTTCACGGACAAGCCGAAACGCGTCGCGACTTGTAGCACCGATAAATTTGCGGATGTTCATTTACCCCCCGATGAGCTCGCACTCACGTTGATCTGTTGCGGTTGACCGGCCGAGCCACGTTTTGAGCGACGTACCGTTTTCCTGTGAATGAATTATTGCAAGGGCGGCTGGCGGACCATCGGCTGATAAGAGCCGGGAAAGCGGGGTAATTCGGGAGATCGGCGGCGGGGCCGGCGCGTGCACTGCATCGGGGAAGTGCGTGCCGGATCAAACATCAGACGATTGCTTTCATGAATTCAGCGACCGCGACGGCAAACTTCGGCAATCGTTTCATTACGTGGCGTGTCGCCCGGCATTAGCGTTCAAGCGATTATTTCATCTTCCGTTTTATTATTGCGCAACACAGTGCCGGCGAGTTCGTGATAATTATTTTATTAAGTTTTTGAAACACCTTTAATCAAGCCTGAAAATCGATGAACAATGGTTAAGTCCGCGAAATATCTATCGTGAGCCAAAGCGAATCTACCTATAATAAATCGAAGGACCATTTAATGAATTCGCAATGACAGGACAAGAATTTCACGTCCTGACATTAATCAAGGGATATCGAAATGCTTCAGAAACTATTTCGCGCAAACCCATTTTCACTATCGTTCGATTCTAAAACCACTGCATTGGTCATGATCGACATGCGGCGCGATTTTGTTGAACCGGGGGGATTTGGCGAAGCATTGGGAAATGACGTTTCGCTGGTGCGCAGCGCGATCGTCCCGTGCGGGAAAGTGTTGAAGGCAGCGCGTGATTCGAAGCTGCTGGTCATCCATACGCGTGAGGGCCACCGCGCCGACCTGGCCGATTGCCCACCCGCGAAACTGACCCGGGGCGGCAAGACCTTCATTGGCACCGACGGTCCAATGGGCCGTATTCTGGTGCGCGGCGAAGCAGGTCACGACATCATTCCCGAGTTGTACCCGGCGCTGGGCGAACCGATTATCGACAAGCCCGGCAAGGGCGCGTTCTACGAAACCGACCTGCAGCTGATCCTGCAAAACCACGCTATCAAGACGCTTATAGTGTGCGGGGTGACCACGGAGGTCTGCGTAACCACCACCGTTCGCGAAGCCAACGACCGCGGCTACGAGTGCATTATCCCGGCGGATTGCGTGGGTTCGTATTTCCCCGAATTCCAGAAGTCGGCGCTGGAGATGATCAAGGCCCAAGGCGCAATATTCGGCTGGGTCAGCGACGCCGCTGCCATTGTCGACGGCTTGCGCGGCTGACGCCACCGGGGCCGGCAATGGCGCTCCTCACGTTCCCGGTGTGCTCGATGGGTTATCTGGCGGAGCATGGGCCGCGCGAGACGCTGCGGTTCTGGGTCCATAGCTGCTTCCAGCATGCGTTGAATATCTCGTCGTCGAGCGGCGAGTTGCTGACCTTGCTCAGTCCGCGTTACCAGAACCTGCCCACGGCTATCAGGCTCGTGACGCCGCCCGGCTGGGATTGGCGTCATCAGGCGCATTCACAGCAGCCCATCACGCTCGAGAACAACGAGTTGCGCGGCGCGCTCTGGCGCGCAAACCTGGACCGGGCGCCGTGCTGGCGGCCCGAAACGTGGCGCCAGGCTCGCGGCTGTTCGCCGGACGCGCTGCTGGCGGCTTATCCGGCGTTGGCAAGCCAGCTGTCGCAGTATTGTCTGCAACGCGAGGTGCGCAGCAGCTTGCAGTTGCTGCCAACCTGGTCATCGGGCGGACGTGTGCCTGGCCTGAATCCCGGCGACTCAACGGCCTAACTGGATAGCAGCGTCTCGGAACTGATTGGATACGGGTCGGGGCTGACGCCCGACGGCGACGACTACCTCCTCGGTTATCTGGCGTTGTTATGGTCCTGGCAACATCTCGATCCCATCTCCGCGCATTTGAAACTATTGCGTCCGGTAATCAAGCATCAGCTTCACCGGACGACCAGTATCAGCCGGCATTATCTGGGACTTGCGTTGCAGGGACACTATTCACAACCCATTGACCATTTATCAACCGTTCTGATTCGTGGAAGCCCGCCGCTGGACATAAAGCGCGCAGCAATCGATGTCATGCAATTCGGCTCTTCATCCGGCGCGGATTGCCTTGCCGGTTTCCTGCACGGAATAAGAACGTTGGGAAAGGTGACGCAAGAAGAAATGAGCTGATTCTCGATTCGATTATTGTCGCTTGCATTTGCTACGCGATTTTCAGCCGGGTCACCCGCCTGCGTAGTGTTGCTTCAGAGCTTTAACAGGCCTTTAACCGAGCTTTAACCGGCTCATCGACATCCGTTCGCCACGCGATGCGGCGGACGTTTTACCCCTGCGGCCCGATCAGGTTCATCACTTTGATGTTCCTGGTATCCGGCACTTCCGCATACGACAGCACCTTCAACTGCGGCAGGCTTCTTCTCAGGAAACGAGCAAGCATGGCGCGCAGCGAATGCTGCACCAGAAGCACCGGCGGCAGCCCCATGTTCTGCTGGCGCAGAATCGCGTTTTGCGTCGAGTTCAACAACGTCTGCGCCAGGCCCGGTTCCAGTCCTGGATTCGCCCCCGTCGCCAACGCCTGCGACAACACGCGCTCCAGCGCCGGGTCCAGTCCCATCACCTGCAACTCGCCGCTGCCCGGATACCACTGCTGCGTGATCGCGCGGCCCAGCGCCAGACGCACCGCCGCAGTCAGGTCGTACGCGTCGGAAACCTTCGGCGCATGTTCCTGCAATGCGTCCAGGATCGTGCGCATATCGCGGATAGGAACGCCTTCGTCCAGCAAGTTCTGCAGCACCTTCTGCAAGGTCGTCAGCGCCAGCGTCTTCGGCACCAGATCGTCGGTCAACGAAGGCGTGTCCTTGCCGATACGCTCCAGCAACGCCTGCACTTCCTGGCGGCCCAGCAATTCCGCGGCGTGCGTCACGACCAGATGGTTGAGATGGGTGGCCACGACGGTGCTAGCATCGACCACGGTGTAGCCATACACCTGCGCCTGCTCACGCAAGTTCGTATCGATCCACACCGCCGGCAAACCAAATGCCGGATCTTGCGTCGGATTCCCGGGCAACGTTGCCGAAACCTGACCCGGGTTGATCGCGAGCCACTGACCCGGGAATGCTTCGCCTACGCCCACTTCCACGCCCTTCAGCGCAATCCGGTAACCGTTCGGACGCAGCTCCAGGTTGTCGCGGATATGGATCACCGGCGGCAGGAAGCCGATTTCCTGCGCGAACTTCTTGCGGATACCCTTGATTCGTTTCAACAACTCGCCATCCGCGTTCCGGTCGACCAGCGGTATCAGCCGATACCCCACCTCGAGCCCGAGCGGATCGATCATCGCGACGTCGTCCCAGCTCGCTTCCGTATTTTCGAGCGGTGCAGCGGCGGCAGGCATGACATCCGTTACCAGGGACGCTTTCTTCTTTGCCACGATGCGCTGGTTCATCGAACGCGCGGCGTACACCAGACCGCCGCCCAGCAGCAAGAACGCGAAATGCGGCATGCCGGGAATCAGGCCCATGATCCCGATGATCACGCCGGTAATCATCAACACGCGCGGGTTGTTGAATAGCTGTCCCGTCAACTGCGTGCCAATGTCTTCTTCAGTCGCCACCCGCGACACGATCACGCCCGCTGCCGTCGAAATGATCAGCGAGGGGATCTGCGCGACGAGGCCATCGCCAATCGTCAGCAGCGTGTAGTTCGTGGCCGCGTGCGCGAAGTCCATGTCGTGCTGGACCATCCCGACAATCAAGCCGCCCACGATGTTGATCACCATGATCAGCAGGCCCGCGATTGCATCGCCGCGCACGAACTTGCTCGCACCATCCATGGAACCGTAGAACTCGGCTTCCTGCGCCACTTGCAAACGGCGCTTGCGCGCCTGGTCTTCGTTGATGAGGCCGGCGTTCAAGTCGGCATCAATGGCCATCTGCTTGCCCGGCATGGCGTCCAGGGTGAAGCGCGCGCCCACTTCGGCAATCCGTCCCGCGCCCTTCGTGATCACCATGAAGTTGATGATCATCAGGATCACGAACACGACAATACCGACCGCGAAATTCCCGCCCACCAGGAAGTGGCCGAACGATTCGATCACCTGGCCGGCGGCGTCCGGGCCGGTGTGGCCTTCGAGCAGCACGATCCGCGTGGACGCCACGTTCAGCGACAAACGCAGCAGCGTGGAGAACAGCAGCACGCTCGGGAATGCAGCAAAGTCGAGCGGCTTTTGCGTGTACATGCTGACCAGCAGCACCATCACCGACAGCGCGATGTTGAACGTGAACAGCAAGTCGAGCAAAAAGGCCGGCAACGGCAAGATCATCATGCCGAGGATCATGCAGATCAGCACCGGCCCGGCTAAGGCCCGCAAGTTCTGCGATCCCAATGCGTCAGGGCGCTTCGAGAAAAATCCGGCGCGCGCGTTCATGCTTTGCTTCCTTTCATCGGGTCATTCGGGCCGTTTGGGCCATTAGCGGCGGCGTCTGCCGCGAATGCTTCGGCGGCTTCCTGGTCGGCTTCTGATTCGGGAACGCCGCCTTTGTCGAGTTCGGGAGGAACCTCGAGATTCTCGGGTTCGTCCGGCTTCGTGCCGCCGTCTTCCTTGAACTTGCGCAACTGGTACACCCACGCCAGCACTTGCGCGACGGCGCCGTACAGCGCACCCGGAATCTCGCGGTCAATCTCGACGTTGTGATACAGCGCCCGGGCAAGCGGCGGTGCTTCGAGCAGCGGCACGTTGTGTTCGAGCGCCATTTCACGAATGCGCGTGGCCACGAGGTTCACGCCTTTCGCGACGACCTTCGGTGCGCGCATCTGGCCATCGGCATATTTCAGCGCGACGGCGAAGTGGGTCGGGTTGGTGACGATCACGTCGGCGGTGGGCACCGCGGTCATCATCCGGCGGCGCGCAGCGGCACGTTGCTGCGCGCGAATGCGGGCCTTGACCGCTGGATCGCCATCGCTTTCACGATGCTCGCGCTTCACTTCTTCCTTGCTCATGCGCAGCTTCTTCGCATGCGTCCAGAGCTGGTAAGGGACATCGACTGCGGCAACGAGGAACAGTCCGGCGATCGCCATGCCGCAGCACACCACGAGCAGATGCATGGTGTCGGCGAGTGCGAGGTCCAGCGGTTTGGTGACGAGGCCCAGCACTTCGTCCTTGCGAGTCCACATCGCCCAGCCGGCGAGTCCGCCGACCACCAGGGTCTTCAGGATCGACATGCCGAGCGCAATCGGTCCTTGCGACGAGAAGATCTTGCCGAGCCCGCTGATGGGGTTCAGCCGGCTGAAATTGGGCGCCATGGCTTTGGTGCTCAGCAGCCAGCCGCCGAGCGCCAAGGGCGCGCCAAGCGCGGCCAGGCCCGTCAGCGCGAGCACCGGAACCAGGGCCATGAAACCTTCCTTGCCGGCGGCGGTTGCGCCGATCAGCATCTGGTTGGTATCCAGGACGGTCTTGTGATTGAACGTGAACGCACCGCGCAAGATGGCCTGCATGTGCTGGCTGAGAGGACCGGACAGGCCCCAGATGCCGAAGAACCCCGCCGCGAGCAGGGCGAACGACGTAAGTTCCCGCGAGCGCGCGACCTGACCTTCCTCCCGCGCCTTTTCAATGCGCTTGGGAGTGGCTGATTCGGTCTTTTCGACGTCGCTCTCTTCTGCCACTTCGCTGCACTCCAGTCTCGCCGGGCTTCGACGAAGCCGTTAACGTGTTGATCCAGTGGAGCGATTATTGCGAAAAGCAGCAAGCGGCCATCGCTTGATCAAGGCGGACAAACGGGGGCAATTCGGGCGATGGAACCGGCGCGAAGGGCATGCGGCGAAGGCATGGGGCAGGCAGGGGGCGAAGTGCAATGAAAAACGCGCCGGTCCCCGGAGAGACGCGGCGCGCGTTGCAGTGCATTGAATCGATGACCCTACACCCCGTAAATCCCGGGCACGCGGCCATCTGGACCATAGAACGACGACTTGGGCGGAGCCAGCGTCAGCGCGGCAAGCGCGTTGCGGGTGTATTCCATGCGCGAGCGGATCAGCACGCCGATGGTGTTGTTGCCACGCCGCGCACGTCCCGCCGCCGCGAGCAATTCCTGCCAGTGCGAGGTCAACGCTGCGTCGCCGGTAACGGCTTGCTCCATGCCGACAAAACCCTTCGGCAGCCCGAGCGCGCCGAGCTGTTCGTCGCGCTGGCGTTCCAGCGCGGCAATCTGCTCGGTCAAGGCGGTTTTCTTTTCGATGATCGAAGGCAGCGTATCGAGCGGCGAGGCCGCAATGAGCGCTTTCTCTTCGTGGGCAAGCAGCGACTCGAACGCGTGGACAGCAGCGGTTTCGTCGATAACAGTGGCAAGCAGGGCGTCTTTCATGGGCGACTCGCTAAAAACTCCGGCACCGCATTCATGGCGGTGCCAAGGTCAAAAAAAGCCGCCCGGCGCTGCATCGTGGAAACGATGCGTTTGTCTGAAACCTATCGTCCATGTGCCGCGGGCTCGCTCTGGGCGTTGCCTGCAACACGTAGCCGCTATGCTCAGCCGCCGGCCGGCGGGGTGTTCGTTTGCATCAGTTCACGCGCGCTGCTCAGCATGCCGTCGGCAACCTTGCCCGAATCGACCTTGTAGCTGCCGTCGTTCAGCGAGGCCTTGATCGACGCGACTTTCGCCGTGTCGATGTCGGACGACGAGCCCGACGTACGCAAATCCGTCGACAACGCCGACAAGCTCACGGTCGAATTCGAGCCGCTGGTGCTGGTCGCGGTGCCGCCGGTCGTGCTGGCGGCTTGCGCGTCGGTTTGCGCCGTACGTTGTTGTGCAGCTTCCTGCAAAGCTGCGATCTGGCTGGTGTTGCTGGAATCGATTTTCACGATGGTCTTCCCTGACGATGTGATCCCTTTATCGGCGGACCGACGTAAAAACTTTAACCTTCCCGCCGCCCGGACCACCTGCCAGTCCGCTCTATCTCCCGCTCAGCCTTATCGGACAAGCCCGATAAGGAATTGCAACAATTTGAAACAAGTGAGGGATAACCCACATAGGGCAACTGCGGACCGTTCTTCAAAGCTGGATCTCCACCGTCGAGCCGTCCTTCACAATGCCGGAAATGATCTGTCCCCCGGCCGTTTTGACGCGAACTTGCTGACCGGGCGCAGCGTTATTCATGACACTGCCTTCCGCCGATATCGAGAAGCCTGCGCCGCCGGTCACCACGCGCACGGTCTGGCCGATCACGACGGCACCGGCGCCGCGCAGCATGTCGGTGCGTAGCGGCAGGCCCGCTGCGATCCGCGACAGCGTCACGGCGCCAACGGCTTGTGACGGGTCCGTGACAACGGCTTGCGGCATGGCGGTGAGGTCCCCGTCGCGGGGAATCAGGTCGGCGGCAGTGAGCACTTCGCCGGGCGCGACGGCGCGGGCGGCGAGGTAATACGTCGCCATCACCGAGACCCGCGCCTGCAGATAGAGCGTCCACGGCCGGTCGCCGGAGCAGCGCACGCCGACAGTGGTGCGGCCCCAGAGACGCGAACCCGCCGGCAGGAACGGCTCGAGCGTGGAGCAGGCAGCGAGGCCACGCGGGAAGACCGGCGTGACGGTGATGTCGGCCTTGCCGGGCAAACCGGCCGCCTGCTGTGTCAGGAAGATGAGCGCAGCGGCGCGCACCGAGTCGCCGTCCTGCGTGAGCTGGTTGGGCGCACCGGCCATGGCGGGGGCGGGTTGAAGCGGGGCGCGGATGGGCGCGGGGGTGCGCATCGAAACGGGCATCATGCCGGCGACCGGCGTGGCGGGCGCAGCGGCGATCGGCCTCGCCTGGAACCCTCGCGAGGCCACGCGCGGGGTGGCCTGGACCGACGCGCTGCCGTCCGTGGCAACCATCACGGGCATTACGTCACGTGAGGATGCGGTAACGCGGGGAAGGGGATCGGTGGCCGCAGCCCGGGCGTTGGCTGCCGCATTACTAATGGTAGTAGCAGTAGCAGCAGGCGCTTTCGGCTCGCCATTACCGGGGATCTCGATCATTCCGCCGGCATCGGGGGCATCGTTCGATGCACCGGTCCCGCTGGGCGACATCGCCAGCCTGGGCGCCGCAGCCGCGGCCGCAGCCACGGGCTTCGCGGTCTTCGATTCACCCGGCCCCGGGATCACGATCAGGCCGCTGGTATCGACGGAAGAAGAGGACGCATCGGCGGCGTCGGCGTGGGCATCGAGTGCGAGCGCGGCGGCACGCATGGCGGCATCGGCTGCATGGGCCGCTGCGGCGTAACCCATGGGGCGCGCCGGTTGCGGTTTGACCGGCTGAGCCGGACTCGCCGGCTGGCTCGCGTTCGCGTCCACCGCCATCCCGGCGTTTTTCGCCATTGCCACGACAGCCGCCGGATTGGTTTCGGCAGGACCGGCAATCATGATGGTGCTGCCATTCTCCTGCGCGCTTGCCGTCGTCACACCAGCCGTCATGAGAGCGAACGCAAGCACGCAAAGCGCCGCCGGACCGCGCGGTGCAACACGGCGAGCCAGGTGAGCGCGGGCCTTCACCAGGCCGTTCGCGGCCAGGCGATGAACCGCCGGCTTACGAGCAGGCGCAGTGAAGCTGTGCATTGTGTTTCTCCCAAACCAAAAACGAAAAACCCCGCGTCCAAAGTCCGTGAATTCCCTAAAAGATTGACCCACGAGACGAATTCTAGATTTCGGCGGCTAAAGGCAAGCGTCGAATAGAGGCCGGCTTTCCCTGTTATTCGTCTGATTGCATCTTGCGTCTCGCTCCTAAGATTCGTCTCATGCAAAAGTCTTCGATAGCCAATGGCGTCCCGGCGCTTCCTTGATTGCCCGGCGTCATTGATCACGAGACACGCAGAAGCACGCAAAAGCACGCGAAGCGCCGCAGACCAGATCCGAAGCTGAAGGAGGACCGCCATGCTGGACAAGCTCGACCAGGAATTTGCCTTTGGCCGTGAAGCGCTGGATGTGCGCGCATACCGGCAGGAACTGTTGTCGTCGAATATTGCGAACGCCGATACCCCGGGCTACAAGGCGCGCGACGTCGATTTCTCCAGCGCCCTCGCAGGCGCGCTGAAAAAGACCGGCACGGCGGCGGACACCTCGGCTTCCGGCACTGCGACGCTGCAGATGGCGCAGCCGGTGAGCGTGTCGGCTGGCGCGGCGCTCGCGACGACATCGGCGGGACATATGTCCGGCACGACGACGCTTACCGCCAGCGGCGGCAGCACCGACGACTACGGCCGCCTCGCGTACCGGATTCCGAGCCAGCCGGCGCTTGACGGCAATACGGTCGACATGGATTCGGAGCGCGTCCAGTTCGCGGACAACGCGCTGCATTTTGAAGCCGGCATGACGGTGGTGTCGTCGCAGATCAAGACGATGCTTTCCGCGATCACGTCGAACTAGACGGCGCCTTAAACAAATTAGCGAGGAGAAGCAATGCCCTCTTTGATGAACATCTTCAGCGTTGCCGGTTCGGCGATGTCCGCGCAGGCGCAGCGCCTGAACGTGACCGCCTCGAACCTGGCGAACGCGGACAGCACGACGGGCCCGGACGGCCAGCCGTACAAGGCGAAGCAGGTGGTGTTCGCCGTCGATCCGCTCGGCGGCGCGCGCACGGCGTCCGGCCAGCAGGTGGGCGGCGTGCAGGTGACGGGGGTGATTGACGACCCGACGCCGATGAAGACCAGCTACGACCCGAGCAATCCCGCAGCAAACCCGGACGGCTACGTGACCTTGCCGAACGTGGATCCGGTGCAGGAAATGGTCAACATGATTTCGGCGTCTCGTTCGTATCAGGCGAATGTGGAAACGCTCAATACCGCCAAGCAGCTGATGCTTAAGACCCTGACGATCGGAACCTGAGGACAACCCCGTGACAACCAACACCACGATCGGCAACAACGGCGCGACGATGTCGCAGACGCTGCTGAACACCATGAACGGCACGTCGAGCACATCCGGCACGTCGGGCAGTTCGTCGTCCAGTTCGAGCTCCAGCGCGACCGGCGCGCAGTCGCCGGCGGACCTGCAGAACACCTTCCTGACGCTGCTCGTCACCCAGTTGCAGAACCAGGACCCGACCAACCCGACCGACAGCTCGCAGATGACTTCGCAGCTCGCGCAGATCAGCACGGTGTCGGGCATTGGCCAGTTGAACACGTCGCTGAGCTCGCTCGCCACGCAGTTGTCGGCCGGACAGTCGGCGCAGGCAGCTTCGCTGATCGGTGCAACCGTGCTCGCGCCTGGAAGCACGATGACGGTGTCCGGTGGCAAGGCCAGCAGCTTCGGCGCGCAGACGGCCACCGCGCTCAGCGACATGACGGTGAGCATCACGAACAGCGCCGGCCAGGTTGTCCAGACGATCGACCTCGGCGCGCAGCCCGCAGGCGTGGTGCCCATCTCGGGCTGGACGCCGACCGACTCGAAGGGCGTGACGCTGCCCGACG
>Ga0153929_1000610_pt1 | contig 13340 bp, 16 predicted proteins | sample TSNJ013MetaG_FD_104689 | JGI IMG/M metagenome (GOLD analysis project Ga0153929, IMG submission 104689) | Attine ant fungus gardens microbial communities from New Jersey, USA - TSNJ013 MetaG | ecosystem: Host-associated > Fungi > Mycelium > Unclassified | place: USA: New Jersey, Wharton State...
GTCGCAAACAAAGATGCGAGGATCTTGACATGCGTGAGTCCTTCTTATCTTCTTACCATCACCTCCACCACCTCATCATCATGATTTACAGCTTTGAAGCCCGTTCTCAAGCCTCCCAAACTCGCCCCTCGCATTCTACACTGGACGGGTCTGTTTACCCTGCCAGCCTCTTATGCTTTCATGATTCTCGAAAACCTGTATGAACGTATCTGACGAGTCATTCATCTTACAATATGAACCGACATACCCACACGACGGACAAACAGCTGATCAGCCGAGGTTCGATGTTAGTCCACTGCTCATGTGCCACACTTGTTATATTGGCAACATTAGATAGTCTGGTTATCAGGTGTGATGAAGGAGAAGGAGTAACACTTGGCGCAAGTGCAGATAACTTGGGGCACTGCAGCTGGAGTGATCATATGTGGTATCAACGTGACTAAGGCAACAGTTATTCATCCGCATGTAAAGGTCACTAGCTAGTGCTTCACACACCTGAGACAGATAAGAATTGAGCTTTTCCAGAAAAAAGTAAAAGAACTCTCATCTGGCCATTGGGTTTCTGCCCAAGTACAAGAACCGAATGACATCCCGAGATGAGAAAGGAGCAGAAGACATTGTAACATTGACTGGGTCCCCACTTTCAGCTCAAGACAATATGACGGAGGTCGGTGAGGGAAAGGTGGAGTCTAAGATACGATATTCGGGACCAATAACATATTGGAAATTTAGGGTACCGAGCACTGCATTGAAATAATTCTTGATCATCAATTTCATAAATAGAAGTGGCTGTGGCAAAGGTCAGCTGGTCAGTGGGCATTGGGTTTCCACTCCCTAAACTCATGGAATTATGACTCAACACCAGCCATGAACCATACCACCGTGATGCTCAAGTGAAATCCAGGAGACCGACAGAAACTCACCTCGGACAGAAAACAATAGACCATCGGACAATAAATAGCCTGTAATGATTTTAAGGCACAAGTGGGTCCATCGCTTGCTTAGCAAGTTTTGGTCTAGTAAAATTTGGACTCGTATGATGATATCCCCCTGACGACACGCCACCGGGCGTCTTCTCCTGATGTGTTCCGTGCTGCTGTACATGGACACCCAACCAATACGCGAGGTGCTTGGTTCGACACCCGGCAAGTCGCGTAGAATGCTGGTCACAACTAGACTAGACCGAAAATGAAAATGAAAATATGGACACCAATCACGATGCACGCTTGAATAGTACTAGACCATGACACAGCCACCATGCCATGAGCTTTTTGTTCTTGTGGTTTCAGATAAAAAGGTGAGCTTGTCTTCGGCTATCCCCCAATTTTCAGTCACTCACCATCACCATGTACATGACTAGCTACCTCTGCGCATCTGACCTCAACCGGTTCATGACTCGTCGGATGATCCAAGAGCTCGAGCTCAACAATGAGCCCACCCGCTTTTACATTGATGGTATTGAAGAGCACGGCAGCAATTGTTCACCTGGTCAACACCAAACGACGGATCGATTATTTATGCCATCGTATTTCAGCTCGATGCTGTACATGAACCACAATGACATGTGGAAAATATCGAGGCCCATGACACACGAGTTGGTCAGTCCAGACGATGAGATAATTCATTCGACTGGGAGGACACAGCACACTCGTAGTAGCTGCTGGTCCCCTTCGAGAATAACTTCTATCCCCATCTACAACAACCATCATCGATCATCGAACACGTGTCCTCCATCATTATCATGTCCCTCGTCTTCCCTGCCTTTGAATGAGAAAGAAAAGCAGATTCATCGCCCAGGTGGAAAATATGCAGATCTCACTTCAATGTATTCGTCAGACTCTTCAGATTCAGGCACTGATGACATGTATGACACCACATTTGTGTGGTCACCAACTGCCATCAAGATACCAAAACGTGGTTCAAGCCGTTTGAGTAGGATCATGAGGCGGATGGAAGATTCTGGTGTGTGATACTTGTATCTTTTTTCAAAGATCGACACTGATGATCCCATAGCTGCCAAAGCTTAATTCTCTCGCTCCTAGTTTACAATTCCTGAACTCAATGATGTTTTCGTTACTGTTTTCTTGACTCCTATACTTGTTGCCCAACTCTGATCAACAGAAGGCGTGACATTTGAAATCTTTGTGAGCAGTTGCCCGTAATCTCTCAAATACATAATACATGTCGCGCTTGGTATGTGGTGCAATAAAATATTTTGTCTCTCCAAAATGAATGAGGATGGGCCGAACAAAGAACCCCTGTGGTGCGAGGTATTGAACTGAGGGTTAGGAACAGTAGGATTCAGTTGAAATAGACGTCCCAATACTTTTTTACGGAACCACACAATAAGCTATTGGAACATCTACGGCTCAAGCCTGATAGATAAATACAATGAGTCTACTTTGGTTTCCAGGAATCCACCATTTTCAAATCATGATCTTGCTCAATTGGTCCTCCTGCTTCGCCAGGCCACCAAATGTCTCTATTCCGTTCTGCGGGATAACGAACTTGTCCTGCCTCCCCTGCCCAGTCAAAATCAATCACCCTCAGGTCCACACATTTCTCTATCACATCGGTTCGAATCATGATGTTGTTGCTTCGAAGATCACCGTGAACATAATTCTCCGATTTCAGCTTTTCAATGATACCATCAACAGCCTCCTGCAATTGAGTACGATCCACGGCTGTCGCATTGTACTTGAGGAATTCGTGTAATGTTTGCCAAGTGCATGGATCAAGGTACTCCATGACATAGGCAGTTGGTGCACCTTGTACGTCTGCATAGCCATACAGCTTGGGAGCTAGCCCATTATCTGCCATATGCTTGTGGACATGTTGTGAATAGGAGCGAGGAATGAGTTTGACAAGGACTTGGGAGGCCGGGAATGGAAGGAGACGAGAGAGTGGCAAGAGACAGTCGCTTGTATCCATAGTTGAGCCTGGACACAAATATCAGAGTCCCATCTTCGTCTTTTTGTTCGAGTAACGTGCATGAGTTGTAGATGCGAGGGGTCGAAGGTGCAAATGAGATTTCACAAGGTTCAGTCACAAGCCTGCAAGTAACACTGTGAGTGGCAGAGGTCAAAACACATTTCCATCGTGCCCTCACTGTCACAAAGATGATATTCCCCTGACCAATGCCCCCAGCAGTCTTGCTACTTCGCCTTGACGAGTCCGGGTGTGATCGGCCAACATAAATACAGGCTGGGCAAGTGGTTCGACGATTGGTTTGTAACCATCATAGAACCCACCACATACGATCAACATCGGCCCTGGGAATCAAGTCAACATATGCAAGGATGAGCGAACAACATTGGGTACCGATGAGACAGATCAAAAAACATGGAGCTCCATGAGTGAGAAAGTTGGTGGCATTTGAATCTTTTGCGCTGCAGCTAGTGAGAACCCCCACAAGGAGGTTGTAACAGCGAGCAATTTTCATGTATGCATCAGACCCTCCATGTCCAAATTCCAGCTTATCCTCGCGGAGGGCTATTGGTATATTTGCTTCTCGAATACACCGATCAATCTTGCCATAATGGCCAGACGGATAAGGTTTCAGCTCGCAATCCACCTCCCCCTTCTTGAGAACACCACTGACACATTCATCGAAAACTTCGCCGCGTGATGTTTCATCCTCAAAATCCTCTCCCATTCTTGAACAAAGTACCGAGGCAGCAATCTGGACTGCCACAGTTTCAGTTGTTGGCAGGGGCCTAGATATTTCGTGTTGGAAGTTGAGGAAAACGTCATGCAGTGTGGTCAATGGGAGACCTATTGCATTGGGAGGACGAAGACAGAGGATGGGAGTACCCTTCTGAGCCTTAGGCCAAACCGAGGGCTGTGCAAAGTCCGAAGGTGCTGGGAGGTCATTCTGCAGCTGCCTGACTAGCATTATGAATTTCTCGAAGCGTGCGTTGAAAATGTCCATTACTGTAGAATTGTGTGAGGAAGATCATTCTCAGAATAACTTGGAACATACCATTCAGCCCTGGTGGATTTTGAAGCCGTCGATTCATATCACTTCTCGATTCTGGCAACCAACGAGTACAATTGTGTAGGTCAGCAAACAAGACTCGCCATTTGGCGAAGACGACTTTATTGTCTTTCCAGGTGTTTATTGGAAATAGATCGCTCATATTGTCGAATTCTGGTTGTAGCGCTTTAAGATCCTCTCCTATGCTCTTGGCCTCTTCCATCAGCTTGGAGCGGGCAGCGGCCCTCATCTTCTGTGATTCAGAACTGGACTCAGAACTTGATTGGGCCTTTGAGTTCGTCGTCTTTGTATTAGAACTTAATTGAGACTCTGATGTCTCAGATGCACTGGCCATGAGTGTTGTATATCGGTGAGAACGACAGACTTTAGTCAGCATTGATTTAAGACCTGTGTATGAGAAAAATCAATTGTGTCACTTTTGACACCTGTCCTACATCCATATACAATAAATCGATTTCCCATCCATTTTAATCAGTTTTCAGAGATCAGGACTGCGTCAATATTTCCAACAATGTGATCATTGTCCTGCGGTGCAGTCTTTGATCACATCGTCATGCTGCTCACACGGTGGGTCACTACTGATTGCATTAGCACCTCCTCTCAATCCCGATCGAAGGTCTAACCCAAAAGTCCTTGTATCTGAGACAAAGAAAAAATACAGGATATGGGATTAGGGAGAAAGTAGAGTAGATGATTTCTTTTTCGCTTTATGTAGCTAGCTAGCTAACCCCAAACCTATCTGTCTATCCACCTCCAAGGAAAAATAGAAACAGAAACAGAATAGGAATAGAAACCGAAAATGGAAGAGAGGAAGGGAGAGGGATCACGATTCCATTCACGATTTCCATTTTATTCGAACCGCCCATCCCTTCATTTCATCTATTTCATTTCATTTTTCTGATACATTGCTCACGAGGCCAGCCTACCACAAAAAAAAAACTAAAAAAAAACCCAAAAATCAAGACACACACATAATAGCGCTAAAATTATGAGCTTTTATCCGCATCTCCCAAATTCAAATTAAAAATGAATGCTCACGCTTGTCATCATGATCGTTAGCCTAACCCATTCCAAGATATACATATACATATATATCACGATATGGTATATCATGGTATGGTACGTTACAGTATGGCACATTCACACCTCGCTTGAGGTTTCCAGACTTTTCTAAAACAGCAGAGGCAGAGGCAGCATAGCATGATCGGATCGGATCATCTTACGCCTCGTTTGATTGAAATGCTCAACTTGATGGTAGATGCTTGACTTTTTTTCTGTCATCGGAATCAGAATCGGAATTGGAATCGGAAGCGGGATTGGGACCGGGAATTGGCATCAAAATCAAAGTCAAAATCAGACTCTGAATCCCTGCCGGCAGTCGCGCCACCCACCCTTGGAAAATCCAACTCGATCCCTCTCAGTCCCCTCCGTTCACCTGATCATCGACTGCCTGGTATCGCTTCACCGAGAGTCGTAATGAACAAAAGGGGAGAAAAACAAGTTGCCCACGTATAAAAACAAAAGGGGAGGACTTGCAGTACGGGACCATTGGTCAATGATCAGCACAGTTGCATGACGACCTTCAGAAGCAACAGCAACGATAGACTTTATCTCAAGGATCAAGCCAATCACTCACAAGACCCGTCCCAAACCCATCTGCGAAAAAAAGGCAAAGGGAAAAGCAAAAAAAACAACATACAATTGAATGATCGTGGGGATGGTCATCGACTCGGAAGGAAAACACAATCTACAAGTGGAATGAAATGCAAGTGGTTCATTCGTGGTTTGGGTTTGGAGACAATTCACACTAATGGAGGATAACTGAGGTCGAGAACGAGAACAAGTTGTGGAGGAGGAGGAAGGCGGGCTAGGATCACGCAACATCGCACTCGCACTGCCATCATCAGTGTCGCTAGTGCAGTTCGCACTGGTGGCATTGATCATGCCGATAACGCCAGTGATGTCCTCGATGAAAAAAGGCGGAGAGATCAAAGAAAGAGACCAAGGAAGTAGAAACGGAGGAAAAAGCAGTTGACGAGGGGCAGAATAGCCATAACGACTAGAACGACAACGACGACAATCATAAAGCCTAGAATTGTAGTCCAGTCCAGGGCTCGAGTTTGAATTTCCAACCGAGGTTGGGAGAAGGGCTACAAGTCTCAGTTCAGGTCAGGTCAGCTTCTCCCATCCTCAAAAGAAAAGCATGTCAACATAGATACCCCCCTTCAATCCACCGTTTGCCATCTTCAGTTCACCGTCGTCGTCGCCACCACCTCATGCCAAAACTCCAAGCTTGACACCCTACACTTTGAGCCATTCGCAACCCGTCCGTCAATGAATCATCATCCGATCATATCAATCCAACGTGGCACATGGTGCATGGTGCATGGTTTATCCACATCGGAATCGAATTCGAGTTGGGTCTAGTCCAGTCCAGCCAGAACCAGAGCCAGAGGATCGTTGTCGTCCAATTTCCTGAGCATAAGATCAGGATGATGCGAGCATTAGGAAGAACGACACACGCACAATCACAGTCCACAGTCTACGAAGCACGCTGTTATGAGCCATCTTGATGGCTCTGGTTGGGCTTGGGCGAGCGGTAGTCCCCGACTTCAAATCTAAAGGCGTGAGTTCGGATGGGGGGAAGAGAGAAGAAGAAAAAGTCGTAGTCGGGTCGGGATAGACAGTCGAACGAGGTGAGTTTTCTGAACTTGTGGTGCTGAGGTTTGATGTAGAAATGACGATGATCATGACAGTTGAGTGCCCCCGTGGTACTGATATCCTCATAGCCAAGCCAAGCCAAAAAAAACGTACCGAAACCGATGTGATGTGAACGACCAACGTCCCCTTCTGTTGATTCGAGTCGAGAGGTGAGGATCGAGAGGTGAGAGGGTGAGGATCGAGAGGCAAGGTTTTTGAACTCGAACTTTGAACTTTGAACTTGAAAACCCTGCCTGGTTGGTCTAGCGCTTATGCTTATGCTTGGTGCTGCTGCTCGTTTGGACGGTCTCAGTCTCGGCCTCGGCATTTTCACTTTCGCCTTTCGCTTTTTGCTTTTCGTCTTTGTTTCGCTCTTGAGATGAGGTTCGGATTGATCGATCAATGTCGATGTTGATGTCACATCACAGCGTGAGCATGAGTAGTGGGAGCATCGCTAATCGCCGCCAGGAGATTCGGACCCGTCCGATTCCCAAAATGAAGAAAAGAAAAGCGTCAGAGGGATGGTGTTGTGGAATGAAAAGAAAAGAAAAGGTGGGTTGAAAGAAGAGAAGATAGACGCACAAGAACGGTCTACTGTTCTGCGTCGGATTGGATCGGTGCTTGATATTCACATGAGCAACACATGGTCTTTCGATATTGGCTATGGCAATGGCGAAACAGTCATTCCTGTGATCCAACAAATGGCAAATGTCAGATGTCAAGAACGGGCGAGAGAAGAGAGGGGAGAGAAGAAAGGGGAGAGGGGTTCATTCCATGACTGGCCTGTTGGCTCCAACTTCAATTGAATTGAGAGCGATCATCCAAACTATGAACGGACAATTTCGAGACGTGTATAGCCTGTCGCTATTCGTGATACTCAAATCAAATCAAATCAACTCAGAATTTTGTAGAGGCGCTATAGTGAGGCAGGCAGATTAATCTATTTATCCGGTTATAGGACGGAGATGTTCCCCCAGCTCAATCTTCACTCCTCCTTCCTCCTTCCTCCTCGATATTTTTCCATCCGTAACTATTCATTTCGTCCATGCCATATCATACTTGGTCGGATATAGCTTTAGCCCCCAGCCATCCCATTCCATCTCAGCTTCCCTTCTTTGAATACGGTCTGGATGAAAGAGGTGCGTGGGACCTCTATGGGGATGGGGATGGATGGACTGAAATTGAATAGTACACGTCCTTTTTTGGCTCTGGGTCTGGGTTCTTGGGATGGTGATGATAAATATAAATTGAAAAAGTTCGTATGATCTGATTTCTGATCGGGAGAGAGAGTCTGTGTGTGAGTGAGCGAAAGAGAGCCCCATGACGATGTAAAGATGGAGTAGGGATCAAGAATGGCTAACACCAGGGGGAGCATCATGGAGAACGACGATGGGAGCCGTGATGGACTGGGCGGGGAAAGCAGGGCAAGTTCGTTACCCAGCAGAACGAAATAGAGACATCCGGTGGCCTGGCGAAGCAGGAGGACCAATTTTGAAAGAACATGATTCGAAAATGGTAGATTCCTGGAAACCAAAGTAGAATAATTGTATCTATCTATTAAAATGTGTTTACTAGAGTTGAGCCATAGGAGAGCACAGATGTTTGCATAGCTCATTGTGTGGTTCCTGAAAAAAGTATTTGGATGCCTATTTCAACTAAATCCTACTCCTCGGTTCCCAATGGGTTCAATACCTCGGTTCTTTGTTCGGCTCATCCTCATTCACTTGATTTCCAAGATGGGTACTTCCTGCATCGGCTCTTCAAAATGCCAGTGGAAACCACGTCTATTAGCAAATGATACTACAGATACCTTTCAGGATACAGTAGAGGATGATGAGAGCGAGTATGAATGGGGCATGATTGATCGGATGCAACTTTGGCGGCACGTGGCCCTATGCAGCATCCATATGAGACTGCTGTATTTTGGAGAGACAAAATCTTTGATTGCATCATATAGCAAGTGCAAATGTATTGTCTAGTTGAGAGATCATGGGCTAATGTTCACAAAGATTTCAAATGTCACGCCTTCTGTTGATCAGAGTCGGGCAGCAAGTACATTGTATATATGAGTCAAGATAAGAGAAAATCGCAGCATATTGATATGGGCACCCAGTACTTTTTTTTTATTTTTTTTAAATCAACTATTTATTACACGGAGCTTGTAGGCAGGCTGTGGTAGATATACGATATCTGCTTATATAACTACAGACAAGAGTTTACATGGCTAATAGAGAAGGTAAATAAGAGATGAAATGGAGAACTTTGGGTAACATTGTTGCCCTTTAAGGCCTTGTCTTTTGTGATGGTCAGCCATTGTCAAAACTGAATGCTGTTGGATTGTCAGCAAGGAAGTGGACAAAACTATTGATGACAGTGTTGCATGGTCTCATAGAGGGATTGTGCCATTCACATTGCATGACAATATGCTCACAGGTCTGAATTTCCACTTGGCCACAGGGGCAACTAAGGTTAGAATTTGGGAAGAAGCATTGGTGATATTTGCCTATCAGAGTGTGTCCTGTGGTCATGTGAGTGAAATGTGCACATAGTTTTTCATCCTCGAATTCCAAGAATATTTGTTCTTTTCTCTGGCTTGACAAGAAAGCCTTTTGCCACTCCTCAAGGAGGTCATTGCATTCCTTCTTTTTTGCTAAATAAGAAGGAATTTCTACTAAGAAGAATAGGGATATTGTTGGCCACTTTAACCTGGCTATTGACAATTTTGTGTCTGGGCCATTCTGTTTTGCTGGGGCAATACCAGAAATGAATGTTGTTACAATTGTCTTTTCCTAGGAATGACTTTATCTTTGTGGCAAGTGGGATAACTATGTTCTGGAAGGGGTTGACTTGGGATTCGAGGATTTTTTTTGCAGCAATGATGGAGTTGGTGATCACAATAATGCTGTAAGTATCATTGCTTTCCATGGCAGAGATGAGACCAATGCGAATGGCCATTAATTCAGCTTCTATGGGCATAGCATTCATAGCTTGGATACAGGGTTGATTGATAAGGGTGTTGTCTTTCCAGATATGGGCAATGGCTATAGCAATGTTAGACTTCTTGACACCGCCATTGGCTATAACAGCCATGTTGTGTAGAGATGATTGTGACTGTCAAAAGACTTTGTTGAGACACTGGATGTGTTCATGGGTGCCCTTGTCACTAGATGAGATAGGGGAATGAAAAGTAATTCTACTAGAAAAATGATCGACTACTCCTGAACTAGGAGAGAAGAGAGGATATAGGGGTTGAAATGTCTTGGTGATTTCTGATAAATGATTGTTGACATCCTTGATAGGGCTTTTGAGTTTTGCTTGTTGTTTTGCTGTGAGATTAGCTGTTGAAAATCTATGAGGAGGTTAATTCTTTGCATATTGAGTATCTAGCAATGAGTTGATGGCATGCAATGGAGGTGAAGAGCAATGGGTACTAGGCCTGCTAAAGCTTCAATACCTTCTGTAGGTGATGTACAGAATACTCCTGTGATCCACACAGTAGCTCTGCATTGCATTTTCTTTGATTCTAACAGATTTTTGACTGTGGGGGTGTTTTTGAAGAACCATAGTTGGAAACCATATAATGCAATAGATAATACATAGGTCCTGTATAACGACTGCTTCTGAGTAGAAAGAATGCTGCATAAAGAATTTCCTAGGAGTTTCATTGCATTCAGTATTGAAATGCATTTAGTGGTGTAATAGTAGACATGATAGTGGAAGGTTAATTTATGATCAAAATAGAATCCCAAATATCTCCATATGGGTTTTGGGGTGAGGATTGGGTCTCCCACTGAAGTGAGGTCAAGAGGTGGGTTTGGGAGGTGTCAAGATCTTGTAAAGTGAAAGACTTCTGACTTACTGTGTTCCATGACTAGACCAGTGTTGGAGAGGATTTTGGACATGATATTATAGCTACATAAAAGAAAGGAAGATGATAAATTGTAACTTTTCTCCTGAGAAATTAGAAGACCATTGTTAACAAAAGAGAGAATGTCAGAAGGAATTTTTTCTTTTAGGTTTTTTATTCTTTTTTGAACATTTTTATGATTGGGGCCATATATATGGCAGATAAGATAGGGGAAAGAGCTGAGCCTTGGCCTACTCTGACACTTGTATTGAAGGGCAGCAATACAAAGCTGTTCCATGCATAAGTTATTGACCTATTGGAATAGTGGCTGTTGAAAAAATTATGATATTAGTATTGAGACCTGCTTTTTTGAGACACCTAGAAAGGAAAATGTGATTAAGAGAAGGAAAAAATTGAGTGATGTCAAATGCAATGACACCTGTATGGTACTGTTTAAGCCACCTTGCACATATAAGGTGGGTGATGTATAAGCCTGCATTAATAGTTGACTGTTGTCTGATGCCACCCAGCTGATTGGTGTTGAGAAATCTATTCTGGGCCATGTGATACTGTAACTGGTTACTGATTACTTTCTCAATGAGTTTCCCTGTTGTGTTGAGCAAGACAATTGGTTGGAAGGACTTGGGGGTGTTATATACTTCTTTGTTGGGCTTGGGTATGACAACTGACTTGGCTTCTTTGAAGTAAGATGGCCAAAATTCTAATGTAATACAGGCGTTAGCAATACCAACAATCTTGTCAAGATATTCCTTGTCATATATAAGGGGTCTCAAGTATCTCCAGGCAATGTGATTGGGCCCAGGAGTGAAGGAAGTGGAGCACTTAGCTATGGCATTCTTAAATTCCTGATTGGTGAAAGGTGGCCACTCAAACTCATTGAGTTGAGAAATTTTATTCAGAAACCTATGGTTGATAGGGCAGTTTTCAGTCAAGTTATAGGAGCTGTGCAGTGCATTCCACAAGGACGTCAAGTTATTACACAGTTGGTCTTCAAATGCTATAGTTTTAATGGCAAGAAGAGTTTTCTTCTTGACCCAGTTCATGAGATCCCATGGTCTCTTGTTGGACAATGCAATTTCTTGGATTTTTTCATCAAAAAACTTTCTTTTGGACTCATGTATAGTTGCTTTATACTCTTTTCAATTTTGAAGATTGTTTTGCACATGGTATCTTTGAAAGCTGTCCATGCATTCCTGATTCTACCACTCCTTGGAGTGTTTAGTGATATGCTTTACCTTTGCATGTTTTGCCCAAGCCTTGCTAAATATATTTGATAGCTAGTTGACATGCATCTCTTGATCTTCTTGACTCATGATTAACACTGTGTCCAAGTGCTTGAGATTCTTCCTTATGGTTTCAATGAAATCTTTTTTATCACTGCTGCCCTTTCTTATGGACTAGAGTATGTTATCAATATTTTCCTCCTTTATTTGTACTGTGATGTCCAATGGTATGTGATCAGATGGTTTACAAATTTCTAGGAGTATCCTATGTTTCCTGAATCCTAAGTTGTTTGGTGCCAAGAACACTAGGTCTAGGATAGAGTTAGCATCACACTAATTATTAGCAAATCTTGTAGGACCCAGGTTTAAAGGAGGTGAAAGTTCCAGGCCTAGGCTATCAGCAACAGTTAGTAGGTCTTTCGAGTCTATGGAGTGATGGTGGATGTTGGGGTCCCAATTGCTATCCCTGATATTGAAGTCCTCTGTCATAACTACCATATTTCTGATGTCTCTGGTACAATCTTGCAGGGCCCAAATGGCTATTTGATCACTGTCTGAGTAGACATTAATGACAAAGTTGATGTCTTGGCAATTATAGAATAAAAGAATATTGATGTCTCTGTGGTCCATGATGTCAGTGTAAAGAGAGAATCTTAGCCATGATATTCACTTGTTTATGTAAGTAGCAACTCTGGGGTAATTGTCCTGGGATGAGTTCTTTTGAATGAAGAGAGTCCATTCTGGGTGGTTTGGTGCTCTATACGGGGGATCACTTTTAGGGTTAGTATAGCTTGGAATGCAGTGTATAAGGAATCTTGGAAGTTCCTAGATAAACACTATATCTGCATTATTTTTTTGCATTTCTAGAATAGTATCAGTAAGTATTTTATTTTTTCAAACATTCTGGGAGAAAATTTTTAGATAATGCTTAATTAACATAATTTGTTGCCACCCACAGCTGAGTGAATTGAATTAGCTCTGATTTCTCAGAGCTCTTGCACCTTCTTTGAGTACCATTGTCTGTTGAATCTATGCTTCCAGAATAGACACTCATAACTATCAGCCTGATGCTCTCCCTTGCAGTTGGTGCATTTAAAGTTGTGGGGACATGGGTCTTCTTTCTTCATCTTGAGTCTTGTGTAAAGACCAAGCTGTGATAACTTAATCTCCCTCCAAGTCCAAGTTGACAAGGAGAACTTGTTAGAGTTCCCATTCATTTACTGTATACTACTTATACATTTTCCTCTATTTACTATTGTTTATAAAGTCCCATATGTTCCTTTCCATCCAACTATCCTGCATATCTGATCTTTAGAAACTAAAAGAAAAAGAAAAGAAAAAGAATATAAATAATAACTTAGCCATTTTGCCAAGTCATGACATCTTGGTGGGGTTAGCTTTGCAGCACCATGCCATAACTATATCAACTGACAAATGAAAATAAAAGTTTTATTATAAGCACCTTAAGATGAAATTAAAAAAGGATAAATCATAATAAACTAATTAGTCTAAGATAAAATTATCATAATAAGTATTTATTTTATAGTGTAAA
>Ga0153929_1000614_pt1 | contig 13295 bp, 11 predicted proteins | sample TSNJ013MetaG_FD_104689 | JGI IMG/M metagenome (GOLD analysis project Ga0153929, IMG submission 104689) | Attine ant fungus gardens microbial communities from New Jersey, USA - TSNJ013 MetaG | ecosystem: Host-associated > Fungi > Mycelium > Unclassified | place: USA: New Jersey, Wharton State...
CAGTTGCATATCTTCCCCGTATCGGGCGCAGGTGGTTGGTGTTCGCTCGTGCTGCCCGCGGTCACACTAGCTCTGCCGACGGCGGGGATCCTGTCGCAAGTGATGCGCGAGGCGCTTGAGGCTGCACTGGAGAAACCCTTCGTCACCACGATCCGTTCGCGCGGCGTCGGCGAGCTCACACTACGTTTTCGCCACGTTCTCCGGCATGCATTGCTGCCGGTCGTGACGCTGGGCGGCTGGCTCATCGGCAGCCTGCTCGGCGGCGCGGTGATCACCGAAAAAATGTTCGGCCGACCCGGCATCGGCAGCGTGACGCTCAATGCGGTCACTGCGCAGGACGTGCCGGTCGTACTTGCCGTGGTGCTGCTCGCGGCTTTCGTCCACGTGGTGATATCGACGCTGCTCGATGTCGCCTATCTGTTCATCGATCCAAGGTTGCGCAGCCAATGAGCGAGATCATTTATCCGGCCGCTACGCGGCGTTCAGAGTGGTCGATGCAAGCTATTCCGCCAGGCGTGCTGCTTGCAGGCCTTTTCTTGCTGGCGCTGGCCGTTGCCATTGCTTATCCGCCTCTCGTCACGCACTTCGATCCGCTCACAAGCGACATTGCGCAGACGTTGCAGCCGCCCGGCGCACAGCACTGGTTCGGCACGGACCGTATTGGCCGCGATGTATTCTCGCGGGTAATCTACGGGGCGCGTTATTCGCTGCTGATCGGACTTGCCAGCATGCTGGTGAGTCTTGCGATCGGGCTCGTGATCGGCATGACGGCAGGCCTCGGAAAACGTCTCACCGACGAATCCGCTTCGCGCGTGTTCGACGTGCTCTCAGCCTTTCCTCCCATCCTGCTGTCGTTGTTCGTCGTGACGTTCCTCGGGCAGGGCATTGTCAATATTGCAATCGCGGTGGGCATCGCGGGCATTCCGAAATTCGGGCGGGTGCTGCGCAGCCAGACACTCGTAGTGCGGCGCGCCGACTATGTCACGCACGCAGTGAGCTATGGGCTCTCGCGCAGCCGCGTGTTCTTGCGGCACGTGCTGCCCAACGTGCTGGTGGTCGTGCCGGTGATTGCCACCATCGACATTGGCAGCGCGATCATCGCGGTATCGGGTTTGAGTTTCCTTGGGCTGGGGCCGCAGCCGCCGACGCCCGAATGGGGCGTCATGCTTGCCGAAGGCCGCGACGTGCTGCGGGTCGCGTGGTGGCCGAGCGTATTCCCCGGTCTCGCGCTTACGCTGACTGTTATCGCGTTTTCCGTGATCGGCAAATTTCTGCAACGCAAGGTCGAAGGACGAACGCGATGACAGGCGCCATGCATGAGCCAAAAACACTAGTCGATATCCGCGGCCTGACCATTCGCTTTCCAGGCGCTAACGGCGGCGAACCGCTTGTGCATGATGTCGATCTTTCCATCCACGCGGGCGAGTGTGTGGCGCTCGTGGGCGAGTCGGGTTCCGGCAAGAGCCTCACGGCGCGTTCGCTGCTGGGTCTGGCTGGACCGCATGCAGTGATCGATGCCAGCCAGTTCGATATAAACGGTCGTCAGGCGCTGCGCTTCAGCGAGCGCGATTGGCGCTCGTTGCGTGGCACCTTCGCGGGGCTGGTAATGCAGGACGCACTCGTCTCGCTCGATCCGCTGCGCACCGTTGGAGCGGAGATAGGCGAGGTGCTGATGCATCATCGACTTGCCCGGTCGCGCCATGAACGCCGGGAACGGGTTCACGCGGTGATGCAGGACGTTGGTATTGCCGAGCCGGAACATCGTGCGAATCAGTATGCTCATGAGTTGTCCGGCGGCTTGCGACAGCGTGCGCTGATTGCATCGGCCATTGCAGCGGGACCTGCGCTCGCGATTGCCGACGAACCGACGACAGCGCTGGATGTGACCGTGCAGGCGCAGGTCCTCGCGGTTCTCGCGGCACGTCTCGAACAAGGCGTGGGCGTGCTGCTGATCAGCCACGATCTGGCGGTGGTAGCCGGCATTGCTGATCGGGTGCTCGTGATGCACAACGGTGAAGTGGTCGACAGCGGGACCACCGGGAGTGTGCTGAACAACCCTTCGCATCCCTACACGCGGCAGTTGCTGGCCGCACAACCGTCGGCGCAGTCGCGAGGGCATCGGCTGAGTTCCGCCCGATTCGTGACGACGATGACCGCTCGCGGTCAAGCCGAAGGGGATACTCCAGCCAGCGCGCCGGTGATCGTGCGCGAACCCTTGCCGCCACGACGTGCGCGTTCACAAAAAGTCGTGCTGCGTGCCGATGGAATCGGCAAGCATTATTCGCGTCGTGGCAAAGATCGCGGTGACACTTTTACTGCGCTGCAGGACGTCTCATTCGCGGTGCACGAAGGGGAAGTGTTAGGGATTGTCGGCGAGTCCGGTTCTGGAAAAAGCACCTGCGCGAACATTGTGCTGGGACTGGTTGAGCCGGACGCGGGAAGGGTCGAATTCCTCGATACACGCTGGAACGGCCAAGGCGTTTCCGAGCGTTCGCGCCGTGACTTGCGGCCACGCCTTCAATATATTCCGCAAGACCCGCTCAGTTCCTTCGACCCGCGTCATTCGGTGCGCCAGTTGCTGGAGGAAGCGTTATGGTCGAAGCGATTGTCCAGGCCGGCGGTGCTTGCGAAGAGCGTCGAGCTACTCGAACAGGTCGGACTCAATGCGGCATTTCTCGACCGGCGTCCCACATCGCTATCGGGAGGCCAGCGGCAGCGTGTGGCAATCGCGCGAGCGCTCGCCCCGGAGCCCGCGCTGATTGTCTGCGACGAGCCCGTGTCCGCCCTCGATGTATACGTCCAGGCGCAAGTGCTCGACTTGCTGGCGGAGTTGCAGGGACGGTTGCACACGTCGTTGCTGTTCATCTCGCATGATCTCGACGTTGTGCGTCATCTGAGCGACCGGGTGCTGGTCTTCAAGGACGGCCGCGTTGTTGAAGAAGGCGAGGCTGAACGCATATTCGCGGCACCCGAGCATGCGTATACAAAGCTCTTGATGTCGTCGACGCCCGCCTACCGACGTTCATACCTTGATGACAAGGACAGGGCCCATGGCCCGGTTCCGGAGCGCGAGATGTCCTGACGGCGTCGCGCTTGCGTGCATGTTGAACCCGCGCCCGACCCGGTTCGCTCAGGCCGCCACCGCGCTGGTCTTCTCCGCCGAGTAGCGGTTGACAGGTTGCGCAAGACCAAGATTCGCGCGCAGTGTGCGGCCCTCATACTCCGTGCGAAACAGTCCGCGGCGACGCAACTCCGGCAGCACCAGTTCGATGAAATCCGTCAGGCTGCCCGGCAGAACCGCGGGCATGATGTTGTAGCCGTCGGCGCCGTGGTGGACGAAGCGCTCTTCCAGTTGATCCGCGATCTGCTCCGGCGTTCCGACCACTTGCCAATGTCCGCGTGCGCCTGCCACGCGCAGATAAAGCTGCCGAATCGTCAGGTTTTCGCGCCGTGCCAATTCGAGCGTGAGCAGTTGACGGCTCTTGCTTGCGTTTGTCTCTGGCAACTCGGGAATCGGGCCATCGAGCGGGTAAGCCGACAAGTCGAAACCACCGGTGAGGCCCGAAACCAACGCGAGACCCACCGCTGGATCAATCAGCGATTGCAACTGCTCGAACTTCTCGCGGGCCTCGGTTTCGGTACGACCGACAATGGGCATCACGCCGGGCATGATCTTCAGCTCATCCGGATGACGCCCGTGCTGGTCGAGACGGCCTTTGACATCGGCATAGAAATCGATCGCGTCCTGAAGGGTTTGCTGTGCCGTGAAGATAACCTCGGCGGTACGGGCGGCCAGCGCCCGGCCGGCTTCCGATGATCCCGCCTGCACGACTACCGGCTGGCCTTGCGGAGAGCGCGCGACGTTCAACGGCCCCTTGACCTGGAAGAAACGTCCTTTGTGATCGAGGACATGGCGCTTCTCGGGGTCGAAGAAGCGGCCCTGCTCCTTGTTTCGCAAGAATGCATCGTCCTCCCAACTATCCCAGAGACGGTCGACCACTTCCGCGAACTCGGTCGCTCGCTCATAGCGTTCCCCATGATCGAAATGCTTGTCGCGATTGAAGTTCTTCGCTTCGTGCTCATTCGACGAAGTAACGAGGTTCCACCCAGCGCGACCGCCGCTGATATGGTCGAGCGACGCAAACTTGCGAGCGATGTGATACGGCTCGTTGAAGCTGGTCGACGCCGTGCCGACCAGGCCAATGTTTTCTGTCACGGCAGCCAGCGCGGACAGCAGCGTGATGGGCTCGAACTGCGCGATGTAGCTGTGCGCGGTACGGCTCAGGAAGTCGAGGTTATCGCCTCGGGTGCCTACGCCATCGGCGAGAAACACGAGATCGAATTTCGCTGCTTGCGCCGCTTGGGCGAGCTGCACGTAGTGCCGGAAATTCACTCCCGCGTCTGCCTGCGCTTCCGGGTGACGCCACGCGGCAATGTGATGTCCCGCGGGATAAAGAAAAGCGCCTAGGCGCAATTGTCCGGTTCGCTTGGCCATGGAGTGTGGGTTCGGGTTGCTTCGTGAAAGGGATGCCGTCATGCATGAGTCGGCTGATCCGGGTGCATGCTCAGGCGCTTTTGCGCCACAAGCGCTGGTTCTCGGGACGTGCCAGGCCGAGATGCTCGCGTAACGTCGTGCCTTCGTAGCCGGTCCGAAAGATGCCGCGCTGACGAAGGATGGGGACAACGCCGTCAACGAAGTCCTGCAGGCCGCCCGGTAATGTGTCGGGCATGAGGTTGAAGCCATCGGCGGCCCCGGCCCTGAACCAGCGTTCGATGTCATCGGCGATCTGCTCGGGCGTACCCACGATCACGCGATGCCCCCCGCCTCCGGCAAGTGCCCGGATGAGCTGGCGCACCGTGTAGCCGTGCTGCCGCGCTTGCGCGATCGTGGCGAGAAAGAACGTATGGTTGCCGTTGCCTTGGCCAGGCAAGGACAGGTTGTCCGGCAGTTGTTCGTCCAGCTTGAGACGATCAGGCGTCAAGCCCAGGGTGCCGGCCAGCCGGGTGAGGCTATAACTCCATGGAATCAGGTCCACCAGTTCATCACGGCGGCGCAACGCTTCGGCCTCCGTGGCGCCGATGATCGTGGTCAGTCCCGCCAACACCTTCACCGCGTCGGGACCGCGTCCAAAGCCCGCCGCGCGCGCCTTCAAATCGCGCCCATAGGCTATCGATTCGTCGAACGATTGCGAAGCCGAGAACACCGCCTCGGCGTGTCGTGCGGCAAGCTCGCGGCCATCGCCCGAAGCGCCGGCTTGCACCAGCACCGGATGCCCTTGCGGCGAGCGCGGCACGTTCAGCGGACCCTGCACGGAGAAATGCGTGCCTCGATGCGAGACGGGATGAACCTTGTCTGTATCGACGAATAGTCCGCTGGTTTTGTCACCGATGAGCGCGCCGTCCTCCCAACTGTCCCAGAGCGCCTTGACGACGCTGGTGAATTCCGAGGCACGTGCGTAGCGTTCGGCGTGATCGGGTACCGCGTCGCGCCCGAAATTGCGCGCTGAGCCAAGGTCCGCTGTCGTCACGACGTTCCAGCCTGCCCGTCCGCCGCTGACATGGTCGAGCGTGGCGAAGCGGCGTGCGATGTTGTAAGGCTCGTTGTAGCTCGTGGACGCAGTGCCGATCACGCCAATATGCGAGGTCGCTGCCGCGATGCTGGCAAGCAGGATGGTCGGCTCGAGCGCAGTGATCGGGCGAAAGTCGATCTGGTCGGCGATAGAGGCGTTATCGGCGAGGAACACGGCGTCGAAGCCGGCCGCCTCCGCGATCTGCGCGACCCGCACGTAATGACGTACGTCGATAAACGCTTGAGGATCGGCTTCAGCCAGACGCCACGCAGAGGGAACGAAACCCGAGTGCAGGATATTGACGTTGAGGTGAAGTTGGCGCGGCGGGATGGAGGGAAGTTGGGTCATAAGTTGGGTCATCTTGCTCTAGTGCTTATTAGCTGACTTTAGATTCTTGATCGGACAGCCGCGCAACGCGACGAATAAATCCGCCGATCGATATACGTCAGAGCACTAAGGCAATAAACCGCATTCACCGCGCTGTATGAGGAACAAGCGAGAAACAAGCGAAGAACAACTGAAGGACAAGCCTGCAAAACCCGGCAAGCGCATATGGTTAGCACCTATCGTTCGTTGCCGGCGGCTTGGCGTGGCACTTATCCTCATCGTTCGCACCTGTGCAAATTGTGGAGAAGTGAATGACGACGTCAGCACCGGCGGACGCTGCGCTTGAAGCGCGTTTCGCGGAGATATTCGAGCAGATCGGCAAAGGCACCATAGAACGCGAGCAAGGCCGTGAACTCGCTCGCGATGCCGTCCAGAGTTTGAAAGACAGCGGTTTTACCGCCTTGCGGGTACCGCGCGAACATGGCGGCAGCGGCGTCTCGCTGCCGCAGTATTTCCGTCTGCTGACGCGTCTGGGCGAAGCCGATTCGAACCTGCCGCAGATCATTCGCGCGCATTCCGGTTTCATCGAGCAGCAACTCGAATCCGGCGATGACGCAACCCGCAAGCGCTGGCTGGGTCGTGTCGCGAAAGGGGAGACGATTGGCGCGGCTACGTCGGAGCGCACCGGCTCCACGCACAACAGCGTGACCGTCACGCCCGACGCAGACGCGGGCTTTGTGCTCCTGAACGGTGAGAAGTACTACAGCACGGGTACGCTCTATTCGGAATGGATCAACGTAGCTGCGCACGACGCGCAGACCGATCTCCACGTGCTGGTTCGAAGCGATGCGCCGGGTGTCGCGCGTACCGACGACTGGGACGGTTTCGGCCAGCGTCTGACCGCTAGCGGTACAACACGTTTCGATAACGTACGGGTTCCGGTCGATCAGATCCTGTCGCGCTACAAGGCCTCGGAGCCGCGTCGCAATTCGTTGCTTACCGCGTTCTACCAGGCCGTGCATCTGGCGACGCTCGCGGGTATTGCACGCGCGGTCTTGCGCGACGGCGTGGCCTTCGTTCAGGGCCGTACACGCACGTTCGGCGTAGCGGGGCAGTCGAGCCCGCGTGACAATCCGCTCGTGCATCGCGTAGTGGGGCGCCTGGCGAGTCTCGCGTATTCGGCTGAAGCGCTGGTTGAGTCAGTAGCCACGGCGCTTGACCGGGTACATAGGGCGCGCAACGCGGGCGTGGCGACGACGGCGGACTACATTGCCGTCGATATCGAAGCCTATCAGGCGCAGCAAATCGTGCTTGAGCAAGTGCTTGAGGCAGCCACGCTGCTATTCGAAGTGGGCGGGGCGTCGGCCACGAGTGAAGCACGCCGGCTTGATCGACACTGGCGTAACGCACGCGTCATTGCATCGCATAATCCGGCGATCCAGCGGGAGGCTGCCATCGGCAATTATCATTTGAATGGGACTGCGCCCGAGGAGCGATTCAGCCTGTCGCATTCCGCCGCGGATACAGCCGTGCCCGCCTTCAAACAAGGCGCGGTACAGGGTGGAAAAACGGTGGTGCAGGACGACGCATTCGCCAGGACTGGCAGATAGACAGGAGAGAGCCGAGCTCGGGGTCTTTGACCGTGTGTTGGCACGCAAAAGCCTTACTACGGGGCGTGGCCAAGGATGGCCTCGCCCCGCCTTCATCCGCGGGACGGATGAAAACCGGCCGCCGTGACGGCCGGATAAAACTTACGCCGGCACGATGTTCGATGCCTGCTTGCCCTTGGGCCCCTGTTTTACCTCAAACGTTACCTTCTGATTTTCCTGAAGGCTCTTGAAGCCTTCTGCCTTGATTTCCGAAAAGTGTGCGAACAGATCTTCGCCGCCGTCATCGGGTGTGATGAAGCCGAAGCCTTTTGCATCGTTGAACCATTTGACCGTACCGGTTGCCATGAGCGTATCCAAAATTTAGAGCTAACGAGTGAGAATAAAACCAGAGCGCCGAGCCGCGTCGCATTGCAATGTTGTGACAAGACTTCTCTAAGTCCATGAGCGCGTCCGTAACAATAGTTGCTGCGGCGCTATGCGCTTTTGGAATTATGGCGAATCAATTGTACGCCGTGCCAATAATTATTGAAGCTTTCCAAACCGGAAAAGCAGAAATGGGTGCGGAATATGAAATTCAGGCGTGGAGCGAAGTGGCACTCAGCCCAAATAATGGACGTGGTTAAAGGCCTTATCGCGCTTATCGATGGTCTGTCCGGCAAAAGGGTTCTCCCCATTGGGGCCGCAGGCGATCACCGATATGGCGGAATTACCCTAACGAATGCGAAATGCAAGTCATTTAGCGTACCGGCAATTCAGTGCTGTTAGTCCGGAAGTAATTTTATCCGACAGGAATTAAATTGCAGCGTTGCGACCGGACGACTTTACCGGTTCAATGAAAAACCGAGCCTGTTGCTGCAACAAAAGGCGCTATTGCACTGCTTTATCAAGCAGCCTCCGAGCCGTGAGCGGATCTCGACGCCAGGACGAACGCATTGCCACGGTAAGTGGCATCAGTGAAGCCGGCAATGAAGCCGGCAATGCCGTAAGGCATCAAAACTCCGCTTCCCAATCATCCGAGGGTAAGGGGGCGTTGTGAGCGTGACACGTATCGATCGGCCTATTGCCGGAACCGCGCGATCGAGCTGACTGCCGGCTCGTCGAACACCGTCTCGCACCATACGCGCGCCTGGTCGGCGAGTGCTGCGCTCCAGCCGCCGTGCTGCGCGTTGTCGGTGAACTTGGCCGCGAGTTCGGAACGCGACAGCGGTTCGCGCGCACCACCGCGCATATGCGGCTGACGCACTTCCTGAACTGTGCCGTCGTTGAGCGTCGCGCGCAGATGGCCGGTGAAATTGGTCGGATACTCGTTGTCCGGATCGATCACGTAGCGGATCTTGCCGGCCAGCGCGAGCACTGCCGGATCGTGAATGCGCGTTTCGGTGAACTGGTTGAAGCCCGCCTTGCGATCAAAGAAACCCACGGCCATGCAGAAAGGTGTGCTGAATTTGGCGGCGTAAGCGGTCGGCGGCCGATGCTTGACGGCTAGCTCTTCCCACAAGCGGTGCACCGTGCCTTCGCCGACTTCGCACACGATGTCGCGAATCTGGTCCGCTTGCACGCCGCGCTCCGCGAGTGCGATGGCGCAATCGATATACGGCTGGGTCATCGTGCCGCACGCGTAGGGTTTGAACGCGATCGTCTCCATGATCCACGACGAGCCGAGCGTATCGAGCAGTGGAGAGAAATCGGGCGTGCGAGAGGGTGCGAACGCCTTGAAGAAACCATGCTTGCCTTCGAGCACGGTGCGCGGGCCGTCGAAGCCGCCACGCGCCATCAGCGCCGCGCGAATGCCTGACTGCGCGGCCCATCCAGCGTGCATCCGCTTGGTCGACGTTCCTTCGGCCAGATACTCGATGATCCCCGCTGCCATGCTGCCCGCGATACCGAGCGCCGAGCTCGCCTGTTGCGCATTCAGACGCAGCGCGGCCGCGACGCCACCCGCTGCCGCGAGTGCGCCGATCACGGCGGTCGGATGGAAACCGGCGGTGTGGATCGCGCGCGGAGCGACGAGACTCAGTCGGCACATCAGTTCCGCGCCGACCGCGATGCCGCGCAACAACGCGTCGCCACCGAGTCCTTCCCGTTCACACGCCGCAAGCACCGCAGGCACGACCACCGCACCCGAATGCACCGGACCGCCCTCAAAGGTGTCGTCGTAGTCTTCACCGTGCGCGGCGGTGCCGTTGATCAGCGCCGCATCGAACGCACTGAAACTATTCGCGTGGCCTAGCGCCGTGCAGGCGCCACCCGAGTCGGTGGCCTGCAGCGTCGCGTGGATGTAGTCTTCGTCCCGGCCGGAGATGCACAAACCCGTCACATCGAGCAGCAACAGACGGGCGGTCTCGACCGTCTGAGCAGACAACGCCGGCGCTTGGGCACCGGCAATCCAGGCACCGAGTTTTTCGCCGATGATTCCGTGTCCTTCTGGTTTTTCAACGCTCATACGGGTGACCACTCCGAGTCGGTAATGAAATGCGTGCGTCTCCGTGTCACGCGCGCGCAAGGCGCGCTCCCTGCTAGCGCCAACTGTCAGCAACGGTGATTCGCGTCGATTCCGCGGCAACGACACCGGCAGCGGCTGCGGGTGCGGCGTCTTCCGCACTGTGCGCGCTGATCGCGCGCTGGAACCCCGCCTGCACGTGCTGACGCATCGCTATCGCAACGGCTTCGGGATCGCGGCGCGCGAGCGCGTCGAGAATCCGCCGGTGTTCGGTGTGCGACGCCTGTGAGCTGCCGACAATCGAAAAACCGCGCCGGCGCAGCAGATGCATTCGGTTGACCACCTGCCGGTACAGACCGAGCATTGTCGCGTTGCCCGACAGTTCGACCAGCCGGTCGTGGAACGCGATATTCAACGTGAAGTAATTGTTCAGCTCGCCGTGGATAGAACTGGCTTCGAGCTGATCGAGCATCGCGTGCAGTTCCTGCAACTGCGTGTCGGTGATCTTCAACGCCAACTGGCGGCCGGCCATCTCGTCGAGTCCCGCGCGCACTTCATAGAGTTCGGCGGCTTCGGTATCGGAAATCTCGCGGATGTAGACGCCGCGATTCTTTTCCAGCAACACGAGACCCGCTTCCTCGAGCGCGCGAAACGCTTCGCGCACCGGACTGCGGCTGATCTTCAGATGTTCGGCGAGATCCATCTCATTGAGCTTCATCCCGGCCTCAAGCTCGCCAGTCTTGATGCGACGGAGGATTTCATCCTGCACGAGACCGGACAGCGTGACTGAACGAAGCAACTCGAGCGAGGTGATGGAACGGGGCATGGGCGGGCCTGCATCTGGAAAGCTCACAGTGTACTACGCACATTGCATCTTGAAGATTGTCGACAACATACTATCTACAATACCCTCATGCAACTGGAATCTTCCACTATTTGCGTATTGTCGACAATATGTACAATGCAATCTCGCACGCTACCGATCCCCTTTCCATGCCTTCATTACCATTTACGATCCGATGACCCAAGCCGATCGCGTCACCCAAACCCTTGCGCGCTACCTCGTCAACGCGCGCGCCGACAACCTGCCGCAAGCCGTGCGCGACCATGCGGTGCGTACTTTCGTCAACTGGATGGGCTGTGCGGTGGGCGCGTCGCGGCATGAAGCAGTCGAGATCGCGATCGCGGCGCTCGCTCCGTTTGGCGGTCCTGCGCAGGCAACGGTACTCGGCCGCGCGGTGAAGGTTGACGTACTGAGCGCCGCGCTCTTCAACGGCATCAGCTCGCACGTCTTCGACTTCGACGATACGCATCTGAAGACTGTGATTCATCCTGCGGGGCCGGTGGCGTCCGCGATTCTTGCGCTGGCTGAATATCGTCCGGTCAGCGGCAAGGAGTTCATTCACGCGCTGGCGCTTGGCATCGAAACCGAATGCCGGATCGGCAACGCGGTCTATCCCGATCACTACGATATCGGCTGGCACATCACCGGCACGGCGGGCGTGTTCGGCGCGGCTGCCGCGGCGGGCAAGCTGCTCGGGCTCGACGAACAGCAGATGACCTGGGCCCTCGGGCTCGCGGCGACCCAGCCGGTCGGCTTGCGCGAGATGTTCGGCACGATGACCAAGAGCTTCCATCCGGGTCGCGCGGCGCAGAACGGCCTGCTGTCGGCGTTGCTGGCGGCGCGTGGTTATACGAGTTCGGAACAGGGCATCGAAGCGAAACGCGGCTGGGCGAACGTGATGAGCACGCATCGCAACTACGCCGAAATCACGGAAGGGCTCGGTGAACGTCATGAAAGTCTGTTGAATTCATACAAGCCGTTTGCGTGCGGCATCGTGATCCATCCGGCGATCGACGGCTGCATCCAACTGCGCAACGAACATGCACTCGAGGCGGGCGCCATTGCGTCGGTGCTGCTGAAGGTGCATCCGCTGGTGCTCGAACTGACCGGCAAGCGCACGCCGCAGACCGGGCTCGACGGCAAGTTCAGCGTCTATCACTCGGCGGCAGTGGCGATCATCGACGGTCGTGCGGGTGAGCATCAATACAGTGATGCGGCCGTCCACGACACCGCGACAGTGCAACTGCGCGACAAGGTTACCGCCGAGATCGATCCCGCGATGCCTGCCGACGCCGTTCACATCACGATCACGCTGACGAGCGGCGAGCGGCTCGAGAAGCATGTCGAGCACGCAATCGGCAGCATTGAGCGGCCGATGACTCATGCCGATCTGACCGCCAAGTTCACCGATCTGGTCGAGCCGATTCTGGGCGGTGAGCACGCCGCAAGCTTGCTTGAAGCGGGATGGAAGATGGAATCGCTGGAGAACATTGCCACGCTGGCCGATCTGGCACGCCCTGTCGAGAAGACGTAATACGCCACTTGCAGTACCGATGGCGCGCGCGTCGTGTAAGCGATGTTGCAAAAAATAATCCTACGCATTCCGAATTATGACGATCGCGCTCCGAAGTGCATCGGTGACAATCGACACTGAAGGAGCAAACCATGCACCATGGCAACCGGCGGGGCGGCTCACGATGAAATCGAAAGCAGGCATGTTCACCGGTACCACGGGCAGAGTGTTTCTGCTGATCTGCGCGATGTATTTCATCGAGTACGTCGACCGGGTGAATCTTTCCATCGCGGCGCCGCTGCTGAAGTCGGAGATGCATCTGTCAAACACGCAGCTTGGCATCGCATTCTCGGCGTTCGGCTATTGCTACGCGATCTTTCAGGTGATCAATGGCTATATTGGTGACCGGATCGGACCGCGCCGGATGCTGGCGTTCTCGGGCATCCTGTGGGCGCTCGGCACGCTCGCCACCGGTGTGACCGGCGGCCTCGCGACGCTGGTGCTCTCGCGCGCGCTGGTCGGTCTCGGCGAAGCCGGCACGATTCCGAACGCCACGCGTGCGATGGCCAACTGGGTCCCGGTGGCAAGACGTGGCTTCGCACAGGGCTTCACGCACTCAGCCGCGCGCTCGGCGGCCACCGTTACGCCGCCGCTACTCGTGTTGATGATTCCGCTGCTCGGCTGGCGGGGCGCATTTATCGCGCTCGGTTGCGTCAGCGCGATCTGGGTGATTGCGTGGGCGCTGTATTTTCGCGACGATCCGCGCACGCATCCGTCGATCACCGCCGCCGAAGTCGACGCATTGCCGCCGTATGCTGGCCCGCGCCATCGCACGACGGTGCCATGGTGGCCGCTGATTCGGCGCATCATGCCGGTCACGCTGGTGTTCTTTTGTCACGCGTGGACGTTGTGGCTCTATTTGAGCTGGCTGCCGAGCTTCTTCGTCGGCGTGTATGGCATCGACCTGAAGACCACGGCGCTGTTTACGTCG
>Ga0153929_1000620_pt1 | contig 13217 bp, 9 predicted proteins | sample TSNJ013MetaG_FD_104689 | JGI IMG/M metagenome (GOLD analysis project Ga0153929, IMG submission 104689) | Attine ant fungus gardens microbial communities from New Jersey, USA - TSNJ013 MetaG | ecosystem: Host-associated > Fungi > Mycelium > Unclassified | place: USA: New Jersey, Wharton State...
ATCTTTGGAAGATCATTAAATAATTCTTCTGTAATCCAGTCTTTGGAGATAGCAATCGTTGCATAGCCGGACGCCTGTAAACCCATTTGGAAGAGCCAATCGGAAAGGGGCGGCGATACTTGTTTATAGAAAAATATTTTTCCGAAGTCTTCTAACATTTTAGGACGGTCATTATATGCTCCCTGAATAAAAACTTTTTCTATGTCCTCTGATTTATGACCGTAAGGAAAATTTGGACGCTGGACAAGGCTGGGCGCAGCGGCAGCGCAGAGCACAAGCTTTGAGACCCCAAAACCGTTATAGCGTGCCATATACCGGATAGCAACCGCTCCGGATGTGGAGTGCCCTAACAGCGTTACATTATGTAAATTCAACGCTTTGATAACCTGTAAAATGTCATCCGCTAAACGGTTGTAACTGTAGCCGCTCCAAGGCTTATCTGAATTACCGAATCCTCTTGTGTCAATGCCTATACAACGATAACCCATATGTGGCAGAATATTATATTGATATTCAAATAACCTGTAATTTGCAGGCCAACCATGAAGAAAAATAATTGTTTTGTTACCCGATGGATTAATATCGTTCACATATACCCTAACGTCTGGTTCTACCATAATCATTGATTCCATTCTAAAACCCTCATTCATATAAATTATTGTATATTAAAAGTATGATCTTTTTAATATAAATATGTCGTTAACTATAATATTGCCAGTCCTTGAGCGCCTATCTGTGGTAGTTTTGTATCTTTAAACACCTGAAATAGGGTTAAATGCCCGTTTACATCAATTTTAAATGCGCTTATTGATCCTTCATTGCCATTTAGAACATAGAAATTTTGTCCCGACCGGTTAATTACACTATCCAGTGGAGCGCCTGTTCCTTGCGGAGTGCTTGGAATACTTTCAACGACAGTAAGGCTTCTATCATCATTAATTCGGTAATCGGTTATTGTGCCGGTGCCTGCGTTTGATGTATATGCGTGTTTTCCCTGTGGTGAAACGGAAACCCAACAGGTTGCCGTTTGATTATTTAAAACTGAACCGCTGTTAAGAGTTAGAGTTCCATTTGCTGCAACAGTGTAAGATGACAGCGCATTGGGACCTGCCTCACTAACAAGCAAAAGATTATTATCGGAGAAAGCTGAGCCAAAAGGTACTGCTCCGATAGAACGATATGTTTTTAGACGCAATAAAGCACCATCACTTTGTACCCCGAAAATGCTGAGAACATTGGTTGTCTTTTCGCTGACAACGAGTTTCTGTCCGAAATTGCTGATAACAACACATCCCGGCCCGGCATTTGCTGCGCTTAGAGATATTGCTCCGCCGCTTATCTGGCTTAGGTGGCCATCAGCGCTTACCTGAAAACCGGTTACATTGGAAGGGTGGGTGGCATCACCAGAATTTGTCACATAAAGAAAATTACCGATTGTGGCAAGACTGTTTGGATGAAATCCACCGGAAGAGACTACGTCGACAAGCATAAGATTGTCTTGGCCCACCAAAAAGCTGCTGATATTATTACTGCCTGTATTCACTGCAAAGAGAAAATGACCATCGCGTGATAGAATAATCGATCCTTGAGATCCCAGAGGGTCCACAGTTTGTGCGCCTGTGCCACTACCATGTGTCATATAGACTTCCGTGTTGGATAGTATTCCTGCCATATCTTGCTTCATAACGACAATACTGTTGTTTATTGCATTTGTCATAGAAAATACCATATGTAAGTCCTCCAATAAATTATTAAAATGATTTATAATAATTATAATATTCAAGAGTATCTAACCGTGATACTCTCTTTAGCAGAAGTATCTATAAACTATTGCATTGAACAGTTGACGAGAGATGGGCTATGCAGGAGGGACTCCTCCTTACGGTTACAAACTTTGCAAAATGGGACATAAAATGGATAAGGAATATAATATCATAATAAATTGGTCATTTACAGATAATTCTAATACCATTTAAGCGCACGCAAAAATCAGGTTTGCAACCTGGTTACACCCCTGAATTTCGAAAATAAAAAAAGTCCCGTAACCCGCATGGTTACTAGACTTTTTCATTTTTGATGGAGATAATGGGGCTCGAACCCACGGCCTCTTGAATGCCATTCAAGCGCTCTCCCAGCTGAGCTATACCCCCATGATTTGGAAATTCTGTTGGAATGCTTTACAAGGTTTTACAAGCTCCACAATTGGAGTAAAAACAGTGTATCACATTCAATCTGTATTTACAATATAAATTTACGCATTTGCCGTCAAAATTCCTCCCATAAATAATGAAAGCACAATACGTCATCAAATTCGTCATGTAAGATTGCTGTTCAGGATAGTGCTTGGTAAAAATAATCGAAATATCCCCCTACGAGGCTTGTAGAACAAAAAAAATCATTATATTATAAATCCAGCTGGAAAAATAATATAGGTAAGGAAGAGGGGCTGCGGAAATGACAGATATTCATAATCAAGAATTATATTATATAGAACGTGCGAAAGAATATATCCAGGATTACTGGACAAAGCGTTCCGATGGATTTGCAAAGCTGCGGGGAGAGGAGCTGCGCAGTGAAAAATACCAACGCTGGGAACTTGAAATAATGTCACAGCTGCCGCAAAAGGATAATTTGAAAATACTGGATATTGGGTGTGGTGCGGGCTTTTTCTCCATTTTGTTATCAAAGCATGGACATCAGGTGACGGGGGTAGATTTAACGGAAAGTATGATTGATAAAGCGAATCAACTTGCCGATGAAGAAAATGTAAATGCCGGGTTTATGGTGATGGATGCTGAAAAGCTGGTTTTTCCGGAAGATTTTTTTGATGTGGTAATCTCAAGAAATCTGACCTGGACACTTCCACATCCGGACAAGGCTTATGCAGAATGGCTGCGGGTTTTAAAGCCGGATGGAGTTTTACTGAATTATGATGCAGAGTATGCAAGAAATCATCATAGTCAGACACTGCCGGAGAATCATGCCCACGACTATGTATCCGGGGAATTGATGAAGCAGTGCCATGACATATACCATATGCTTGATATCAGCACTATGCAAAGACCTGTGTGGGATATGGAAATCCTGCAAAAGCTGCCTTGCAGTGAGTGCGATGTAAATATTGATATTGGTAATACCATTTATAAAGAACAGGACATGTTCTATATTCCGGCGCCGATGTTTCGTATAAGGGCGGTAAAAAAGAGGAATGAATTATGAGGAGGTATGCAGGGAAACGCCTGCTTCATTTGGTTCCAATTATACTGGGGATTACGTTTTTATCCTTTATCCTGATACATTCGGTTTCAGGAGATGCGGTAGATGCTATATACGAAAATGCCGGGGCAGAAGTACCGGAAGAGGTAAAAGCACGGCGCAGAGCAGAATTGGGGCTGGATCGGCCGTTACTGATTCAGTATGCCGACTGGCTTGGCGGTTTGGTTCGAGGTGATATGGGTGTATCCTATATTTCAGGAAATGATATTTTTGATACATTTATTTCAAAGCTTCCGAATACGGTTTGCCTTACAGTCAGTTCCATTCTATTTACAGTGCTGCTCTCTATTCCGTTGGGAATTCTGTCTGCTGTCCGGCAGAATCGATTTACAGATTACCTCATTCGTTTTTTAAGCTTTATAGGGAACTCCATGCCGGGGTTTTTTGTGTCGTTGTTGTTGATCTTAATCTTCAGTGTACGAATGGGCTGGTTCTCTGCCATGGGAAACGATGGATGGAAAAGCATTATATTACCTACACTGACCCTGTCTATAGCCATGGCATCAAAGTATACAAGGCAAGTTCGTGCCGCAGTTTTGGAAGAGTTGAATAAAGATTATGTTTTGGGGGCAAAAGCCAGGGGCGTAAAGGACTCTGTCATTTTATATAAAAGTGTATTAAAAGCGGGAATGCTTACGATTATTACGCTGCTGGCTCTTTCCATTGGTTCTCTGCTTGGCGGAACAGCGATTGTAGAATCTATTTTTATGTGGGATGGTGTCGGTAGGCTGGCTGTGGATGCGGTCACGATGCGGGATTATCCGATGATTCAGGCCTATGTGGTCTGGATGGCATTGATCTATATGACAGTGAATCTGGTATCTGATATCTTATGCCAGATTCTCGACCCAAGAATCCGGTTGGAAGGGGGGTGAATGCGTGAATACAGAGAAAAAATTGGCAGTCTTTACGGCATTTGCAGCAATGGTTTTTCTGATTGCATTATTTGCGCCGTATCTTACGCCTTATGATCCGGATGCTCAGGATTTGTCACAGGCATTAATGGCTCCATGCCAAGAGCACATGATGGGAACAGACCGCTTTGGCAGAGATATGCTGTCAAGAGTCATAATGGGAACCCGGTCTTCCGTATTCTCAGTGCTGGCGTTGGTTGGAGCTGTTGCCGCCAGCGGAACAGCGATCGGAGTGTATTGCGGTTATTTTGGCGGTAAAGCGGATACAGTCGTTATGCGGTTTGCTGATATTTGCCTGGCTTTTCCCGGAATGGTATTTGCTATCGCAATAGCCGGCGTAATGGGTGGGGGGATTACAAATGCAGTTTTGGCACTTGCCGTAATATCATGGCCGAAATATGCAAGGCTTGCCAGGGGGCAGGTGCTGAGCATGCAAAACAGTACCTATATACAAGCAGCGCAGATGAGCGGTTCGGGGCCCTGGAAAGTGATTTTGCGGCATATCCTGCCAAATATACTGGGCGCTATATTTGTTACGGCGGTACTGGATATTGGTACGATGATGATGGAAATTGCAGGATTGTCTTTTCTGGGTCTTGGAGCCATGCCTCCAACTGCAGAATGGGGATCTATGATGAGTAACGGAAGAAGCATGATACAGACATCTCCATGGGTGATTCTGGCACCCGGGTGTGCTATTTTCATAACGGTTATGATATTTAACCTGTTAGGAGATACAATAAGAGATTATCTGGATCCCCGGCGAAAATTACAAAGTGAATAAACAAGAGGAGATAAGTGATGAAAAAGAAACGATTGGCGGTGATGCTCGTAATCGCAGTTACAGCAGGCATGCTTTCAGGATGTGGGGCAGCCAGCCTGGAAAAAAAGGAAGAGACAGAAAAGGATAAAGTTTTTAATTATGGAACAACGGCATATGGTCCTGAGATGGGTAATGCAGGATTAAACCCTCATGATAATTATTCCGGATGGTCAACGGTACGTTATGGAGTGGGAGAGACACTCTTTAAGTTCACAGGTGCCATGGAATTAGAACCGTGGCTTGCTGCCGGTTATGAGCAGATAGATGAATATACCTTGAAAATTGATTTAAGGGATGACGTTAACTTCAGCAGCGGAAGAAAGATGGATGGAAATGCAGTAAAGGAATGTCTGGAAAACCTGATTGCAGTACATGACCGTGCACCTGGAGATTTGATGGTAAAAGAAATCAGGGCAGACGGACAATCCATTACCATTGTATCCGAAGAGAAAGTCCCGGCTCTTTTGAACTATTTAAGTGATCCTTATGGGGCTATTATAGATATGGAATATGGCGTTACCAAAGACAACAATGTGGCCGGAACCGGTCCTTTTATTGCAGAGAAAGTTACAGACAGTGAAATCAATCTGGTCAAGAATGCAGATTACTGGGGAGGTGAAGTGAAAGCTGACAGAGTGAATGTTAAGACAATCACCGATGGGGATACACTGACAATGGCTCTGCAATCCGGCGAGATTGATGCAACACAGGGATTGCCTTATGCAAGCCTTCGGCTTTTTGAAAATAATGATGCATTTACCATCAATTCAACGGCTACATCCAGAACATTTTTTGCGACGATGAACTATAAAACAAAAGCACTTCAGGATGAAAAAGTGCGTAAAGCAATTGCTATGGGGATTGATAAAGAAAGCTTTACTTCTGTACTGCTGGAAGGGAACGGAAGCACGGCGGGAGGACCATTCCCATCCAACTTTACCTTTGGGAATCAAGCGGTATCAGCACCTGTTTATGACCCTGAGGGAGCAGAAGAATTGTTGAAGCAGTCCGGATGGACAGATTCCAATGGTGATGGTTATGTGGATAAGGACGGAAATAATCTGAGTATTCGCTGGCTTACCTATCCGGGACGTCAGGAGCTTCCCCTTTTAGCTGAGTCTGTACAGGCTGCTTTGAAAGAAATCGGAATTGATGTGGAAATAAATTCAACTGCCAGCTATCAGGATTTTCTGGACAGTGGCGAATGGGATATTTATGCGAGTGCTATGGTAACGGCTCCCACAGGAGATCCGGCGTATTTTTTTACCAGCCTGACTTTGAAAGAATCGGCAAAAAACAGAGGCCAATATTATAATGAAGAATTAGAAAAACTGGCAATTCAGCTTTCAAAGGAATTTAATATAGCAAAACGGTCAGAGCTTGCAATTGCCATGGAAAAGATTATTTTAGATGATAGTGCGTTTATATTTGCTTCGCATTTGAAAATGTCATTTGTTATGAAATCTAATGTAACAGGATTCAAAGCTCATCCGTCTGATTATTATGAAATCACAGCGGATTTGAATATCAGTGAATAAGTCTGGAGAAATTTATGTGCAGGACAGTTTTAAACATGCAGGATCTGACGGTTGCTTATCAGGGAAAGCCTGTAGTTAAGGATATTAATCTGATTGTAAAAGAACAGGAAATTGTATGTGTCGTTGGGGAATCCGGCAGTGGAAAAAGTACTCTTTTAAAAGCGTCCATGAGATTGCTGGGACAGGGAGGAACCGTTTCAAAAGGCAGCATTCACTTTTGGGAGCAGGATTTGCTGGGGATGAGCCAGGAACAGCTTCGCAAAATACGCGGAGCAGAAATGGGAACGATATTTCAGAACTGTAAAGACAGTCTTTGCCCGGTGCGTACAATTGGAGAACAGCTTTATGAATGTGTTACACAGCATGGGAAGATAAGCAGAAAGATAGTGGAAGAAAAGGCAGTAAAACTGCTTGAAAAATTACATCTTACGGAAGAGAAGAGAATTCTGGAAAGCTATCCTTTTGAATTGTCCGGAGGAATGAACCAGAGAGTGGGGATTATGATGGCGCTGATTATGCAGCCATCTCTCCTTCTGGCAGATGAACCGACCTCTTCTCTGGATGTAACTGTACAGGCAGATGTGGTGAAAGCTATGACACAGATGAGAAATGAGACAGGAACAGCAATTCTGATGGTGACGCACAATATGGGAGTGGCAGCACATATGGCAGACCGTATTGTTGTTATGAAGGAAGGGCAAATCGTGGAGTTGGGAAATACAAAAGAGATACTAAGCCACCCGGCGAAGGAATATACAAGGAATCTGATTCGGGCGGTTCCAAGACTGAACAGGAGATAAAAATGGGCAGGATACTGATAGTTGAAAATCTATGCAAGGTATTTCAGAAAAATAAGCAGGAATATCCGGCAGTGAACAACATATCATTTTTTTTAGATGAGGGAGAATGTCTGGGAATCGTGGGAGAAAGCGGTTGTGGAAAAACAACCATAGTCAGCATGATTACTGGATTTGTAAAACCGGATAAAGGAACGATCAGGTTAAAGGGCAGTAATATTGAGCCCTGGAATCCAAAAACCCGGAAAGAGCTTTATAAAAGTATGCAAATGGTGTTTCAGAATCCGGTAGAATCCTTTAATCCCCGCATCCGGCTGGGCAATGCAATTATGGAAAGTATGATGAATCGTGGCTTTAAACGTAGTGAAGCCCGAGAACGGATGCATGATCTGTTAAAAGAATGCGGTCTTTTTAAGGAACATGCAAACCGCTATCCGCATCAGGTGAGCGGTGGGGAATGTCAGAGGGCAGCAATTGCACGCGCACTGGCAAGTCAGCCTGATGTTCTGATTTGTGATGAGATCACCAGTGCGCTGGATGTTATGACGCAGGAGCAGATTATGGGATTAATTCGAAAAATGAAGGAGCAGAAGGGATTGTCGCTGCTGTTCATCTGCCATGACCTTGCCGTTATCCAACAGGTATGCAGCAGAGTTTTGGTGATATATCAGGGGCGGATTATTGAGGAAGGTACCCCGGATGATATTATACGGAAACCACAGCAGGAATATACAAAAAAACTTGTGGCATCGGTATATGATATTTCCTGAGCCTTTGTATTAAAGTGAAACCTGCATGCGATTTAGCATCTCCTTTAACGAAATCAGTCAGAATGCCTGCTTAATTAAGTATATAATAAAATTATATTATATTTATTCTATAGTGAGGCAGAAAACAGGTGAATATAATAATTTTCTGTAAGATATTGAAGGATAGTACATATTTATGATAGAATATAATATAAACTTATTTATTACAGTGTTGCGTAAATACCACTGAATAAAATATTCGCTATTTACGCAACCCTGTAATAGAGGGAAGGAATGGCATGAAATATAAATTCAGAATGCGGACGAAAATATTGCTGTTATGTCTCGGAAGTACTATGTTGGCGCTGCTTTTACAGACATTTCTTTTTCAAAACTCATCCAGCAGGCTCATATACAATCAGGCAAAGGAGGAAAGATTTAATTCTTTGCAAAACATGCAGAATGATATTGATAGATTTACAAAAGTCATTGAGAGTAACCTGATTAATGTGTATAATGAAAAAGAATTTATGCAAAGTCTGCGAAAAAAAGAAAAGATACAAGATCTGAGAAGCGACTATTATCGTTTAGCCTATAATATGGGGACGAAACAATTTGCCACGACCGATGGAGTGGTTGCCCTTTATTTCTATACAAATGAGCACCAGATTATCAGCATTTACCGGCGGGCAGTGACGCCAAAGCATAATTATCAGACCGATATCTATAATGATGTGGAAGGCCAGAATGCAAAAATTGTGAAAGATTACATAGATTCAGACGATACGATTATGCTGGTTTCCAGTTATTTTAATCAATATCGTAATAAAGACATTATACGCTTTGTGCTGAAAGTATATAATAACAGCAATTTAAGGAATCAACTGGGTTATATCGTATGTGATGTAGACAGTAAAGTAATACGAACCATCATGGAAAAGTACAGTCTGGGAGAAGAGATGTTTATGTGGCTGCAGCCGGCGGGAGACAGACCTCTTCTTTCGATTGGAAATCTGGAAGAGGCCGATGAGAATGATTTTCAGGAGCTTGCAGATAAAATCCATACCAGTTCAAACGGTAAATTTGAGGATCTGGACTCTTCAGAGCGCGTATTTTTTCAAGTAGATCAAAAAAAATATAATATAGGTGCTTATACCTTTATGCCCCAGTATCTGCTGGAGCAGAATCAAAAGTCATTGACACAAAATCTACTGTTAATTGCTACAATTATGTTGGTGATTACTGTTTTCCTTAATATTCTCGTCTCAAGTAATCTGACAAGGCCATTGGTGAAGCTGACGCAAACCATAGAGCGTATCAGAAAGGGTGAAACGCAGCTTCGGGTTCATATTACAAATGGTGATGAAATAGGAGAGCTGGGGCAGAGTTTCAACGATATGTTAGATGAGATGGAAGTGCTGATCAGTAAAGAGTATGAGGCAAAGCTTATGATGAACCAGGCAGAGTATAAAGCGCTGCAGTCCCAGATCAATCCTCATTTTCTATATAATACGCTGGATACTATGAGCGGCATTGCAGAAGTTCAGAATTGTACACAGGTAAGCAGCTTAAGCCAGTCACTGTCTAATATTTTTCGCTATAGTCTGGATATGAAAAATCCCTTTACAACTGTGGCAAAAGAAATTGTACATTTAAAAAACTACATTTATGTAATGGATGTCCGCATGATGGGAACTGTAAAATATAAATTTGAAATTGATGAACAGGTACTGCAGGATTCCATTCCCAGAATCACCATTCAGCCTTTGGTGGAAAATGCGTTAAACCATGGACTTCGAAATCAAAAAGGAGAAAAGGAGATCATTATCAGAGCCCAGAATGTGAATGATAATCTGGAAATCAGTGTGCAGGATAACGGTGTGGGAATGAGTGCCCAAAAAGTAAAAGCCATCCTGGAGGAAAAGGAGACAGATGAGAAAGAAAAAGGTACTTCAATCGGACTTAGTAATATTAATTCTAGAATAAAAATGTTATATAGAGAAAATGTAGGAATACGGATTGAAAGTGAACTTGACAGAGGTACCAAAGTATTTTTATTAGTACCAAGAGTAAAGATAGAGGAGATAGGTATATGGATGCAGGGACCTATAAAATCTTAATCGCAGATGATGAGTATTGGACCAGGGAAAAGATCAGAAATATGATCCAGTGGGAAAAGTATGGCCTGGAGTTTCTGGAACCGGCAGTGGATGGAGAAGATGTGCTGAATAAAATCCAGGTTGAAAAGCCGGACATTCTGATAACGGATATCAATATGCCATTTATCAATGGTGTACAGCTGCTGTCTGTCTTAAAGGATAAATATCCGGAAATCATCACATTTGTAATTAGCGGATATGATGATTTTAATTATGTGAAAGATACATTTATGTCCGGTTCCATCAACTATCTGGTCAAACCTGTCAGCAAAATTGATTTAGTAAATGCTTTATCGAAGGCGTTGGAAATCATCAGTGATCGGCAGAAAATGCAGTTAAAGGCTTCTTCCCTTATGCAGGACAGAGAGTTTAGCCTGTTGGTAGAGCGGGAGGAGACACCTTTTACCCCAATGACAGCCATAAACAGCAATATTGATTTTACCGGTTTCAGTATGATGTTGATAAAAATACACAATATGAAAGAACTGGCAAAAAAATACCGGCATGATATGAATCAAATATCTTATGCGATGAAAAAAGAAATAAAAAATATCATATCCTCTGAAGGAATTCTGGTATTTAACCATATCTACCGTTCCAATGAATTTATTGTAGTAACTGACATGGATAATGATGAAATCAGAAAAGCAGCGGATAGGATATTGGTATTTTTTTCACCCATTGTTCAATCTTCCATCAGCATTTGCGTCAGTGAGCACATCTATACGCTGGATAGTATACATATGGCTTATATACAGAGTGTGGCGCTGTTTATGACCCGCAAATATATTGATAAGAATGAGATTTTGTTTTCCAACAAGAATGGAGCAATACCTGATAACAGCAATATCAACAGCCGAATCAATGAAGAACATGAGAAACAGTTAAAAAGCCTGCTGCTAAGAGGCAATAAGTCTGCGCTGAAATCAATGGTTTTTGAGAGTATTGGGCTGAGGGGATGTCAGAATCAGTGCTGGAGTTATCTGGAAGTCAAGCAGACGGTAAAAAGGATTCTAAATATTTTTACAGATTACATATCAAACCATAAGCAGCCGAAGGACGTTGTGGATATGGAACAAATGGTAGATGCAGCAGACAAAATGATTGAATCCTTGGACAGTGAGGCATTGTGTGACATCTTAGATGAAATTATTGAATTTGCAGCTTCCAATAGTAAAGAAGAAGCTTCGGACTCCATACGCAGCCTGGTGAAACAGGCAGTACAATATATTGATACACACTATTTTGAAGAAATTAACCTGTCATCCCTATCTCAGCAATTCAATGTGGAAAGTTCCTATTTTTCAAAAATGTTTCGACAGGAAACAGGAGAAAATCCCATGGTATATATTACCCGGCTACGGATGGAAAAAGCGAAAGAATATATGAAAAACAAAGGAATCAATCTGACAGAAATCGCTTTTATGGTCGGGTATGATGATTATACGTATTTTAGCAGAGTATTTCGAAAAGTAGAAGGGAAAAGTCCAAGAGACTTCCGAAATAATATTTGATTTGTGTTTTCAAAAATGTACAACTCTTTTTTTCGGTTTTGTCCTATTCATTAAGAAGTATTATTCGATATAATAGAATTATCATGTAAAATCTAAGGAGGATGAAAAGTATGAAAAAGAAATCAATCATCAGTTTACTGATGGCAGCATCTATGGTGGCAGCCACAGTGGCAGGATGCGGAAACAGCGCGGGTGAGACGGAGGCAAATGCCCCGGCAGATACCCAGGCAAACGCAGAAACAGACGCGCCTGAAACGCAGCCGGCAGCGACGGAAGAAGTAGCTGACGGTGAAGCGGTAACCTTAACGGTACTTGCAGGACAGTCTACTACAGATGCAGGAATCGAAGACATGATTGATGAAGCGCTGGCTGAAAAATACCCGAATATTACCCTGGAATGGGAATGCGTTGACTGGGGAAATGATTTCCAGCCGAAAATGCAGCAGTACATGCAGTCAGGACTTCCGGACATTATGATCGGCAAGGCTCAGGACGTGGCAACTTACGCACCTCAGGGCGTGCTTGGCGAAATCGACGGCACTTATCTGGACAAAGGCCTGGACGCCGCCAGGGAAAATGTAACGGTTGACGGCAATACATACGGACTCGTATACAATGCATTGTATCAGGGCGTTTATTACAATAAGACCATGTTTGCGGAAAATGGCTGGGAAATTCCGAAAACCCAGGATGAACTACAGGCAATCATTGATGACTGCAATGCAAAAGGAATCACCCCGTTTGCCAGCCATATGGTAGATACCTGGTCAATCGGTAACGTGACCATGCAGTTTGCCATGAATGATGTATTTAATACGGATCCGACCTGGGGCGACAAGTTCAGAGCCGGAGAAGTAACCTACAGTGACAGCGAAGTAATGCAGACGGTTTATGAATACAATAAATTGATCTATGATAATACATTTAAAGAAACATTTTCAACAGAGCAGACCGACTGTGACGCAAAGATGGTGTTGGGAGAAGCAGCCATGAAGGTTTCCGGCTCCTGGTCAATCCAGAACTTCCTGGATATTGATGAAAGCTTTGACTTTGGAATCTTCCCGTTCCCGAATCAGACCGGCGATTCCAAACTGATCTTTGAACCGAACATAACGATAATGACCAGTGCGGAAAGTGAATATCAGGACGCCATCAATTGTGTATTGGACGTACTGACATCCGATCAGGCGCTTGCGGTAGAGATTTATGACTATACAAAGACAGCATCCATGTTAAAAGACGTAAGCCCGACATTTACGAATCCAAGCCAGGCAGACATTGACAAATATGCATCAGAGGGAATGATCGTAGACGTAACCCTTGGAAACAACCAGCTGGTATGGGGCGGATTCCAGGAAGAAAATGCAAAGGATATCGCAGCGTGGCTGCAGGGAGACATCTCATTTGAAGACTGTCTGACAGCTTCAGATGCAAGAGTAGACAGCAG
>Ga0153929_1000627_pt1 | contig 13158 bp, 7 predicted proteins | sample TSNJ013MetaG_FD_104689 | JGI IMG/M metagenome (GOLD analysis project Ga0153929, IMG submission 104689) | Attine ant fungus gardens microbial communities from New Jersey, USA - TSNJ013 MetaG | ecosystem: Host-associated > Fungi > Mycelium > Unclassified | place: USA: New Jersey, Wharton State...
CGAGTGCTTGCCGTCCGGCGAGGTGAAACACATTGCCTGGAACATACTTGGCGAGCTGGGATACGCCATATGCCCAGGCGGCCCAGTCGCGGCGGACCGTCACTCCGAGATGCCGCAAGATGTCTCGCCACGCGATTGCCAGAAGAAAGCCGGATGCGCCATACACGAGCGACAAGGCGGCAGTGCCAAACCACTGCCCCATGCCGATACGGTTCATCGGCAATCGGTTGCCATAGTCGAACAGCTTCACAGCGACGAATGCAACGCCGAGAATGCCTAGCGCACTGCCACCCCAGGACAGAGCGCGCTTCAACGTCGAATTCATTTTGGCCGGGGTACGCTTGGTACGCGGCACAGCAGCATGGTCCAGGGCAGAGGTGCACGGACTTCAAGGATATCGAAGTATCGGGACACGAGGGTTTTGAACGCCGAAGCTGACCATCGCTGGATATGGCCTGGTGTATTCCCGCCGCTCATCAGGTACTTGCCCCGCGCCAGGTTCAACACGCTCCAGATTGGCTCGCGCGGCACGCTGACGATGACGTACTCCTTCGCTGCAGCCTGCAATGCACGTAGCGCGTCCTCGGGATGCTCAAGATGCTCCAGCACTTCGCAGCAAACAATCAAATCGGGCTTCGTTGTCCTATGGGGTAATTCATAGATGCTTTCCACGGAAAACAGATCGGACGCCATGCCCCGTTCTAACGCATTGGCGCGCGCCAGTTCGATTACCTTTCCGGAGAAATCGCTGCCCGTGGATGCAATGCCCTGGTCCGCCCAGCGCATGACCCAATATCCTTCTCCGCATCCGATTTCATGAATGGATAGAGGGGAGATCTTGCCGACAAGGTCAGTCAGTGAACTCTCGAACCCCTGCATGAGCCGCCGGACGATGATATTTCTCGACCCGTACTTGTCGTAGGTATTTCCCACGACAGTGCCGTTTTCCACCATTCCCTGCGAGATCTTCATCTACGAGTGCCTTCTTTATGCCGGTTCAGCTCAGGAGCGTGTGACCGCGCGCGGTTTTTCCGCGCGATGCGGCACGGGCACGACAAGGGCAAACGCGCTCTTGCCGCTGGTGGATGCGGCCGACTCCGAGCGCTTCGCGGTGTAGCGAATATCCTCCAGCAGCTTCCGGTTGGTCGCGAGCAATTCGGCGATCACCGCTGCCAAGAGGGTCTGGATACCCATGCCTGCCAGGATGGACGCAAGAATGAGCGACTGGACATGGCCTTGCCCTTCGCCACCAAAATATAAGGCCAGGAATCGCAGTCCAGGTACAAACGATGCAACCAGTAAGGCCATGCCGAGCGTTCCCAAGAAGCGTCCAGGACGGTAGATAACGAAGATCCGGCAGATGGTAAGCATCGACCGGAATACGTACGACGGGACGCTTTTAACAAGCCGCGACGGTCGAAGATCAGGATTCACACGAATCGGTACAGAGACGACCGCCATGTTCTTCTGGCCAGCCTGGATGATCGTCTCGAGGGTGTAGGTGTAGTCGCTGAAGACGGCGAGACGCTGGGCGGCATCTCGACTGAATGCCCGGAATCCGCTTGCGGCATCCTCCACCGTGGTGCGGCTCGCCGTTCTGACAACCCAGCTACCGAGCTTCTGCAGGAATTTTTTTGCTGCGGAGAAATGTTCGATCTCACCAATGGGTCGTGCACCGACCACGATTTCCGCAATGCCCTGACGGATTGGTTCAATCAGCGCGGGGATATCTCGGGCGTCGTATTGATTATCTGCGTCGGTATTGACGATGACGTCCGCGCCCAACCGTACCGATGCCTCGATACCCGTCATGAAGGCACGGGCAAGTCCTTGGTTGCTGGTATGGCGTACGACGTGGTCCGCACCATTTCTGCGCGCGATGGCGGCCGTATGGTCGACGCTTCCGTCGTCGATGACCAGCCACTCCACCTTGTCGAAGCCTTCGACCTCGCGGGGTAGCGCGGCGAGTGTAATCGCAATCGTTTCTGCTTCATTGAAGCACGGAATCTGGATGATCAACTTCATTGTCAAACCTGGGGAAGGACGCGAGCCGCTACGGCCGAGCGAAATTCATTGTCGCAACAACTCTAAGGAACGGCGTGAACCGGCTGTCCAATGTCAGGGCGGTTACACGTGCTCGCCCTTGGAAATTAAGGGGCGCACTTTAAAGCAAATCAAATACTACGCCTAGGTGTTTGTCGGCTGCAGTTTAGGCCGCTCTGTCGTAATTCTGATTCCAGCGTCCCGCAAATTAAGCCCACCATGCTCTGTTCTACAGCGCGCAGTAATAGAAATAACGCTGCCAGTTGACCGCCGCTCGTACCCTGCGCGTAACATGCATTTTTTACCTCGTTCAGTAACGACGGCTTGCAATGAATACTTGGGTCAGCAACGTTCCTTGTACGCGCCTGAGAGAGCGTGCTCGCGCCTGTATTCACAGGCTAGAGCCGAAGCATTAGCGCTTGCCATTTGGTTCTGTCCAATCATTGTGGTTGGCATGTTTTTGCGTCGCAATGATTGACGCTTGATTATCTGAGTATCAATCTTAGCAATTGTGGCGGCATCAGGGGTCAAATTTTATCGCCAATTTAAAGTGGTTTGTCTCGTAATAATCAGTAATCGATACGGGAATTTATACAGCTTAAACCGGACGCCAATATTGACGGTGCTTTGGCGCCGACGCATTAGCATGGACGCCGGTATATCGCCGTGATCAGGCATTTTGAGGTAGCGTTTGGCATAATGTTTGCTTCTTCGCCCCAGGCATAAGTTCGCACCCGGCGTGGGAAATCGGACGTTGTTGAGCGAAGCCATCGGCGCGACAACATCAGCCTATGTCAGGCGATACCGGCAAATGATCGAGCATCCGCATCTCCCCGGGACCATGCGCCCCCAAGCCCCGGCAAGCCACCTCCGTTGACGCACGCGCATGCGTCCGGCCATTACCACCGGCGCAAAGGAGTGCGGCTTGTTCAGTATCTATTGTTTTAGGCACGACGGTTCGATGATCACGTACAAGCGGCTTTCCGCGAATCGCTTACTGCATTTTTGGTCGATTTCGGGAGTGCGCAGAACCATCGCATATTGAGTGCCGTCTTTCATGTCCGCACCGCGCTGCCATGATATTGCCCGGGCGTCGAAAGGGTGCTGGAATGCCGTCAGGGAGATCATGGCGTTGCCCATACGTGGCAGCGAGCTGTCGTCAGCGACCATATTGCCCGGAACGAAATCGGGCAATTCGTAACTGGCAGCGTGATTTGCGTACGCCATGGCGGTCAGAATCGGAGCCACGGGCGTGTTGAACCCCTTCAAGACAAAGAATGAAGCGAACCCCGCCAGGAGCGGTGCGGCTATTCCCGACGGCAGCTTCTTTTTGCTCCGGGAAATAGCCTGTGATCACCCGAACTGCATTAACGATGCCGAGGGTGACGACAATGAACATGTGCTTCTTCACTGCATACGCCGAGCCGTCGCCGTGCAGCTTGAGCAGCGCGAACTGAAGGATAGCCAGGCAGGCCGCCGCGATGACGGCAGAGCCCAGGACTGCGTCGACGTAGGCCGCACTCCCGGTCAACCGCTTCCACAAGTTGAATGCTCCAATAGCAGCGCACAGGACCGCCACCAGCATCAAATGGTTGTATCCCAGCACGAGATCCCCGTCGTTGGATGCGATGTTGCGCATAACCGCAAATGCCGCATTCGTCAGGACGATTGCAATTGAAGCCGCTACAACGATTAGCAATAGAACAATGTTTCTTGCCGGCAATGCGTTTTCTTTCTTCCAGCGTTCCACCGAATGAAATGTCATCAGAACGCACCCAGCGGCCACGACGTGAACGGCCACAAGCGGCTGAATCCACATTGAAATCGCGCCTGCCAGCAAGAAGGTGACCGCCTGTTTCCAATCGTTCCGGTTGTTCGAAACCCATAGGAGAACCGCGAAATACACTGCATCTGCGACCAGTTGAGGGTAGAAGAAATTGGCAACTACTTCCCATCCGATCTGCGAGCGAGTGAATCTCAGCGCGAGGAAGGCGAGGGCGAATAGCAGCACGTTGGCCGGCGTGCTGGCTCCTACGAGATAAGCGATAAACAGGTAGCAGAGATAGGCGGAGGCGATCGTGATGACGGCGATGCCAATAAGTCCGGATCCTGTAATCCATCCGATTACCGCAGCCGCCCAGTGAGCGGCCGCTGGGTATAAGGCCATTGCACCGATTCGCTGGACAGATTCAGGACGCACCGTGGCGTGCTTCGTGATCTCATCGACCAAAAGGAAATGCTGTACGAGGTCGAAGCTGCTCGTCGGGATATACCTGCCAAACAAAAAAACCAAAAAAGAGAATATGCAGATGCCAAGCAACACGGGGCTTGATCGATGCCCTTCTTTATTTACCATTTCTATCCGTCCTGTTGAAGCTTCTGCGGCAGCGCTCCGACTAATCACCACCCCGAGCCAGCAACCGCTACGGCGATCAGCAGTGTCATTGCCGCTCTCTGTAGTGTTCATGGTTTCACTCGTTTGATAGTGAGATGCCGCCGCAAGGGTCGCCGCGAACTCTGACGTCACTTCGTAGACCAGGGGCATCTCAGCACCTTTAGACAATCTCCACCGCTAGCCCACTTTCCATCCCTGAGCAGGCGCGATTCAATGGGCTTCATCGGCGTCTTTTTTCGCGGTCATGGTTCCCGTGGCGGCTCTCGGTTTCGGTGAAGACGGGCAGTCTAGCGTGAGGCGGTGGTCTTTCCAAGTTTTTCTACCGATTTCAAGATCTTACCAATTACGCACTAAATGTAATCGCGTCCGGCAATTTAATAGTTATTTAGAATGTTAAGAAAAGTATTTCAGACCGCTAAAGCATTTGGAGTCGTTTTGAGCACGTCGATTCTCCGTTCGAACGTGGCAGGTTGTGCGCGAAGTTCAGGGGGCGTAAGCGCCAAACCCCAGCGCTGCGCGTTCCAATAGGGGGCGTTTGCACTTTTTAACATCTTGTCAGGATGGCGGCAGGCATAATCTTCGGCTTTCAGGTGCCTGATTTATCCCCGCTCTCGTGGGGAAAAGTTCACCTGCGGTTGGGCTAGGCCCCCGGCATTGCTTAATGCCTAGCATCGACAGGCCTTCCGGCCTTGCGAAATGCCGTCCGTTTTTTGGGGCACTCTCGAGGTTCATGCGAATGATTCGGTATAAAGCTTCGTGGTTGTCAGCCTTCGCATTTGCGTTCGATGTCTGCGCGGTCGCCGGTACATGGTTGGCGGCTTATGCCATTCGTTTCAATGGGGCCGTGCCAAGTGACTTCGCGCGAGGCGCGCTTTCCGCAATGATGTGGGTATTGCCTGTCTACGCAGTGATGTTTCGTGTGTTCGGGCTGTATCGCGGCATGTGGGTGTTCGCGAGCTTGCCCGACCTTATTCGTATTTCGAAGTCGGTGGCAGCTGGCGCGCTGATCGTGATGATCGGTGCGGCGATGCTTCAGCCTTCGCCGATCGTTCCCCGTTCTGTGCTGATCGTCGCGCCGCTGCTGCTCTTTCTCACTATGGGCGGCGCACGTGCGTTGTATCGTGCGATCAAGGAGTTCTATCTATATGGCGGGTTGATCGGCAAGGGCAAGCCGGTGATCGTGCTCGGCGCGGGTACCGCGGGTGCGAACCTCGTGCGCGAGTTGGCGCGGTCGAGCGAATGGCGTCTCGTGGGTCTGCTCGATGACGATCCCGCCAAGCGCGGTCGCGAAATCCTCGGCCACAAGGTGCTGGGATCGATCAGCGAACTGCCGCTGTGGGCGGAACAACTCAAGGCCGATACGGCGATCATCGCGATACCGTCGGCATCGGTGGATTCACAGCGGCGTGTAGCGACCATGTGCGTGCGCGCCGGCGTCAAGGCCATGGTCCTGCCCGCGCTCACCGTGCTGACGCAAGGTCAGGCATTTCTCTCCCGCGTTCGCCAGATCGACCTGGAAGACTTGCTTGGCCGCGAGCCGGTGAAGATCGACATGCCGCACGTCGAGGCGTTGTTGCATGGGCGCGTGGTGATGGTCACGGGCGCGGGCGGCTCTATCGGCTCGGAGCTGTGTCGTCAGATCCTGCGCTTCTCGCCGGCGCAACTGGTGGCCTACGACCTGAGCGAATACGCGATGTATCTGCTGATCGAAGAGTTGCATGAGCGGTTTCCGGATCTGTCGGTGATCCCGGTTATAGGCGATGCGAAGGATTCGCTGCTGCTCGATCAGACCATGTCGCGCTTCGCCCCGCACATTGTGTTTCACGCGGCTGCGTACAAGCACGTGCCGTTGATGGAAGAGCAGAACGCATGGGCAGCGGTGCGCAACAACGTGCTGGGCACGCTGCGCGTGGCGCGAGCGGCGATCCGTCATCAGGTAAGTCACTTCGTGCTGATCTCTACCGATAAAGCCGTCAACCCGACCAACGTGATGGGCGCGAGCAAGCGTCTGGCCGAGATGGCCTGCCAGGCGTTGCAGCAGACCGCGCCGCGCACGCAGTTCGAGACGGTGAGATTTGGCAATGTGCTGGGCAGCGCGGGCAGCGTGATCCCGAAGTTCCAGCAGCAGATTGCGAAGGGCGGCCCGGTGACGGTGACGCATCCGGAAATCACGCGCTTCTTCATGACAATTCCTGAGGCGGCGCAACTGGTGTTGCAGGCGTCGAGCATGGGCCGGGGCGGCGAGATCTTTATCCTGGATATGGGTGAGCCGGTAAGGATCGTGGATCTGGCGCGCGATCTGATCCGGTTGTACGGGTTCACGGAGGAGCAAATCCGGATCGTGTTCACGGGGTTACGGCCCGGCGAGAAGCTGTACGAAGAGTTGCTTGCGGATGACGAAACGACCACCCGCACGCCGCATCCGAAACTGCGGATTGCCCAGGCGCGCGAGGTGCCGAATCACTTCCTCGATGAATTGCTGCCGTGGCTGATGCAGCATCGCGTGCTGGCTGACGATGAAGTGCGGCGTGACCTGCGTCGCTGGGTGCCGGAGTATCAGACGACGATGTCGCCGGCTTTGACGAGCGTCCAGTCGATTCGAATCGGCTGAGGATACTTAACGCTGATGCGTTGCAACTGTTGCTCAGGAGCGCAAGAACCGAATAGGACAGCCCGCATCCCGGGGCTTGCTTCGTAGCGAGTTCGACCCAGCGAGCGGCCTGGCGGCATTGAGTCCGTGCGAAGCACATCAAGGTCAACGCCAGCCTCGATCAACACCTCGCGCGTACTCTTGAACGTCCATCGCTAACGTTCGTTCGACGATCAGGCGTTTCTCTCCAATGGTCCCCCGCGCAATTCTTGCGCTCCGCGGGCACCTCGCCCAATTCAATCGCCGTGTCCGTGATTTCCCTTATGGGCACCGTTAGCAATCGCGCGTCGCCGTTCATTTGACAATCGATTGGCGGATAAAGCCGTGTCACCCTTGTTAGACTCCGAACTTATAAGAGGCAGCAACGTCTTGGAACAAGCATTGTCGATCGGCTAACGAGTGTTTGCGGAGCTCGCAACGCGACTCGACAGTTAAGGCGAAAAACATGGGACTGGACCGCGGGATCTTTACCGTATCTCTGGACTTCGAGCTTTATTGGGGCGTGCGGGACAAGCGCACTATCCAGGGCTATGGGGAAAATATTCGCGGTGTTCGGCGGGCCATTCCCGAGATTCTGCGGGTGTTTCGCGGCAGTGATATCCACGCGACCTGGGCGACGGTAGGCTTCTTGTTCTTCGATGATTCCGCAGACTTAAAACGGAATCTGCCGCAAATGCGGCCGGCATACCGGAGGCCGGGGCTGTCACCGTATACCTATATTGACGAGTCGCCCGAGCTTGAGGCGGTTTATCACTTCGCGCCCGAACTGATCCGCCAGATAGCCCGCCAGGAAGGTCAGGAAATCGGCACCCACACCTTCTCTCATTACTATTGTCTGGAGCAAGGACAGAGTCTGGCGCAATTCGAAGAAGATATGTCAGCGGCGGTGGAAGTTGCCCGGCGCAATGGGTTTTCATTGAAGAGCATTGTGTTCCCCAGAAACCAGTGCAATAACGAATATTTGTCGGTGCTGTCGAGATTCGGCGTGGAGTGCTACCGCGGCACTCAGGCGAGCAAGGCTTACGAAGCTTCCGATCAAGCCGGCCAGCACAAGCTGCAACGCGCAGCACGCCTGATCGACGCATACCTGAACATTTCTGGCCACAACACCTACGCATTACAGGAATGTCTGAAGTCTGCTCCGTTCAATTTTCCCGCGAGCAGCTTTCTTCGGCCCTACGCGAAGAAGTGGGCCTTCCTCGACGAACTGCGACTTCGAAGAATAAAAAACGCGATGACATTCGCGGCGGCTAACAGGCGCATTTACCACTTGTGGTGGCATCCACATAACTTTGGCCGCAACACCAGCAAGAACATCGAGTTTCTCCAGAGAATCGCCGACCATCATGATTTTCTTAAGAAGAAGTACGGCTTTACTTCTATGAACATGGGCGAGCTTAGCGTCTTGGGAACCAAGTGCGACGAGGAAAGCGCACCTCGCAACCTGATGCGGGCGGCCACGATTCAGGCATGAGGCGAGAGAAGCGCCCACGACCGCGTTTCGTTTTTGCAGACCCCGTGCGCAGATGAATGCGGCCGATGACGGCGTGCAGCGCGAATGGTCGAACGCGTTCCAAAGGATAAGCGCAGATTTATGACACAAAGTACGTTAGCTATCCTAATCCTGTCCTTGGAACATATCGAGCGTGATGAAGGCGAAAGAGGGGTGACAAGGTCGCGTTTCAAGCGGTTTTCTTCGGCTGATTGTCCCGTTTTTGCGCTGGCGGACGGCACTCAATATTCTGATTAATAGGTAAATTCCCGCGTGCAAATGAGGCCTTTTCGGGCGCTCAAAAGTGCCGCACGTTCTGTCGCCAGCTTAATTGTGGCCCGTCGTTCAAAGGTGCATTATGCCGGTCCCGTTATGTGTTCTTCCGCGCATACCACGGGATTCGCGGCTGGTAGCGTGGACGAGTGTTGGAACTAGATCCACGAAGCCGGAGATGAGATTTTATTAACTTTTTTGGGCAATGCACCCGGAAAGCAAGTGGTCTGTTTGGTTTCGCGCGATCCAGCCTGACGGTCGGTAAGCAGTATTGAATAGGGACGAATTCCAAACCGGAGATGCTTTCTTAGCGGCTTACATACCGACGTACATACCGTCTTGCCGTTAAGAACGTACTTACCGCGCCCCAAAGGGTGAGCTTAAACGCGCATCTTCCAGCGCATTTCCTGTTTTTCACCGAGGCGACACGCAATCGTGAAGAAGCCTATGACCACCAAAGATCAAACGTCAGACATAGGAACGGAACACGGCGATGAAATTCCGTTCGCCTCCGTGCTCGAAGCGCTGATCAATCACCGCAAGATGATAGGCGTGGTGGTTGCGATATTCATGGTGCTAGGCGCGGCCTATGCGTTTCTTAGTCCACCGATCTATCGGGGCGCGATCCTGATCAAGGTCGACGACAACACGGACACGTCCAGTACGCCCGGCAACGATCCGATGAGCAACGTGACACCTGTGCTCGATGAGAAGTCGTCGGCTGAAGGGGAGATCCAGGTACTCGGGTCGAAGCAGGTCGTGTCCCGCGCAGTCGATACGCTCAAGCTCTATGTCAGCGCGAGGCCCCATCGGCTTCCGCTGATCGGGGAGCGCATCGCCCACCACGACGGCACGCTGTCTCAGCCGGGACTATTCGGCATGGGCGGTTACGCGTGGGGAGATGAATCGATCCAGGTCACCACGTTCGCGGTTCCCCAGCACCTGGAAGCGGTGAAATTCACGCTGACCGCCAAGTCCAACGGCCAATACGAGTTAAGCAGTTCCAAGCTGCCGCAGCCTGTGACCGGTACAGTCGGTCGTGAGGAGCATTTCGAAACGAGCCATGGTCCAGTCACTTTGCTGGTGGCGTCGATCAAGGGCGCGCCTGGTGTCGGATTCGACCTCATGCGGTACTCCCGGCAACTGACGATCGACACGCTGCAACGCGATCTCAAGATCGAAGAACAGGGTAACAAGTCGAGCGTTCTGAAGGCCACGCTCGAGAGTGCCGACCCCGTGCAGGTAGCGGCGACGATCAACGAAATCGGCAGGCAGTATGTGCGCTTGAATGCGGATCGCAAGGCGGTGATCGCCGAGAATTCGCTGACGTACCTGCAAAAGCAGTTGCCCGTGTTGAAGCAGCAGATGGAGGACGCGGAGACGGCCTACAACCAGTATCGCAATGCCAACACGCTGCTTGATACGAACGAGACGAATCGGCTCCTGTTGCAGCAGAGCGTCGACGCAAGCGCGCAGCTTCTGGCTCTCAAGCACAACCGGCAGGAGCTCTCGGCCATTTTCGGCAGCACGCATCCGAAGATCGTCGCGGTCGACCAGCAGATTGCGGCGACCGGGCAATACCTGGCCCAGTTGGACGCGCGCACCAAGGCCATGCCGATGGAGGAGCAAGGAGCACTGCGCCTGATGCGTGACGTGCGCGTCAGCACGGATCTCTACTCGGCGCTGCGCAACAACATTGAAGCGATGATGTTGATCAAGGCGGGCAAGGCGGCGTCGGCGCAACTCATCGATACCGCCGACGTGCCGGAGCGCCCGGTCAAGCCGATCAAGCCGCTGGTTCTCCTGATAGCGATGACCCTGGGGCTCTTCACTGGCGTCGGTCTGGCGCTGCTTCGCGACCGCCTGTTCCGCGGTGTCACGGATACCCAGGACATCGAGGTGGAAACGGGCCTGAGCGTGTACGCGACGATCCCGTTGAGCGCGAGGCAGGCGGCGCTTGCCAAGCGGTTTGCCACCAAAATGCCGCAACAGTCGGTACTCGCTGCGCAGTTTCCGAAGGATCCCACCGTGGAGGCTCTCCGGATCCTGCGCTCGGCTCTGCAGTTTGCAATGGTGGGAGCGCGCAACAACGTGGTGATGCTCGCGGGTCCGCTGCCGGGCGTGGGCAAGTCGTTCCTGTCGGCCAACCTGGCCGCCGTGCTGGCGACCGGCGGCAAACGCGTCCTGCTGATCGACGGGGACTTGCGCAAGGGCTATCTCCACCAGTATTTCGGCTTGCAGCCAGGCCCGGGTCTCGCCGATGTGCTGGCAGGCTCCTGTTCGGCTGGCGAATGCATTCATCGGGAGATCCTGGCGAATCTCGACCTGCTGCAGGGCGGGCCTTATCCGTCGAATCCGGCGGAGCTCTTGCTCAGCAACGCGTACCACAACCTGATTCAACAGGCGTCGGCCGAGTACGACATCGTAATGGTTGATGCAGCCGCCGTGCTCGCGGTATCCGATGCAGGAGCCATGGCGCCGGCCGTGGGTTCGATCTTCCTGATCGCGCTGTTCGCGCAGACCCGTATGGGCGAGATCAAGGAAGCCATCAAGCGTCTCTCTCAAACGGGCGCACGGGTGAACGGCGTGTTGCTGAACGGAGTCACGCTGCATATGGCGAACAAGGCGCTCGCCGGCCGCTATGGCAGCAGCGCTTATGTCGCGCACAACTACGAATCGAGTCCGAAATAGGGCGTTAAGTGCAGGGCGCCAGGTGCGCCCGCTCCGCTGTCGACTGTATCGGATCAGCTGTTATGAGACAGGCATACCTAAAAACCGGAGATAGTTTCATGCGCGCGTTAAACGATCAAAAGATTGCTGTCATCGGACTCGGTTATGTCGGCCTACCCCTTGCAGTGGAGTTCAGTAAGCGCCACCCGGTAGTGGGTTTCGATATCAACCGCGCCCGCATCAACGCGCTGCGCGAAGGGCGCGACACCACGCTCGAAGTGGACGATGAGGAACTCGCAGCGGCGACAGGCCTCACGTTTAGCGCCGACACCGAGCCGTTGAGGGATTGCACGGTGTACATTGCCACCGTGCCGACACCGATCGACCGCTACAAGCGGCCTGACCTTGGACCGTTGCTCCGGGCGAGCGAGACCATCGGCTCAGTGCTGAAACGAGGCGATGTCGTTATTTACGAATCAACCGTCTATCCGGGCGTGACCGAGGAAGAATGCGTACCGGTGCTCGAACGGGTTTCCGGTCTCAAGTTCAACGTGGATTTCTTCGCCGGCTATAGCCCGGAACGGATCAATCCAGGTGACAAGCTGCATCGCGTGACCGATATCAAGAAGGTGACGTCTGGCTCGACACCGGAAGTGGCTGAGGCGGTGGATGCGCTGTATCGGGAAATCATTACCGCCGGCACGCACAAGGCGAGCAGCATCCGCGTTGCCGAGGCGGCCAAGGTTATCGAGAACACGCAGCGCGACGTGAACATCGCGCTGGTCAACGAGCTGTCGATCATCTTCAATAAAATGGGTATTGATACGGAAGCAGTCCTGGTGGCAGCCGGCACGAAATGGAACTTCCTGCCGTTTCGTCCGGGTCTGGTCGGCGGCCACTGCATCGGCGTCGATCCGTATTACCTTACGCATATGGCGCAGTCGATCGGCTATAACCCGGAAATCATCCTGGCCGGGCGGCGTCTGAATGACAGCATGGGCAACTACGTCGTCTCCCAGCTGATCAAGGCGATGACCCGCGAAAAAATCTATATTCCAGGTGCCCGCGTGCTCGTGATGGGGCTCGCGTTCAAGGAGAACTGTCCGGACCTGCGCAATACGCGGGTCGTGGATATTGTCACGGAGCTTCATGAATATGGTGTCATCGTGGACGTCTGCGATCCGTGGATATCGAAGGAGGACGCCCGGCACCAGTACGGGTTCGACCCGATCGACGAACCGTCGAAGGGCGTCTATGACGCGATCGTCGTGGCCGTCGCGCACCGGCAGTTCGCCGAACTGGGGGCCGACGCACTACATGCTTTTGGCAAGACCGAACACGTTCTCTACGATCTTAAATACGTCCTGCCAGCGGAGGCGAGCGACCTCCGCCTGTGAAGCGCGATCAGCGCCTTTGAGCCATTGGGGGAAGATGGCTGGCTCGTGTCAACAGGAGGATAGGTATGACTGATCGCTACGACTTAGCACGAGAACAACTTGCGCAACATCCGCAGACCTGGTTGATTACCGGCGTCGCGGGTTTTATCGGGTCAAACCTGCTCGAGGCGCTGCTCAAGCTCGACCAGAAGGTCGTGGGGCTCGATAATTTTGCGACCGGCTACCGGCGCAATCTTGA
>Ga0153929_1000630_pt1 | contig 13127 bp, 14 predicted proteins | sample TSNJ013MetaG_FD_104689 | JGI IMG/M metagenome (GOLD analysis project Ga0153929, IMG submission 104689) | Attine ant fungus gardens microbial communities from New Jersey, USA - TSNJ013 MetaG | ecosystem: Host-associated > Fungi > Mycelium > Unclassified | place: USA: New Jersey, Wharton State...
GTTCCCGGCGCCGAGCCGCGCCTGGCTTCGGCACGGCCGGCGATTCCCGGCGCGCAGCCGCTGACGTTCGAAACCCTCGCTCGCAACGCGCTTACCAACCACTTCGACCTGTGCCAGTTCGAGTTCGCGGCGCAGTCGTGGCGGCTCGGTCGCGCGACCATGCGGCGGTTGAGGTTGCCGGTGGCGCTGCTGGCAGGGGCGCTGGCGGTATCGATGATCGGCATCAACATCCAGTGGATGCAGCTCGCCCGGCAGCGCGACGCGATCAACGCGCAGATGACCGAAACGCTCCTGAACACGTTCCCGAAAACCACGGTCGTGCTCGATGCGCCCGACCAGATGTCGCGTCAGCTCGACCGCTTGCGGCTGGTGTCGGGACAACTGTCGCCGTCTGATTTCCTCTCTCTCGCCGACGCCCTCGCCCGTGCGCTCGGCCCCATTCCCGTGAACGGCATCGCGGGGCTGGATTACCGCGACAGACACCTGGAAGTGACCTTCAAGCCGGAAACCAGAGTCGATCCTGGCTTGCAGAGACGCTTGGCGGCGAATGGGCTTTCCGGCGGTATCGACAGCAATACCGGCAAGTGGACCATCAGGAGCGCCCAATGAAACAAGCCATCATCGACACTTGGGGCGAGTTCTGGAACGCGCGTACCCAGCGCGAAAAAACCATCCTGATGTGGGGCGCCGTGGTAGCGGCCATCGCTCTGGTCTATCTGGTGCTGTGGGCGCCCGCGTATGAAGGCCGTGCGCGGCTGCGCAGCACGCTGCCCGCCATGCAGCTCCAGCTCGCGCAGATGACCGCGCAAGCCAACGAGGCACGCTCGCTCGCAGGCGGCGGGCAGGGTGTCACGCCGACGGGCGGCGCGCTGCGCGACGCGCTGGCGAAGTCTCTCGCCGATAACAACATGCCTCCCGCGCAAGTCCAGGTGGTCGGCTCGGGCGTGCAGATCCAGTTGAAGAACGCGTCGTTCCCGGAATGGACGGTGTGGCTCGACAGCGTCCGGAAGCAGTTCAAGGTGCAGGTCAGCGAGGCACACATCACAGCGCTGAAACCCGACGGCCAGGTGGATCTCACGGCATCGCTGCAACCGGCCCAGGTGCAATGAACTACAGCATGCGGCGGCTTCTCGCGGCGTGGCCGTGGTTCTTGGTGGCGGGAGTATCGGTGGTCGTGATGCTGGCCGTCATGTTGCCGGCGGCCTGGATCGTGCCGCAATTCGCGAAGTCGACGGACGGGCATGTGAATCTCGTTGACCCGGCCGGTTCGCTGTGGAAGGGCTCAGCCACGCTGATGCTTGCAACCGGCGGCGGCGCGGGCGGTGTCGACGGTGCGACGCTGCTGCCGGGCCGCGTCGAATGGCGGACAGCCTTCTGGCCCTTGTTCACCGGCCGCGTGCACATGGAAATGCGCCAGACGGACGCCATGCCGGATTCGGTTTTCGTCGATGCCGGTTTTTCCGGTTCGACGGTCTCACCGGGGGCGATCACCGTGCCGGCGAGCCTGCTCTCGGGCTTGGGCGCACCGTTCAACACGCTCAACATGGAAGGCAATGTGCGGCTGGCCTGGACTGAATGGCGGATGCTTGGGCACAACACGTATGGGCAGGCGACCGTGACGCTGGACGACATGGCGTCCAGCGTGTCGCGCGTGAAACCGCTGGGGTCGTATCGCGTGGTGTTTCAGGCGGAAGGCGAGGCGGGGACGATCAATCTGACAACGACGTCAAATGGGCCGTTGCTGCTGAACGGACAAGGGACGGTGTCGAAGACATCGAGCGCGTTCAACGGCTCGGCGACGGCCACGCCGGAGGCACGCGAAAACCTGGCGGGATTGTTGAATCTGCTCGGACGGCACACGGGACCGGATACCGTCGAGCTGACCTTCGCTCGATAAGGTTCGCCGCCACTTCCAGAGTGGCGTTGGGCTACGGCAGGCAGCAAGGGCCAAGGGGCATTCTCGCCCCGGCGCGTCTTACTCTTTGGCTGTAACGCCGTTGACGGCGACAACGGTCGACGAACTCTGCGCGGGATTCAACGCGGCGCTCGACCCTTTTACCGCAACGCCGCTTGCCGGAACCGGTGCGGCTGCGTCAGGCGCGGCTGCACTACCGGTTTCCTGATCCATTTGCGCTGTGTCCCAGCCGCCGCCGAGCGCCTTGATCAATCCCACCGACGACACCATCCGCTCCCCGGCAATATTCGCCAGCTTCTGCTCGGCGAGGAACGCCGTGGTCTGCGCGGTGAGGACGTTGATGAACCCGACCGTGCCCGACTTGTACTGATTGGTGACAATAGTCAGCGCCTGCTGCGCCGACGCCACCGCCTGCTCCTGGATCCCGATCTCGTTGGCGAGAATTCTCTGCGACGCCAGGTTGTCCTCGACATCCTGGAACGCGGTCAGCACAGTTTGCCGATACGTCGCCACGGCCGAGTCATACGACGCGCGCGCCGCTTCGGTCTGCGCGGCCCGCAAGCCGCCATCGAAAATGGTGGCTGCGATATTCGGCCCGAGCGTCCAGAAGCGCGACGGTGCGGTCAGCAATTGCGAGAACACGGAGCTTTGGAAGCCGCCCGTTGCCGACAATGTCAGCGTGGGGAAAAACGCCGCGATTGCCACGCCGATCTGCTCATTCGCCTGCGCTGCCTTGCGCTCGGCAGATGCAATGTCGGGCCGCCGTTCGAGGATGGCTGAGGGCAGTTGCAGCGGCACTTCAGGCGGCGTGGCGTCGAGGGGCGACGACGCGATAGAAAACGTCGACGCGGGCTCGCCAACGAGCACGGCGATAGCGTGTTCGAACTGCGCGCGGGCGACGCCGTTATCAATAGCCGACGCTTGCGCCGATTGCAATTGCGTCTGCGCCTGGATCACGTCCGAGCGGGCGGCCGTGCCCTGCGCGTACTGGTTCTGCGTGAGTTGCAGCGTGCGCTGATAGGCGGCGACGGTGTCATCGAGGAGCTTTTGCTGCGCGTCCAGCGAACGCAACTGGAAGTAGGTTTGCGCGAGCGTGCCTTGCGCCGAGAGCCGCGCGTTCGCGAGGTCGGCCGCTGCGCTTTGCTCGCCAGCGCGCTGCGCGCCCACCGTCCGGCTGACGGTGCCCCACAAATCGGGTTCCCACGATGCATCGAGGGAAAGATCGTAACTATTGCCAATCGCCCCACCGCTTGAGACTGAGCCGGACGAGCGGCTGGCGGAACGCGCCCGCGAGCCCGTCGCCGATAACCCCAGCGTAGGGAAATACGCCGCGCGTGCTTCTGAAACCAGCGCCCGGGCTTGCCGGTAAGCGGCCGCGAATTGAGCAATAGTCTGATTCGACGCGTTCAGCCGCGTTTCGAGGTCATTTAACTGCGGGTCGTTATAAATCGCCCACCAGTTTCCACGATCCACCCGGTCCGACGGCTGCGCAACTTTCCAGCCTTCCGGCGCCTCTTTATACGATGCGGGAATGGCGGTGTCAGGGCGTTTGTAGTTCGGACCGACGGCACAACCGGCCAGTGCCAGAACGAGCGCGATAGCGGACTTGCGAGGAAAAACGGGGATTCGGGTGAACGGCATCTGCTCTGGATTCCTGTCGGAAGTTGCGTGCGCTCCGACGCGACGCGAAGCGCTTTGTGCAACCGGTCCGAGATGGTAACTGAACGCGCCTGAAGGGCGGGCGTCGGGCAGCCGTTAGGGTAACGGCTTGAAAGGAAGCTGAGTGTTACTCGCGGTGCGGATTCGGTTACGGGTCGTTACGCAGTGCTCAGGCGTGGCGAAAGTTGCCGAAGTTGCATAAGCGCGCGACCCGTCATGAACGGCGTCGCGGGTCTCAGGCGTCGCAGTGTTTCGGACGGCAGAGCAGCGGGGTTTTGCTGGGGGCGGGCTTGGCCGGTTTGCGGGGACGCCGGTTTTCGAACCACGCGGCACCTAGCACGACAAACGATCCACCCGGCAGCAAGAACACGATCACGTAGAGCGCCAGCTTCCATGAGCTCAGGTTTGGCGGCAGGACGTGCAGCAAGGCGGCAACGAGCGAGTGGCCGAAGCGTCGGCCGAGGAGGAGGGTGGTTTGGGCAGCGCGGTTCATCGGGTAAATCCATTTGCGCACCGAATGTTTCGATGCTTTCAGTCGGTCAGAACATGGTCTCGGGTGGCGCCTTGGCGCGTAACTCGTTGCTTAGAATAATATTGACTATGCAATTGATTTTCAAGATGCATTCCTTAGCAAATATTTGCAGTGTTGTTTTTAAGTCGTGAGCGTGGCGCTTGCACGGTATGGATACCCGCTGGCTGGTGGATGGGGCGCGTTGTTTCGGTCCCGGGTTCCTCATCGCGGAGGTTTTGCGCGCTGCGATCGAGAGTCCTTTGATGGACGGCACGCGGCTTCTGAGCATGGCGTGAATTCCTTTGGATTGAACCGGTAGACGCTGCCGCTTGCGGCTCGCAGCCCGTCAGCACGGGCTTCCAGGGGAGCGCACAGGGCAAGGTCGCTTCGAATGAGATGGCTGCAGGGTATTAGACGGAGCGCGTTCAATCAGACGCCGGGCGAATGATGCAGATGGGGGAAACGGCGAGACCGGTCGAGGCCGGCCCGGTGAATTTCCCTTAGGCGTTTCGGCTGCATGTCGTATGTCGGCGCGTCGCACCAGGCGCCCCAAACTCGCGAAGTCGTGGGCCATTACCTCGCCAGATTAAAACAATGCCTATGCAAGGGTTTTGGCTATCAAGCCGATAGCAAGCAGCCTGTCGATGCATTAAATAGTATGTAGCCGCCACATCTTCGCTGATTACAGCCTAAAGCGCGTTTGCCTGATCGCATAAGCAAAGGCCGCGTCTCCTGAGGAAGACGCGGCCTTTTGCAGCAGATAATCGATGAAAACCTACTGCGGCGTCAGGTTCTGGCCCGATTGTCCTGGCTGATTCTCAAGCGTCGGCGGCATTGGCTGTACGGGCAGGTTTTGCGGCATCGGCCGGGACGGCGGGGCGGGAGAAACCGGCGGCAACGCATTGCCGGAGGCCGTCGCGCCTCCCGGCGTGCCCATCTGCGATGGTCTGCCGCGCACGAACTGCTTGAAGTCCGCGCCGGCTTTCCACGGGTTCGGCTCGCAACCGAACATGTTGTCGCAATGGGCGGCGAAGCCGATCGTCGCTGTCCCTTCGTTGCTCGGAGTCTTGGTGATCTGGTACGCGAGGTCGCGTTTGCCGCCGGACGGGCCGTCGGTCTGGATAATCGAATCCGTGATGGTTTGCACCTTGTATTCGGAGTGGTTAATCACCCAAACCTGGGCGCGCGCCCACCACGCGTCACATTCGGCCTTGTTCGTACACGTGAGCGGCGCCGTGGCCTGCTCCATGGTCTCACCGGCAATCTGGCCGCTTGTCGAGCAACCCGCCAGCAGGGCGATTGCCGTCACCACTGCACTCATCGCCGCCGTCCTGGTGAGGCTTGCGCTTCCCAGCAGGTGTTTTCTCATTTTTCTTACTCCCCTTGATGTGTGTCCAGGCTGGCCGAGCGCGCCCGGCCAGCCGCCAATCAGTCTGGTTCAGCTGATACGTCGCTAATTTCAGACCCGGGACACGCGCACGCGTTTCCACGCGTTGCGCACTGTTGCAAAACAAGTAAGGGTTGCCGCTGCTGAGGCTGTGCGACGAGGAAAAAGCTGCTGGATTGCGCTGGGCGCCGGCTTTGGAGCAGGCGCCCAGCCGGTTCAAACGCTGATGCGGTTCAACGTGTAAGCACGATAAGCGCCGACGAAGGCATCGAACGAGCCGACCTCTTCGCGCTCAATTCTTGCCTGATCGGCTAGTGACTTTTCAGCAAGCGCCGCCATTTCGCGCTCAACTTGTGCGCTGAGCGGACGGCTGCGGAAGTAATCGGCGTGTTTTGCGCTGAGTTCAAGCGCAAATTCGTTGAAGCTTTGATGCCGCTCGCGCATGGTTGCAAGCACGCAGGCGGACGGAGTCAGCGAGACATCGGCCAGCCTTGCGCGCTGGGCCTTCAAGGCGACCCTGTATTCGTCTACACCATGCAGCGCGTCGAGCGCCTGCGCGACCGGTTCAATGGCGTCGAGCAACGAATCCGCCCAGCCTTGCATGGGGACTTCGCGGCCATCGCGCGCCAGCGTCAGGCCGGGCTTGCGCCCTTCCTTCGTGATGCGCGCGAAGTTCTCGTTGGCTTCCTCGTTGGCGGCGCGCGGTAAAAGCGGGCTGTCTTCGATCGCGCAATACAGCAGGTACGCGTCCATGAAACGCGTGGTTTCCAGCGAAATGCCGGTCGGCTCGAACGGGTCGATATCGAGGCAACGCACTTCAATGTATTGCACGCCACGCGACGACAAGGCATGCAACGGCCGCTCGCCGGGTTGCGTGACGCGCTTCGGCCGGATGGTCGAGTAGAACTCGTTCTCGATCTGCAGCACGTTCGTGTTGATCTGCACCCATTCGCCGTCGCGTTGCGTGCCCATGGCTTCGTACGGCGCATACGGCTCGCTGACCGCTTTCGCGAGCGTGTCGAGATAACCATCCAGCGTGTCGTAGCTCGGCAGCAGCGCGGATTGCGCCGGGTTGTTCGTGTAGCCCAGGTCGCTCATTCGCAGGCTGGTGGCGTACGGCAGATAACGCGTGGTGGCGTCGAAGGTCTCGAGCGTATTCGGGCGGTCGCGCAGGAACTGCTGGTTCAGCGCCGGCGATGCGCCGAACAAATACATCAGCAGCCAGCTTGTGCGGCGAAAATTCCGGATCAGCGCGAAGTATCGTTCAGACTGGAAATCGACGAGCGGTACGGCGCTGTGGTTATCGAGCGCGGCCCATGTGCGCCACACGTCTTCGTGCAGCGAATAGTTGTAGTGAATCCCGGCGATGCACTGCATGGTGCGGCCGTATCGAAGCGACAAACCGCGCCGGTAAACATGCTTCAACATGCCGATATTCGATGTGCCATACCAGCCGATCGGGATGTCCTGATCGGGGGGGAGCACGCCGGGCATGGAGTCGTTCCAGAGCAATTCGCTGCCGAGATGCGCGTAGGCGAAGCGATGCAAGTCGTCGAGCTGCTCGAGCGTGCGCGCTGCGTCGTGCTCGGCTGGCGTGATCAGTTCGATCAGCGCCTCGGAGTAGTCAGTGGTGATGAGCGGATGCGTGAGCGCCGAGCCGAACGTGCGCGGATGCGGCGTAGTGGCAAGCGTCCCGTCGCGCGTCACCCGCAGGCTTTCCTTCTCGATGCCACGCAGCCCCTGGCGCAACGCGGCGCCCTGCGGGCCGCTGGTCAGCGCGGATAAGCGGCGCAGGAGAGCGCTGTGGGACGGAGATGAGGAATTCGTATTTGCCATTGCTGCGACGGTTGCGTGTCAGGCGCCGAACGGAATGCGCCGAACCAGATTTTCGGGTAGCGGGCACTTTAACATCTCAGTGTAAGACGTGCTTGAACCCTTGCCGGGTAAGGGTTTGCGCGAATTCGAGCGGTTTGGAGCGCGGGTCGCAGCGACGGTTTTTCGATGAATGATGCAGGACTTTCGATTCGGCTGTGCAAGCGACGGCGGGTTCCAGGACGCGCTTTGGGCGCACCTGGCGGCGACGCGGCGTCTCACCCGCCTTTCGCCGATCCGGCCCGATCCGCGATCTCGTTCCACACATGCAGGGCAGCATACGCACGATAGGGCCGCCACGCCTCAGCGCGGGCGCGCAGGGCCGCCGCTTTTGCCATCGAGGGATCGCGGGCGACCAGCGCCTGCATCAGGATCAGGTCGGTGCCGGGCCACGCGTCGGCATCGCGTAGTGCTCGCATCGCGACATATTCCACCGTCCATGGCCCGATGCCCGGCATGGCCAGCAACGCGGCCCGCAGTTCGGCGCGGGCCGCATGCGGATCGTCCAGCGGCAACGCGCCCGCTGCGACCTCGCGTGCGAACCCCTGCAATGCGGCCACGCGTTTGCCCGGCATGCCGATTTTCTCCAGATCGACCTCGGCCAGCGCGGCGGGCGTCGGGAAACGCCAGGCGGTGCCGGGGTGCGGGTGATCGGTCAGGGGTGTACCGGCGCGCTCGACCAGCCTTCCCACAATGGTCGATGCCGCTTTCACGCTGACCTGCTGGCCGACTATCGCGCGCACGACCAGCTCGAAGCCGGACCACGCGCCGGGTACGCGCAACCCCGGCACGGCTCGCGTCAGCGGTTCGAACCACGGATCCCGGCCGAGATGGGCGGCAATGGCCGGCGCGTCGGCCTGAAGGTCGAACATGCGCGTCAGATGTTCGCCAATCGCTTTCGCATGACGGCTCGCCGCGCCCTCCAGCCTCGCGACGAGACAAGGTTTGCTGGCGTGCCGTGTCACGCTGAGCGTGCCCGAATCGCCGAGCCACTCGATTGCACGGCGATACGAACCGTCTTCCACCGCCTCGACGCCAAGCGTCGCGCGCCCCGCGAAAAATCGCAGCACGCGGGGCCAATCGTAGGGTTCGACGTAGGGCAGCTGGATGCGGGTAGGTTTATTTTGTGGCAATTTAGGCGCGTTCGAAAACAGGGCGGATCGGGCGATCGGGATGCTAACGGGCATCGTATCGCCCAACGTGATTCATATGCTGAAAGCCCGCAAGCCGACCGCGCGCCATCAACCCAGATCCTCCGCGCCCACGGTTTCAAGCGGCGCCGCCACCCGATGCTCTTTTTCCGCCGATAACAACGCGATCTTGCGCGCGGTGCCCCATCGATACCCCGCCAGCGCGCCATCCTTATGCACGACGCGATGACAAGGAATGGCAAGCGCCACCGGGTTCGACGCGCACGCATTTGCCACCGCCCGCACCGCCCGCGGCGACCCGAGCGTCTCCGCGATATCGGAATAGCTGCGCGTCTGGCCGTACGGAATCCTCTGTAACGCATCCCATACGCGCTGTTGGAATGCCGTTGCGCTGATGTCGAGCGGCAGGTCGAAGTGTTCTCGCGTGCCGCGCAGATAGGCGTCAATCTGCGCGATAAACGGCGCGAGCCGTGCCTGATCTTCAATCCGTTCAGCGTCCGACAACTCCTGCGCCAAATCGGCTTCGAGCGCGGCCGGGTTATCGCCGAAAGCGATCTTGCAGATGCCCTTGGCCGTTGCCGCGACCAGCACGATCCCAAGCGCCGTCTGGGCCGTGGCGAAATGCACGACCAACCCGGCTCCCTTGCGTCGATAAGTCGACGGCGTCATCCCCAACTCGGCCGGCGCGGCGTCATACATCCGCGATGTCGAGCCAAAGCCGGCGTCGTGCATGGCGCGCGTCACGTCGTCGCCACGCTGGAGCGCACCGCGTAGCGCATCCGCGCGGCGGGCGGCCTGGTATTGCCGCGGCGAGACGCCGACCACACGTGAAAACAGCCGCTGCAAATGAAATGCGCTGACATGCACGGCGCGGCTCAATTCGGCAAGCGTGACGCGTTGTTGCGGGTCGGCGTCGAGCACCTTGCACGCCCGCTCCACAATGGCCAGCTCGCGCGACAAACTGCCCGGCTGACACCGCTTGCACGCTCGATAACCGGCGGTTTCGGCTTGCTGCGGGGTATCGAAGAATTCGACGTTTTCACGCCGTGGCTGCCGCGACGCACACGATGGGCGGCAGAACACGCCAGTCGTACGAACGGCATAGAAGAACTCGCCGTCGGCGCTTGAATCGCGGCTCGACAAGGCGTTCCAACGGGTTTCATCGTCGGAAAAAATGGCGGTACTGTGTTCGGTTTTCATCACAATCCTCGGTTTGCGAAGGGTACGTGACTACTTTAGAGGCGGACGTCTATAGGTACTCGCCGGATCTTGCTCTGTCATTTCAGCCTTGAATGACGGGGGTGTGAACGCATGGACAAATGACGCACAGATGCGACACATCATCACCATAGGGGTTTTTACTACGATAAGTGTTGCATCGCTCCTATCGGCTGTGTAATATCGGAACTGTCTCCTCCATGTCTCCTCCTGATATGGATTCAGTCCGCTCCGCAACGAGCGGACTTTTTTTCGTCTATACGTTTCGCAGCCTTTAGCACCGTGCTGTTTCGCAACACTCGCTAAACTTCAAGCTGGTTTATTGATTGACCTAGGCTGATTCAGACTAATTCACTGGCCGTCATACGCTAAGAAGGGAGACATGCAATGCAGATACCCATCCGTGAGATTGATCACGTGGTGATTCGCTGTGCGAACCTCGATGCCATGGTTGGTTTCTACCAGACGGTGCTGGGCTGTCCGATAGAGAAGGAACAGCGCGAGCTTGGGTTGGTGCAGATGCGCGCGGGACGCTCGCTGATCGATCTGCTGGCGGTGGGCGCGAAAATCGACCGGCCGGAAAACGGTACCCCGGGCGCGGGCAACAACATGGATCACTTGTGCCTGCGCGTGGAACCGTTCGATTCCGCCGCGTTGCGTGCGCATCTGCTTGAGAACGGCGTGCGCCTGGGGGAAGAAGCCCGTCGATACGGCGCTGAAGGCTTCGGCCCGTCGCTGTACTTCTTCGATCTGGAAGGCAATCTTGTCGAACTGAAGGGTCCGCCGGAAGCCTGACCGGCGCCCGGCCAGGTCATTCAGTCAGCGCGGTTTTCCCTTGAAAACCGTCCAGTCGATAGCAACCGGATCGACGGTAGCGCTGCCCAGCGACGCCTCGCCGTCCTGCACGGTGCATTGAAGCCGCATGGTGCGTTCGGCCAACGCGCCGAGCGCCGCCGCCACGCCGTCCGTGAGCGACCATACGGTGACGTTTTGCATCCGTTCGACTTTCGCCTTGACGCCTTGCCACCAGATTTCGGAGGTGCGCCCGCCGTACGCGATCACGATCACCCGATCCGCGCGCCCGCTCGCCTTCGCGATGCGCCGTTCTTCCGGCTGGCCAACTTCAATCCACGTTTCGATTTGTCCGGTCAGATCCTTTTGCCAGAGATCGGGTTCGTCGGTGTCCGACAGGCCTTTGGTGAATTCGAGGCGTTCGCTTGCGAATAGTGCGAACGCGGCGACACGCACCATCATCCGGTCGTCCGTTTCGGACGGATGCCGGGCGATGGTCAGCGCGTGGTCGCCGTAGTAGTGCCGATCCATGTCGGCGATCTGCAGTTCAGCTTTGTAGATTGTGGATTTAAGGGCCATGCAACACCGGAAAGCCTGTTTGAGAGGCCGGAAAAAGGGGAATTCGGAACGGATGTTTCGGGCGGAACCGCTGCGTGCCGACGCGTTCCGAATCACATTCGACGACGTTCGACGCGTGATGATACCGAACGCGTTCGCTCGTTGCGGGGAATAGCTGATGGAGGGGAGGGCTGCGACAAAAACGGGTGCGGCTTGGGACTTGACTTATCCCGTTGCCGATGCGGCGTAAGGCTGCCTCGCGAGGACGTGCAGTCCATCCAGCGGGCGTGGATAAATTCACTCCGCGAGATAATCGCGTGCTTAAGCGAACGGCGGCTTTTACGCCGCCGTTATGCTTTTAAATCGTGATCAGTATGTGATTAATTCACTGCTTGATAAATCGGTCTGCGGTCCACAAGCCTTGCGTGTCGCTGTTTGAAGCACTCACAAATTCGACATCATGGCCGACAACCTGCACTACACGGAAATGAGCGCCTTCCGGAGTCGGCATGCATTGAAATCCCGAGAAGAATTCCTGCATTTTCTGCTGTTCGCCCGCCTGGGCATGCTGATCGGCGGAATCGAATTTGTCCTTCGATAAACAACCGAAGGAATTAGGCATGAAACTGAACGTTTGTTGCGGCTGGATCGCCTTGTCCTGAGCGTGGACCGTGGCGATCGCCGCGAATAAGCCGATCATCGCAAAACCAGCAATGGCGCGCTTTTTCATCTATAGCCTCCATGCCACTCTTTAGCGGGGATTTAGCTATGTATTCAGTGGCTAGTTATTAATCTGCAGCGTTTATCCTAGACGAGAATTTGCAAGAGGCAAGCACAACTTGTGTGCGTTCGCAACAAGACAGATTGTCGCAGGAGGGCTTTGCAGATTAAGCGGCTTTAAGCGCGCGGCACTGTCATCAAAAATGCCGAATGATGCGGCGCAAATAAAAAAACAATAAAAAATGCCCGGCTCGCTGGAACCGGGCATTAACCTCACGAATGAGGGAGGAGACACTACAAATTACCGGGCTTTGTCGCTGGTCGAAGCCCGTTTAATACTAAGCAGAATCCGTGCCGAAGGCGGTAATCGGGGACGTAAACATGATTTTGCAGGTGAAATCGTTTCTAGTCAGGCACTTGGTGCGTGGCGCTTTTCGCTGCGGTAGCGGCAGCGCGCTTCGGGTCGTGTCGAGGCTTCCAGCCTTTTTTACACAGTCTCTTGTCAGACGCGGATCTTCATGGATTAATCGACGCTTTCCACAGGAGCTCCCATGACTCTCGCTCAATGGCTGCCGTTCGCAATCGCCTCTGCCATCCTTGTTGCCATTCCCGGGCCGACCGTGCTGCTGGTCGTATCCTATGCGCTTGGCCACGGCCGCAAATATGCGCTTGCTACGACGGCCGGCGTCGCGTTGGGCGACCTCACGTCGATGACCGCTTCCATGCTTGGGCTCGGCGTGTTGCTCGCGGCATCGGCGGAACTGTTCATAGTCTTGAAATGGGTGGGCGCGGTTTATCTCGTCTATCTGGGCATCAAGTTATGGCGCGCACCGGTGACGGATGCCGATGCGCTCAGCCCGCCCGACGAGTTGCGCACGGGGCGGATCGTGGCGCACGCTTACGCGGTGACCACGCTCAATCCGAAGAGCATCATTTTCTTTATTGCATTCCTGCCGCAGTTCATCGATCCGCATGTCGCGAGCATTTCGCAGATCGCGATCATGGAGGCGACGTTTGTAGGCTTGGCGGCGGCGAATGCGTTTGCTTATGCAATGCTCGCTTCGGTCGCGCGGCGGGCGATTCGTCGGCCCGGCGTGCAGCGGGCGGTGAATCGAACTGGTGGTGCGATGTTGATGGGGGCGGGGGTGTTCGCGGCGGCTTGGAAGAAGGCGGTTTGAGGTTTGGGGGTGGACGAGCCGGTCAAGTGCCGGCGTTCACCCACTTCGATTCGGCGGCTCCGTGGCGTGCTCTGAACAGCAAGCCCGAATCACAAAGCAATCCATCCGAACCTTACAGCCGTTTGCCAGAGCCCCGCGATGATGATCACGGCAGCGATGACGGCCA
>Ga0153929_1000631_pt1 | contig 13107 bp, 10 predicted proteins | sample TSNJ013MetaG_FD_104689 | JGI IMG/M metagenome (GOLD analysis project Ga0153929, IMG submission 104689) | Attine ant fungus gardens microbial communities from New Jersey, USA - TSNJ013 MetaG | ecosystem: Host-associated > Fungi > Mycelium > Unclassified | place: USA: New Jersey, Wharton State...
CCTGTACCCCTAAAAATCGAGTATTCCCAAAAACGTTCCCAAAAATCGGATTGCCTGCGTTTCTTATCCAAATAATCCCGCTGATGCAAGCGATATTTCACTTAAATCATTTTCGCTTGTATTTCAATAAGTTCTTGTTCTTAAGAACGATTTATGCTATGCTAATTTCAACTAACTACTTTGGAGGTTGAATGGCCCCGATTCGCCTATCCTATTCTTTGCTTTTCTGAATTCCTGTCCTTGTTTGATGCTGGATTTCGGGATTTCTTACGCCTTGTAAGGGATGGCTGGAGGGGCTATGAAACGTGGATATCGTTCTTTTTAAGGATTGTAGTAAATGCAGATAATCTAAGGATGTGAACTGTATGATAAATATATCATATATATTTAAACGAACTATATGTGCGGCGCTTACCTTCGTACTCCTGATTGCTGTCTTTTCGGGCTGTGAAAAAGCAGATGAAAAACAGTTAGACGAGCTGCCTGCATATACATACACATCGCTTGGGGACATTCCGGGCGTGACCGCTGATGAAATAGAAGCTATTGAATCTCTGCGAGAAAGTATTGCATCGTTTAATTACGGAATGCAGTCAAGTACAGAGACTTTCATAAACGTAAACGGCGAGGTAAAAGGCTTTACCGCTATGTTTTGCGATTGGATGACAGAGCTGTTCGGCATACCGTTTCATATTTCATTCCACGAGTGGGGCGAATTGCTTGAAGGGCTTGAAAACGGCGAGATCGACTTTACAGGAGAGCTGACGGCTACGGAGGAACGCAAAAACCCCACCAACCCGAATCAAAAACCGTATTTTATGACCGACGCTATTGCCGAGCGTTCAGTAAAAATAATGCGCATAGCGGGCGGCAATTCCCTTTCGGAAATCGCGGAATCGCGTCCGCTCAGATACGCGTTTTTGGACGGCACTACAACATTTGAGGATGCTTCGGTGCTTTCGCACGAAAGGATCGAACCCTTTTTAATCGACGATTATGACGCCGCTTATGAAAAGTTAAAAAGTGGGGAAGTTGACGGTTTTATTGATGAAGGACCGGCTGAGGCGGCATTTGATATTTACGGCGATGTGGTTTCCGAAGAATTTTTTCCGCTCATATACAGCCCTGTATCGCTGACCACGCAAAACCCCGAATTAAAGCCGATTATCAGCGTTATGCAAAAGGTATTGGAAAACGGCGGCAACCGTTACTTAGCCGAGCTTTACAACCTCGGGGAGCGCGAATATATAAGGCATAAGATGATTGCTCAGTTAAGCGATGAAGAACGGGCATATATACAAAATAATAAGACCGTTAAGTTTGCGGCTGAATTTGATAATTACCCGAACAGCTTCTACAATATCCATGACAACGAATGGCAAGGAATCGCTTTTGATGTGATAAAAGAGCTGGAGGAACTCACCGGCTTATCTTTTATTATTATAAATGATCAACATACACAATTTCCTGATTTACTGCAAATGCTCGAAACCGGGCAGGCGTCCATGTTTTCCGAGCTGATTCAATCGCAGGATCGCGAAGAGTCTTTTTTATGGCCAAATACCGCAATTTTGACCGACTATTACGCGCTGCTTTCCAAAGCTGAGTATCGCAGCATCAATATCAATGAGATTTTATATGAAAAAGTGGGGCTGATTGAGGGCACTGCACATGAAGAATTGTTTAACAGATGGTTTCCGAATCACAAAAACATCGTAGTATATGAAGATACGGACACCGCTTTTAAAGCCTTGGAACAGGGAGAAATTGGCCTGTTAATGTCGAGTCAAAATCAGCTTCTTGCTATGACAAATTATCAGGAGCATCCGGGATATAAAGCGAATCTTATTTTCAACCGCCCCTTTGCATCCACCTTCGGATTTAATAAAGATGAAACCGTTTTATGCGGGATTGTTGATAAGGCGCTTCGGCTTATTGATACAGAGACTATCTCGGCGCGTTGGACACGAAAAACATTTGATTACCGAAGTAAACTAATGCAGGCGCAGCGCCCGTGGTTTATCGGCGCGGCTTTAATGTTAATATTTGTGATCATTCTACTGTGCGTCTTATTTAGGAAGAACAAGCACGAGGGGAAGCGGCTTGAAAAATCAGTGCAGAATCGTACCGCTGAGTTGGAAGCTGTTATTAAAAACTATAAGGGAGTCATTTGGAGCGTTGATAACAACGGTATAATTACAACTTTCAAAGGGCGGTATTTGAAAACCATCGGCATTGAACCGTCGTTTTTGGAGGGGAAAAATGTTGGCGTAGCGCGGCTTAAAAACAGGCATCTGGATATTATTGATAATATAGAAAAAACGATAAATGAAGGCCCGCAGGATTGGATTGCCGAGATTGACGGCGGTATGTTTCATTCTTGTACCATGCCGCTGTATGACGGAGACGGAAAAATCACAGGCGTCGTCGGCAGTACGGATGATGTTACCGAGTCGATTAAGCTTCAACAGGATTTGGAAAACGCAAGCCGCGCAAAGAGTGATTTTCTTTCCAACATGAGCCACGAAATCCGAACTCCTATGAACGCCATTATCGGTATGACAAATATAGGAAAATCCGCTGCCGATACCGAACGGAAGGATTACAGCTTCGGCAAGATCGAAGACGCGTCGAAGCATTTGCTCGGTATAATCAACGATATTTTAGATATGTCTAAGATCGAATCAGGTAAATTTGAACTTGCGCCGGTCGAATTTAATTTTGAGAGGATGCTCCAACGGATTGTCAATGTGGTTAATTTCCGCGTGAACGAAAAAAATCAGAAGTTTACCGTATATGTAGACAGAGCCATTCCACAATTTATTGTCGGTGACGAACAGCGTCTCTCGCAGGTTATGACGAATCTTTTGGGGAATGCGGTCAAATTTACGCCGGAGAAAGGCGCTATCTGCATCAACACATACTTTTTGAGAGAGGAAAACGGTATCTGTACGATAAAGATATCTGTTAGGGATACAGGTATTGGCATAAGTGAAGAGCAGAAGACAAAGTTATTCCAAGCCTTCCAGCAGGCTGAAAGCTCCACGACACGAAAATTCGGCGGCACAGGGCTTGGTCTTGCCATTTCCAAAAAAATCGTGGAAATGATGGGCGGCGATATAACGGTTGAATCCGAAGTCGGAAAAGGCTCAAAATTTACTTTTACCGTTCAAATGAAACGGGGAGAAACGGAGCTGCGAAGGCTTAACGAACAGGGACTAAATTTAAGCAACATCCGCATTATGGTCATAGACGACGAAGAGTATATTTTAGAAGATTTTAAGGGTATCGTGAATAAACTCGGCGCGTCGTGCGACGGTGCTTTAAGCGCTAAAGAAGCTTTGAAACTCGTTGAACGGGACGGCGACTATAATATTTATTTTATTGATTGGAAGATGCCGGAAATAAACGGAATTGACTTGGCATGGGAATTGAAGAAAAGAACTGCCGCGGGTGATCCTGTCCTAATAATAATCTCATCTGCAGACAGCTCGGTGATCGCTTTAGAAGCGAAAGAAGCGGGTGTCGGAAAATTTCTTCAAAAGCCGTTATTTCCGTCGGTAATCGAAGACATAATAAACGAATATCTTGGTTTGCTTTGGGAGCGACCGGAGGAAGCAGCCGAGGATGTTAACGGTATTTTTAGAGGTCACAGCATATTGATTGCCGAAGATGTGGATATTAACCGTGAGATTGTCGGGGCGCTTTTAGAGCCAACGGAATTAGAATTTGATTACGCTGTAAACGGTCTTGAAGCAGTCCGAATGTTCACAGAAGCGTCTGATAAGTATGAAATGATTTTTATGGACGTGCAAATGCCGGAAATGGATGGATTAGAAGCGACCCGGAGTATCCGCGCGCTTGATACGCCAAAAGCCAAAGATGTCCCAATAATCGCAATGACCGCCAATGTATTCCGCGAGGATGTTGAAAAGTGCCTTAAAGCCGGTATGAACGGTCATGTTGGTAAGCCGCTTGATTTAGTCGAGGTTTTAGATGCGTTGAAAAAGCACCTGATAAAATAATACATCATTAAAACAAACAAAGGAGATAGATACGGTGTTTGGAGAAAAAGAAGATACCTACCAAGGCGTCCAGTCATTACTTTCGGAGAGCAGGCGTTTGCTTGGAGAAAGTGAATCGAAAGACTTACACGTCATTACGTCAGACGTCGGTTTCGCTCCGGAAATTAAAGAAATATTTGAAAATTTATCTAAGGTCATTCAGAATCAACAGCATAGACTGCAATATGAAATCATGAAATATAAACTGGCGAATCACGCTCTTCAGACCGGCTTATGGGATATGGACGTGGTGGCGGGCGACCCGGTTAACCCGGACAACGTATTTATATGGTCGGATGAGTTTCGCCAAATGCTGGGATTTACAAACGAGAACGATTTTCCAAACAGACTCAACAGTTGGAGCGACCGGCTTCACCCGGAAGATAAACAGCGTACTCTGGACGCTTTTGCAAGGCATCTGATGGATTATTCAGGCAAGACCCCCTATAATCTCGAATACCGTTTGAGGCTAAAAAACGGCGAGTACCGCTTTTTCCAAGCCTTGGGCAACACCATGCGCAGCCCTGACGGGAAACCTTTAAGAGTGGCAGGTATGCTGCGGGATATCCATGACGAAAAAATGCATATTGAAATCATTACTCATGCCAATGAGCTTAACGCGCTTCAGTTAACCAAGCTGAACCTTGTGATCCAGGCTGCCAAAATCAGCTTATGGGATATGGAAGTTATAAATGATGATCCGGTTAGTCCTGCGAATGCCTTTAATTGGTCAGATGAGTTCAGGCGTATGCTGGGATATTCAGATCAGAACGATTTTCCTAATTTACTCGGCAGTTGGAGCAATCTGCTGCATCCTGATGATAAAGACAGAACCCTTGAATGTTTTTCGAGTCATTTGCTTGATAAAACCGGTAAAACGCCTTACAACGTGGAATACCGGCTGCTAAAGAAAAACGGCGAATACGGAGATTTTCATGCTTACGGTGAAACCATACGCGATGCGAACGGTTGTGCGATCAGGGTTGCGGGAGCTTTAAAAGATATAACGGAAGAAAAAAAGGCTGAGATAGAAATGGCAAGAGCGATACAGCAGAGGGCGGAAGCACAGACTGCAAGTAAAACCAAGAGTGACTTTCTGTCAAGAATGAGTCATGAAATGCGAACGCCCATGAACGCCATCATAGGAATGACTAAGATCGCCGACATGACAGACGATATAGGCAAGCTTAAATACTGCCTTTCTACGATTGAAGCGTCGTCCACTCATCTCCTTGGTATTATTAACGATGTTTTGGACATGTCTAAAATCGAGGCCGGAAAGCTTGAGCTTGATCACGCGCTTATGAACGTTGAAAAAATGCTTATGAAAATCTGCAATCTTATCATCGATAAAACCGAGCAAAAAAGCCAGAAGCTGGATATTGTTTTGGGTAAAAATATGGGAATGTACTACATAGGAGATGAACTTCGTCTTTCGCAGGTTATTGCCAATATAATGTCCAATGCCGTTAAGTTTACACCTGAGAGGGGAAAAATCACCTTAACGGTTGACGAGACGCGAAAGGACGGTAATGATAGAGTGCTGCATTTTACCGTATCCGATACGGGTATCGGTATGACAGAGGAGCAAATGGGGCAGCTGTTTCAATCCTTTCAACAGGCTGACGGAAGTATTTCCCGCCGATTCGGCGGCACAGGTCTCGGGCTTGCCATCTCAAAGAACATTGTAGAAAAGATGGGCGGCAATATCTGGGTTGACTCGAAACCGGGCAGCGGCACATGTTTCACTTTTGATGTTAAGCTTGAACACTCAGATCAGCAAGATACTACCGTGATTTTTGATGGCATACGCCCGGCGGACTTAAAAGTGCTTGTCGTGGACGGCGATGATGAAACCAGAGCACATTTTAAGTCAATTACAGATAGCTTCGGGATATTTACCGAGGAAGCTGACACCGGCAGAATAGCCATTTACCTTACAGACATGGCGAAAGAAACCGGAAAGCCCTATGATGTTATATTCCTTGATTATGATATGCCGGATATGGATGGCATCGAATTAGCAAGGGATATTAGCGCTAAAATAGATAAAAATACCGTTATCATTATGACTACATTCTTGACATGGAATAAAATTGAAAATGAGGCAAAAAACGTAGGCGTAAGCAGGTTTATTCCCAAGCCTATATTCCCATCGTCCATTTTGGACGCAATTAATGAAGTGATAGGGAAAACGGTGAAGAGTCTCAATATGAAAACGGATCAAGAAAAGAAATTGCCGGATTTCTCGAATGTTCATCTGCTGCTCGCCGAGGATGTAGAGATCAATAGGGAAATATTTATCGCCTTACTGGAAAATACGAAAATCAATATTGATACCGCTGAAAACGGACTTGTGACCGTTCAGAAATTCAAGGATGATCCTGATAAGTACGATTTTATTATTATGGACGTTCAAATGCCTGAAATGGATGGGTATGAAGCGACGGAAACAATTCGCGCGTTGGATATTCCAAAGGCGAAGACCATACCTATCATCGCAATGACAGCTAATGTTTTCAAGGAAGATATTGATCGCTGTATCGAGAGCGGAATGAACGACCATTTAGCAAAGCCGATTGACGAAAATGAAGTTATTAAAAAAATAAGTTTCTATTTGAACACGTTAATGAATTGATATGAAACCCGTATCTGAAGGCTTTTACGTATTTCGCTTTCCAGTAGCCGAAATAATATAAGCGAACATACAAGTTCTCCCTTCTGAAAGGCTTAGTCGAATCATTTTTTTATTAGTTAATTTTTAAACAATTTCGAGCTAAATTACTTTCCTTATAGGATAATGTTTCTTATTATTGTGTTGCATTTAACATAAGATTTAAAAATGTTTCAAATTAATAATTCAAAAATCAATTGCTATTTTACATTCTATTTGTTAGAATATAAGCAGGTGTTGCCCTAACGGGGTAGGTGGTCAGCCCTCTACAGAGGGACTGAACCCTCTGATTACATAGAAATCTCTGTAAAGAGAAATCTGGGAAAGGAGGGCTTGCTTTATGAGTGATTTTGAGATGCTCTCTATTGTTCTAACGGTTCTAGGAATCGTTGTGTCAATCTTAGTAGCGTATATCAACCACACAAAAAAGTGACCGCCAAGCCAAAGGATAGTCACTTTTTCATAAATTGATTAAATTTGGGCTGACCTTCTATCGGCAACACCTTTTATCTACTATCATCTTAACAAAATTTTCATGAATTGTCAAATATAAGTTCAAATCTTGTCGCATCGACTATCCCTATTCTGTTGAAGAGATTGTTGTTTTAAATAATTCATACTTTAACGAGAGCATTAGCAAAGAAGCTATATATGAGGATTCAAGTGTACCAAGTATAGCACGTTCTACTTCAGGTACAATATACCGTTATAGGATTACTAATGTTAATAATGCCGGTAATTATACTGGTGCCACAAATATCGCAGTTGCTGTAGGAACTCCGGGAATGACATTAACAATAACAAAAACTAACACCGTAAGTAATACTTATAGCATAAATCAGTCCGTGGTTTGAGTTATGGGTGGTCCAATTATGGTTCGGGAAGTGCTGCACGAGTAGTAGGTGTATCATTTTCAAAAGTATATACATACAAATAATGGAGATCAAAAATGAGAAAATTTGAAATTGGAAGTATAGCTATTATTTTAGGTTTATTAGCCTTATCGTTTGAAATTTATTTTTTGAAAGTATTACAGGTAATTAATATGCAAACTGGCTCTTGGCCGACTAATGCTTGGAGCTATTTAGATGATTCTGTTATTCAGTTTGCACTATTTCTAACAATTGTAGTAATAGTTTTTGGAATTATATTACTAATTTCTTCAATTAGAGATAAAATGACAAAGAATTAAAAAATTGAATCGAGTCGCTCCGCATTCTTGTGACTTTAGTCATGAGTAAGGAACGACGGTTTTAGATTTTTTTATATCTTGCAAACAAGCGTTTTCTGGTATTATATAATTAGAACATATGTTTTGTGTGATGATTATGAAAAGCAAAATGGCAGAAGATAATAAAGTGTAGAATACTTGAGATTAACGGGGAAGATGCCCATGCCCATGTTCATTTGCTTAGTTTCCCGCATTTCATACCAAATATCATAAAACATTAAAAGGAGTATGCGCAAAGCTTGGCAGCTTGATAATATTATTTGTTACATTTAGATACAATTTAAGAATAAGGAAGCAGCAAGCAGTATCCTGAATGATAGATGTGGGCCGGCATGGTCATTTCAGCGTTGACGGGTTCCGGAAGGGCGGTTGCTATTTGGCAAAATGACTGTATTGGAAAATCTGGAAATGGGTGCTTTTAGCGTACGTAATAAGGCACTGATAAAGGAACGCTTTGTCTATGATATTTTTCCACACATCAGAGAACGGAGTAACCAGCGGGTAGAGACGCTGTCCGGCGGTGAACAGCAGATGGTTGCCATTGCCAGAGGGATGATGGGTGGCCCCAAACTTTTGTTTTTTTTAACTATATTTTATTGAAATTTTATATAATTTTAATTTATTTTTAATTTTATTTGCGCTTATTACTAGTTTTTGGCTGTTTATTATTATTTTAAATTTATTGGTAAAAATATGATATTATATTTTATAAACATAAAAAAATTAAAAATATTAAAATTTATTATAGTAATTATAATATATTAAAAATTGACTAGTGAGGTGTGAAACTTTTGATAAAATTTATAGATTTTTTAAAGTCCTATAAAAATAATATTATAATTAAGGAAAGTAATTTTATTATTCCTAATAGTAAAGTTTCTTTTTTTATGGGACCAAATGGTGTTGGTAAAACAACATTGATAAAATGTCTGCTGGGATTAGAAAAATATAAAGGTGAAATATTATATGATTCATATGATATAGAAAAAGTAAGAAATAAAATAACAGTTCTTTGGGATGATTGTCCATTTATAGAAAATTTATCAGGTTGGGAAAACTTAATAATTTTATCAGAAAAATTAGTTATAAATAAAGAAGAATTAAAAAGCCAGATTAGAGAATATATGGATGATAATTTGATAAAAAGACAAGTAAAAACATATTCATATGGTCAAAGAAAAAAATTAGCATTAATATTATTGAATATATTAAAGCCGGAGATAATTATAATGGATGAAATATCCAATGGCTTGGATTATGATTTAATGCAGTCCTTAAGAAAAGATATATTAAAGATGGCAAAAAATCATACAATTATTCTTACTGGACATCAATTTGGATTTTATGAAGGAATTATTGATTTGGTTTATATAATAAAGGATGGAGAAATTCTACTTATTGAAGATAACTATAAAGAAAGTACAAGAAAGTTAGAGGATATCTATGAGAATAATTTTAAAGGACAAACTTGAAATAATAGCTTCAGAATTCCGAAGAATGTATTATTCTAATCTAATATTATATTTTTTGTTATCAATTTTAGCAATGATTATATTAATTTTTTATATGAATTATAAAGAAATAACATTGGCTTATGAAGATTACACCAGAGTTCAAGATTTGTATGAAAATGAAGAAGATATGAAAGAGGATTTAGAGAGAAATGACTATAATATGGTAGAAGAAAACGGAACTTATATGGTCGAAAATCCTATTTCATATTATAATGAGCAATTAAAAACACTGCTGTTTGTAAATTCACCTGATTATACTTTAACACAAATATTTGAGGCGGGAATTATATTTTTTCCTATTATTTTCGGTATTTTTGGATTATTATTAGGTTGTGCAGACTATAAAACTAAAATAATTAAACATAAAGTTGCCCGCGTAGGGCGAAAAAATTATTATTTAAGCAAAATCAGTACATCTATGATTACCATACTTTTCTTTTTTTTGATTATGATTATTATTAGTAAATTAGCAGGAATAATTATGTATAATGTTATATGTAATAAAATTCCTGTAAATGATTTTAGCAGTCATAATTTGTCATTAAGTTCAAATGTTTTAATGCAATTTATTTTCATGTATTTTATATCAATAGTTTATTCATCTGTCGGCATGTTAATTGGTGTATTGACAAAAGGAGCAATACGTGGTGTGATTCTAATCGCAGCATATGCTTATGCCGTACCTGTTTTTAGTAAATTTGACTTGAAAAACAGTTATTATTTTATCATGGATCAATTATGCGATTTTTATGGAGTCATAAAAATATCTGGAATAAAGGACAGTTCAATATTAATATCTATGATAATTATTATGGGATTTTTAATATTCACAAATATTACTATATATTTAGTAATAATTAAGCGAAGTGCATATGAATGATTGAGGAGGAAAGTTTAATGAAAAAAGTGCTGATTATTATATTATCTGTAATAGTTGTAATACTATTATTTGTTATATTAACTTACATGTCTTTTAATGGAATAACACAAACTGGCTCAAATCTAATGTTTTTCAATTCTTGATAAGCAATGCAGCATATGCTATTATTATGGCATATAGTTTAACACAAAATATTTGAAAACAAATGGAAGAACCGCCGATTGTAAAATATGGAGAGGGGTATTGGGATTGAGAAAGATAATCTTTGTTTTTTCCGGCATTTTTATAATAGCATCCATAGCTTGTGCTGTGTTTGCTGCAATAAATTGGTTTAGTCCAGGTGAGAGAAAAGTAACAGGAGATAAAACAGCTAATATAAATGTAATGCTGTCAAGAACTGATAATTGGGAAAGAATTGCAGACGAAGCGATAATACCTGAAAAGGAAATGCAGATGATTGACGGTTCTACGGCGACCATTCCTATTACGGCGGAAATCTTAAGACAATTTTATGAATATACCGATGAAGAAATAAATGAAAGTGATTATGTGTGGCATTCTACAACACATTCAGCGTATGAAAATTTAATTGAAAAATCAATAGAAACATCTTTGGTCTTTGTAACTTCTCCGTCGGCCGAGGAAAAAGAATTGGCAAAGACGGAAAATGTAGAGTTAGACATGGAACAGATTGCAAGAGATGCTTTTGTTTTTATTACTCATAAGTCAAATCCTGTTGAAAGCCTTACAATTGAACAAATTCAAAAAATTTATACAGGGGAAATCACAAACTGGAACGAGTTGGGCGGAAATAATTCGAGCATAAAAGCATATCAACGGGAGGAAAATTCAGGGAGTCAAACAGCCATGGAACAGATTGTAATGAAAGGGCGAAAAATGATTAATCCGATTGAGGAAGACTACCATCTTGTGGTACATGGTATGCCTGATTTGGTTAGGGCTGTTGCTGAATATGACAATGAAAAAGCAAGCATTGGATACACATACAATTATTATATTAATAATCTTTATAAAAATGATAATATAAAAGTGCTAAAGATAAATGGAGTAGCCCCGGACAATACAAATATAATCAATGAAGTATATCCGTTTACCACAAGCTATTATGGGATAATCAGAAAGGATGAACCTGAAAATTCATATGCAAGGACGCTAAGAAATTTTCTGTTAACCGATAAAGGACAAGATTTGATTGAAATGGCAGGTTATTGCAGAAGGAAAGAGTGAGCGAAATGAAAGATGAAAAAACATTCAGGAATATATCTCTTATCATAATAAGCGTTGAAGCTCTATTCGTTTTTGCATCGTTTTTTTTAACAATGCTGGAGGATGTACGCATGCTGCCATATTTGGATTTAAATGATGGAGCGAAGGAGTATTATTATGAGATATTAATCAGGATTTTCTTTTTTTCCGGTATTTGTTTGCTGACAGGAATAGCATTATTAATATCATGTTATTCAAAAACAATATTCCGCGTATTATTGGCATTACAGACTATTTACTGTATTAATATTACCTATGAAATGATTGACTATGGCCTATATGAATTGGAGATGATTTCAAGCGTTTTATTAATACTGTTACCTCATTTTATTTATTATGCAGCATATTTTATTCGGCGCAAGAGTAAAGAACCGGTGCTGTGAATCGTAGAAAATCTGAGCGAAATGCTCAAAGGCGTTTTAGAAGGAAATCCGGGATCGGATAAATGCACCTGATCCCGGTTTTTTATTTTCAAGCAAATTGTAAAACTACAATTTTTTTGAAATTAAAGAATTGGAGTTATCCTATAACTTCTTCAAATTCTTTCTGAATCTCTGCGGATGGTTTTTTTGTCAGGAGCGTAACTGCTATAATACAGATCATAGAAATAATAAATCCCGGAACTATAGAATACAGCTTCGTAAATACTGATAATGTCACTCTTGTTCCCTCTGAAGCCACAAACGGCAAATATTCCCATATAATAACAGTTAAACCTCCGGTAACTATACCGGCAACAGCTCCGTTTCGATTGGTTCTCTTCCAATAAAGAGAAAGCAGAACAAGCGGTCCAAAAGCAGCTCCAAACCCAGCCCATGCATTAGAAACAAGTTGCATTACACTTGAATTTGGGTTTATTGCAATAAAGTAGGCGATTATAGCCACTATCAAAACAGTGATTCTACTGAAAGTCACTAAAAATTTATCATTCGCTTTCTTATTAATGAGTCCTTTATAGATATCATCTGTCACGGAAGATGCAGTAACAAGAAGTTGTGAATCAGCCGTAGACATAATAGCAGCCAGGATGCCGCACAGAAACAGAGCACCCAGAAACGGAAGAGGTATCAGAGCACTTTCGCCATTAAGCCCCAGGAAAATTTTCTGAATCATTTGAATAAAAACGGTTTCCTCGCTGCCGCTTGCTATAGATGGAAGAAATGCTTTACCAACAGCACCTGTAACAATTGCAAATGCCAATGACAAAACAACCCAGACCCCTGCAATAACAATGGAACGTTTCACCTCTTTATCTGAGCGAATAGCCATAAAACGAACCAGGATATGAGGCATACCAAAATATCCAAGCCCCCATGCCAGCTGAGAAATAATAGAAATCCCCGAAACTGATGAAGCTCCTTCTCTCATTGGATTGAGAAAATCAGGTGAGAGAACTGCCATACCTTCCATTCCCCCAATGGAAATATATGCAATGATGGGAACTGTCAATATAGCTA